>Ga0307515_10024562_pt1 | contig 10496 bp, 3 predicted proteins | sample 17_EM_MG_FD_194513 | JGI IMG/M metagenome (GOLD analysis project Ga0307515, IMG submission 194513) | Populus trichocarpa ectomycorrhiza microbial communities from riparian zone in the Pacific Northwest, United States - 17_EM | ecosystem: Host-associated > Plants > Roots > Unclassified | place...
GGGGACAATCGAGAACCCATAAAATAAGGACTAAGGCCATTACATGAGTGAAAAGGATGTAGCAAGTAGACCTATCATGATAATCAACAAAAACACGGGAGCGTCTCTCAAACAAAAATTGATAGGAACAGTCAAGATGAGACAGGTCTGTAAGGGCATGAAAAAATAGCCAAAACACCAAGATAAGTATCACCTAATCCACTCCAAAACAAACCAACCCATAACAGTCCCTCACGAGAAGGACTAACAGCCTGCTTAGAGGCCTAACTTGAGAAGCCAGCGGGATGATTGAGCAGCCATCAAGCAAACGTACGCAAGAAACCAATGGGTAACATAAAGAGTGGCTGATAAACGAACATAAAACTCTAAAAACTGAACAAAAAAGATGCCAGCTGAAGTGAAGCCAGGTAGAAGGAGTAGAGAAGGTGAGGAATCAAAGGCTATTTGTTTTGACGAAGCTCACCCAAGCTGCTTGAGTTAGCCAATCCAAAGTCTGGAGTAGCCTGCAAACCCAGTCCACGAAGAAGCCAATAACAAACAACCTAGCCAGCCTCAGCCCATCAGGAAGGCAGCCGATAAAATCCAAAAAATGAAAGAAAACCACCCCCATCAAGTAAAGGACGCATGAAAAGCACTAAATTACAGAGAAAAAATAAATCCTGAAGGTTAATAATTCTTAATTGTTATTAAAGTAAAATAACTAAGGAAAATAAAGAAAATTCCAAATAAAAACTTCTAGAACTAATTTGAGCATTAAAACGAACTCACTTAGTAATATCTAGGTGAACACGCTCATAAAATTTCATTTCAATTGAATAATCAGCGGTGGTGAAGCTAGAATTTTTTAATTGAAAAGATAAATTATTAATAAATACTTGATATATTATGTAAACATGCATTATATAGAGAAATTAATTTGAAACATATATACTAAGATCTTGTTAGTCTTTGCGTTTCAAAAGTATTTTTGAAAAAATTAAATTTTTTTTATTTTTTTACTTCAAATTAATATTTTTTGATGTTTTTTAATCATTTTGATGCGCTGATATCAAAGTGATTTTTTAAAAATAAAAAGACATCATTTTAATACATTTATGAGTGAAAAACACTTTAAAAAACAACCGCAACCACACTTTCAAACAAACTCTAACTCATATCAAATGAAATTAATTTAAGAATACTTTTTAAATAAAAAAAATTACATTATAATTATTATCTTCGAATTTTTATATTTTAGAATTGTTTTATAATGACTTCATTATCAATCTCATCAAAGATATTTTTCTTAAAATAACCCAAACTATATGAAAATAGACGTTGCTGGAAATTTTCCAGTGATTTTAATATAATGCATATAAGAAAATCCAAAAATGGATGATTTTCCACAAAATATGCATTTGCTTTATTTGGACTTGAAGACACAGAGTATTCTTTTCCTCTTTTTTATTTCCCATATTTTTGTAGCTCCCCTTCCATTCATGGAACTTTTCAACTCCTAATTTATGTTTCTGCACATAAAATGTGCTTATAAAAAGTTAAGTGTGGCTCCGTCTCTGTAAATAATTACCCCTTGAGCCTTCAAAGATTTTGAAATAACCACCATTCATTCATCTACATCATGCGGTACATTATGCGGTGTGATTACGAGTCTCTCTGGGAATTTTGGTTATGATTATTTTTTTAAATAATTTTTATGTTAAAATATATTAAAATGATATTTTTTTTATTTTAGAAAAATTATATTTGAAATCAGCGCATTAAAATGATCCAAAACACATAAAAAAAATTAATTTCTAACAAAAAAAAATTGAATTTTTTGGAAACGGTGCTAATTATCAATATCCCCATCCATCAAACAAAGCAACATTCTCTAACATCAATTGACAAAGCTAATAATAAAAATGATAAAACTAAAGCTTTCTAAACTCTAAAATTATAGCTATATTGTAAATAAAATTATAGCTTTTTAATGTTAATTATTCTTAATTATTCTAAAAAATAAACTAAATATCTTTATTTTTACTAGTCTATACCTAAATAGAAAAAATATCTTTATCAAAAGCTATATAGCTAATATTTTTTTTTTCTTTACCCGGGTATCCTCACGTTTTTTAAAAAGATGAGACTAATCCTGTTTGAAATTCGTGATTGCTCTTTCCAATAAATACGCTTTCTAGAGATCCAACAAACAAAGATTCCTAAATTAAATAAAAATAAATAAAATAACTATAAAAAAATTCTTTAACAATAACTTCTAAACCTAACCGTTCACCAATAACTTCTATACCTAACTACAAGTAGCTGACTCTACCAGATCTATAGATCACCCTTGTAAAATTTCAACCCAATTTAATAATCAAATTAAAAATTATATTCATTTTTATCAATAAACTAGTTTGACTCTGCAAACTTTTTCTAAAATAAAATCACATAGAACAGCTTGACTCGGTAAATATCCCAGAATGAAGCAAGACATAGAATCAGCGAGAGAACATGTTGCCTTTAAACTGCTATGATTGCAAGTCTGCAGGCAAATGAGAAGCTTGAAGTTGAATAATTGGGAGTTAAGATCAACACATAACGGTAATTGCATTCGTAAAATCACACCGAAATAGTAAGCCTAGAAAATCAGCACAGAAACAAAACTTTTCTACTTGCAATACTGCTAAATGGCCTAACCAACCAAGACGCTCGTTCACCTGGACCAGAATTCAGATACCATATGGTTTACAATCAGACTAAACTAGTTTTAATTACAGCTAATTACTTTTCACATAAATATTCAACAGGCAGCAGCTTCACTCTCAAGCAGCAGCTACTGCCTCAGGAGTTGCGGCGGCAGTCTTTGTGGAGGCTGTACTAGGGGCGGCAACAGCAGGACCACTCTTGGCATCTTTTTTAGGTTCTGCTGGTGATGGAGGCTTGGGCTTCATGTGGGGAGGTGGATTGTGTTTAAGGTTGAGAAGTATATGACGCATCCTTGATAGGTCAGTAGGCTTGCCAGGCTTCGGTCCCTGGATCACCACAATGGTGGGCTGCTTCTTCTCATCCTTCTTCCCCCTTTTCTCCATTGTTGGCACCTCGCGAGGAATGAGTTCTGCAGTTGCCTTCCAATAATTCTTTCCAGCTTCGGCATGGAACTTCTCCCGGTTTGCCAAAAATAACTGACATTTGTGAAAGCAAATCAGATAAAAACATACCTTCACTCCAGCTACACCACCAGTGGAGGAGGCTAAGGGGGCAGAGGGAGGCCATTGCCCAAATACCAAGAAGCATTCCAAGACATTTTTTCTATTTATTCAATTATGTAATTTGCATAAATCTTTATTTTAGTATTTCATTCAATAATTAGAATTTGTGTATATATAGTTAATTTAGATTCTAAATAATATTTTATTTTTTAAAATTCATTTTTGATATCAACACAAACACAAAACGATCTAGAAATATTAAAAAAAATCAAGAATTTTGGAAACAAGCTCAGAATGTCCGGGCTTCTCCGGTGTATGCCACGATTATCAAGAAAACTCATTGTAGCCTATTTTTAATTTCTCCTTCTTTTCTAGATAGGTTCAGCCACATGACACCCTTTTTTGGATCAGATTTATTAGCGAGTTTGATTATTATTACCATAATTACAGTGATGATCAACAGATTGCAACTTGTAACAGTGCGAATCAATAGGCAGTCAAGATCACTTATTTCAGACTAGCAAAACCTTAAACTGCACCTGAGAAGTTCATGCAGGTCTGATTACCCATACAGATCTGATGTTTCCAAAATTTAGATCAAAGCATGAAAACACCAATGCTCTTAAATTTAGCAATCAAACAACTTCTTCAATAAAGCTAGCCAAAATCAAAATCAAAATCAAAACCAAAACCAAAAAAAAAATGCTATGACTACATGAAAATGAATATCATTTCTCCACTAGCCATCCTAAATTTGAGAACAAAATAATTTGTGCAAACAAAAATATTGTAAAGGGCACCCCAACAGAAAAAAAACATGGGATTTCTTCAAAAATCTTCTTCCAAATACTTAAATAATGCTCAGCACCTTATGAATGAACATAGAGCACCCACATCATTGGATAATTTCATTCTATTTGAATCTAATGGCCCCTTTATGTTATTTTATTTAAAATAATTGGTTTAATACATTTTAAAGATACTTTGTTAGATTGTTCTAAGAAATATATTCATGGAAATTTAAAATTATTTTAACAAAAATATGAGTTAATTGAGATGTACTCCCTCACCTTCTCCTTTTCTCTATTAGCAGCCTTGTTGTTCTCTAGAGTCAGCTGTCTCTTCCTGTAAAACTCTTTTTTATACTCTTCAGCTTCCTCTACTATTTGCTTCAACATCTCCTTCTCCTTCTTCTCCTTCTCTTCCAGTCTTATAGCATTCTCTCTGCACTTGTTATGTAAGTTTTTTTATTAATAAAAAATAAAATCAAATCAAAGCAACAGCTGGCTGCATATAACGGATACTACCTACGCCACTCTCTTAAAGCGAAACCTTCCTCGGACTCCATCTCCGACGGAGGAGGCAAGATCGGTCCATCCGATATCCCGTTCTGCTCCGGGGAGAACCCGCCGTCATCGCTCACCGGCTGCGAGGAGAACAAGTCATCTCCTGTGGTGCTGTATGACTGAGAAGCGAAGACCGGTGACGAGTTACCGGTCAGCGAGTTGGCATCAAAGTTTCTAAAAGAACCGCTGTATTCTCTAGGAGACTCGTCGGTGAACGATGACATGATCCTCTCTTTCCTCTTTCAGGCGTTAATTTCTTCGCTTCCTTCTCCTTTTTGCTTTGCTAGTTTGCTTTAAAACTCTGATCAGTGAACCCAAGAACAACCCGTACGGCGGACGCGTGTTTGGTTTCTACTCGTTAAGAAGAAAGAATCTTTTGTGTGATGAAATGATGCCTGACATGTGTTGGTTTGTAAGGCTGAGGTAATTGGTGATCTTTTCATGGGTCCCACAACCTGGAAAATTCGGCGGATGCGTCATTGCGTGCCTGTAGGGAGGTTCGCCGTGGAATATTATAAATAGTCCGGCGCGGGGCTTTACTTCTGTGGTTTCGCGGAATAAAACCTTCCATTATTTAGCGGCAATGACTGATAGCTGGAATCTGGGGTCCCATATTTGGTGGGTCCACAAGCATCTAACAACATTATTTTTTAGATAACTACAAACCAGTCCTCAACGTATGATATATTTCACAAACCAGTCCCCAATCTATGGAGTTTTGGTCGAAATAGCTCAACTATTAAAGAGATTTTAACAAATGGATCCTCGTTGCTTAATATTGATCATGTTAAAAAGCCATGTTAAGGGTGTGTTTGGTATTGCGGTTGCTGTTGTGGTTGTGGTTTGAAAAAAATTATTTTTATAAAAAGTATTTTTAGTTGAAGTTGGTTTGAAAAAATATATGTTTGGTTAAAACTGTGGTTAAAATTGAGGTTGAAAAAAAATAGTTTAATGTATTTGGTTAATAATGCTTTTGAAATTGAGGTTATAAAATAATTTTTAAAAATATATATTAATATTGATGGTTTTTAATTTAAATATTGTAGATTTAACTATTGTTATTACATCATGAAATAAATAATACTTTATATAAAATATTTTTTATTGTTTCAATAAACTATCTACAATTTCATCACGTAAGAAATATATACGACAAGGACTACAATTGTTTTTTGTTTATTAAGCATGCAACAACATCAGGTAAAATATAATCACGAATAAAATTGGAATTGCGATTAAATTCTATAAATGTTACGTCATCAAGCGATCTCTGTCTAATTTAAGCAGTGTCATTGAATAATGTTAAACACCAGTTTTTTTTTAATAAAACACAATTAAAAAATAAAAAATAATTTTTATTTTTTATTTTACTGGATCGGACCTGGTTCAATGCATTTTTGAACTTTGAACCGGAACCAGTCCGACCGGAACAGTGTAGTCATGCTACACTGTTTGTGCTAATTAATTAGCATGAAGGGCGCAGGAAGCAGCATTCGTCTGCTTTTTTTTCTCCTGCGTTTTGGATGCTGAAATGTCATGGGTCCCATGAATAGTAAATTGCTTTTTTCTTTACCAAACGGGTTGCATCTGCGTTTTGTTAAAAACACAGACGCAACCTCGCTACCAAACGCCCTCTAAAATACTTGCGTAAGAAGCATGTGCATATGTAGCTTCCTAGACTAAAACTAAACTTAAACTCAATCAATATAGTTTTTTAAAGAATAAATAATTTCATGTTCTAATCATTCATAAAATATGCATATGGTGTGTGTATATAAAATTAAAAATTAAGAAAAAAATCAAAATGGCTGAGTGAAACATTGTAGCCTGAACTATAATACTTTTTTTTTTCTTATATTGTTTTTTTACTTTGGTTATTAAATGTTTTTTTTAATTTCATCATTTCATGTTACATTGATATTCCAGGTTACATTGATGGATGATTGGATTTAATGACTTGTTTTGTGTTGTTTTTTTGTTAGGTTATCATGGTACCAAAAAACATCCAACATTTTAGTGGTTCTTGATTTGAAAAAAAAATCAAGTTGTTTGTGAAAAATAAAAAAATAAGGGAACCAAAAATAAAAGTAAAGTGAAATGGTAGCTCTTTTAAAAAAATTCTTCGGTTTTTGTTTTTGCTTTGATCATCGAATTTTTTGTTCAATTTCATTCTTTTATATTGCATTGATTGATTATTAAACTTGATAATTTATTTCATATTGTTTTTTAATGGGTTATCATAATTTTAAAAACATATCTCAATATTGGATTGATTCTCAATTTTATAAAAAATAATAATTTTATTGTTTGCAAAATATAAAAAAAATAAGGGACTAAAATTGAAATTTAGGTAAAATCACAATCCGTTGGGGGAAAAAAAGGGTGTCAATGCTTTTTTGAAAAAATTTGCATAAAGATATTTTCTAATTTTTATTTTCATCCCATTAGTTTAACAATTAAACAATTTAATCTAAAATTCATTTTATTCATATTTTAGTCTCTCGGTAGAAAACGATGAAAGAGAGAGAGAAAGTTATTGTTTGGCCATATTGCAGCAACAAAAAAATATTGATCTTAGTGTAAATAGGTTTCACTTAACTAGGGGTTCAATTAAGGTGTTTTTAAACCTTATCTTCTTGGAAAAAAGTAGATTGAATTTATTTATTTTTGATCTGATTTTGTGTTTTTGAACTATTTTTGGTGTTTTTTGCATTGATAATTAGTTTTAGAGGTTCTAAGGGTGTTTTTTCATTAAAATAGATTGAAAATAAATTTTTAGATTGAAAAACCTTAATTTTCCAATCACCAAAAGTAATCAAAATCTAGAAAGGCAAACAATATGTCATGTGCTTTTATTTTTTTTAAAAAAAAAACAATATAGGCAAATAACGCATCTTTTATCTAATTTAAAAAAAACAAAGATAAAGGTTTAGTCTAGCAAACCCAAGCACGCCTTGGCCTTTAAAAATTATAATCATGAAATGTTTCTTTTCAATAGTGATTCCAATTAAAATAATGTTTTTACTAAAATAATCAAGATATATATTAATAAAGAAATTAAATTTAAATTTGAGAAATATATAACAAATGATCATTTTTTTATTAGAAACGTATATTTCAGTGTTTTTTTTTAGATTTAAAAACAAACATATTATTGATTGTTTTATGAATGAGTAAGAAATGCAAAATTTTGATAGTAATTTCCTCGTTAATATTGAAGGAGAATAAAATATTTATATTTATTGTAATTCTTTTTTTTTTATTAGATTAAGAACCTATGACCAAAAAAAATGTTTTTTTTTATTAAAAAAAATGAGGGATTATAAAATTTTAGATATAATTTCTTAAAATATGACACTCTTTTTTAAAAAACAACTTTTCAACAATTTAAATTTTATTTCTTAAAAATTAATTAATTTAGAATATATTAAATATATTATTTTATTAAATCAATAAATTAATTGAGAATAATGTTATATATTATTTTATTGAATACCATTAGACTTTTGATTTTTTTAAATAAGATTATAGAAATCTTGTATAAAATTAGCAAACGCTCTTTTGCTCATTCTATTATAACCATTTTAAAAAAATTTATTTGATTGTTATTTTATTATATAATTAAATAAAATATAGTTTGAAAAAACAAAGTTATTAAACTCATACGGGTCTATGACCTAAGTTATAGGTTTGGCAAGTTAACATGGGTTGACCTAAGTCGATTTAATATATCACTTTTTTATTTTATATATAAAAAGATGTCATTTAAAAAATAAAATATAAGTCCAAGTTGCTCGTATTGAGTCAACATTCACACAATTAAATTTGAAACTTGGCTTGAGAGAGAGTCTAGATGAGAGGTTTTAAGATTGACTACTAGATTGAGTTTAGGCCTCATTTGTTTCATGGAAAGTGGTTTACAGCCATTTTTTAAACTTTCTCATGTTTATTTGTCATTAGAAAAGTTAATCACGAAAAAGTAATTTCTAGTTAAATAAAAATTTGGCTTGGTTTTTTTTAAAAAATTTTCCTTTTATTTTGGACGAAATACACTTTATAAAAGTTATGAAAAAATAAAAAAAATATCCTATTATTTGTAAATTATATCAAATTTTGTCATTAATCTTTTGATTTATATATATTTTATTTTGAAATATTCTTTTTCAGTCTCTCCTCTTTCAAATTTTTTATTTGTTATATTTGGTCCCTAATTTTTATAACTATTTATTTTATTTGAATTAACCTATGAAATTGGAGTTTTTCTCAATTTCATCCTCCTATAACTTTTTTATTTGTCAAATTTGGTGCCTATTCTTTTAATAAACTTGAAAAAAATATTAAAACATTAATAAGTTATTTTCTAACTCGTTTTCCATGGCATAACTAAACACTAGAAAAATATCTTCCAACTCATTTTTTATGACACGGCCAAATATAAAAAAATAATCCAATTTTCAAGAATTCATTTTTCATAGAAACTATTTTTTAGTAAATAAGCGAGATGGTAATGACACTGTCAAGGAGTTCCCAATAACAACGCATGAACTTTGTGTTATTCATATGTTTTTTAATATGCACTCTCACTAAAATTGTTAGAATGTTTTTTTTTTTTTTAGAATTGAAACTTGTTTTTAGAATAACGAAAAAAAGTTTAGTTTTTTTTATAGTTTCTAGAAAACACGCTAACAATGCCTGGACATTCTTATTTTACATTCAAAATAAAGAATGAAGTTTTTTTTCTTTTGAAATCTTTCTTTTTTAACTAAGCTTTCAACCAATGCTGAATGTAACTGGGGTAACTTCAATCGGTAAGAAGTGTGTTCATCCAATTGCTCAATTTGGAAAACTATTCAATAGCTCAATCTAGTCTTGGCTTTCAATATCACCACCAACAAAGTACGGTTTTTGCTCATTAAAAGTAACCAAAATGGATCAAATACCATATGGTCACGGATTGACATCATAAGATATATAAGACTTTGTGAATTTTTTAGACATGGTATAAGCAATATATATGTTACTCCAGAATAGAATAAGAGCACCAAGGTCAACATTTTCAACATCTACATCATTCATGGTTTCACTTGAAAAAAAGACATAGGAGTTGTCGTCCCAAATTAAAATGTGAAGTTATTATTGGATCAACCCTAGAAGCAAGATTATGTTGTAAGCATCCATTTGTTCATTGAAGATTTTAGCTTCTATAGTTTTATGAGTTTGTAAATTTTTGCTTTCACTGATTTTCTTTTATTATAATTCTTGTTTGCACGACAAACAATGAAATTGTTAATGGAAGTGTTGTTGTCTTAATGGAGTTAGATTTTCAAAAATCATGAATGGAAACCTATGATTGATGTATAAATTGAAAAATTCAAGATTAATATATACATAAATTATTATTTTTTTTATTATTATTTTAATGCGGTTAGTTTTTAAATTTTAATGAACTAATTATTTTATAAATTTGACGTGCAAGGAAAAATTCTTATTAGGATAGGGATGACAATACTGTTGTCAGGAGGATTTAAGAGAATTACAGCACAATTAGGTAAGATTGAATTCAAAATGTTATATTTTTTAAAATGTTAAAATTTTATTTTTTATTATCTTAACTGGTAATTTATTTCTACCATATAGGTTGCACGATTTCTGGTATGATGCATAAAAAAAGAAGAAAAAAACATACTAAAGAAAGAAGTCTTCTAAGCTCAAGAGACGTGGTTGTTTCAAGGGATTTCAGATCTCCGTACATCTCGAAGGCTATATGGAAAGCTTATATCTAGCACGTAATGTCTGAGCATTTTTTATGGCGATCTGATGTGCCGTGAATGATTCGAAAATCGACAACAATGAATCTGACGAAAATGTATGAAGGATGGGTCTTCCAAATTAATTTTGTGAAGAACCCTACCTGACTTATCACTCTTCAATCACAAAGAGTGTGGCGTCGAAATCCTAG
>Ga0307515_10024563_pt1 | contig 10496 bp, 2 predicted proteins | sample 17_EM_MG_FD_194513 | JGI IMG/M metagenome (GOLD analysis project Ga0307515, IMG submission 194513) | Populus trichocarpa ectomycorrhiza microbial communities from riparian zone in the Pacific Northwest, United States - 17_EM | ecosystem: Host-associated > Plants > Roots > Unclassified | place...
GTGAGTTCTTGTGCGTCCACGCGGGATCTTCGCGGTGGCATTCAATATCATTGCTTGGCAATAAGTACTGGCTTTATCGCCAATGCTTATATTGGAAGTTCTTTGGTTACTTTTTATGGCAAATGCGGTGAATTGGATAATGCTTACAAAGTGTTCAAAGAAATGCCTGTGAGAAATGTGGTGTCATGGACAGCCATCATTTCTGGGTTTGCACAGGAATGGCAAGTTGATATGTGCTTACAGCTATATTGTTTAATGAGAAATTCAACGCTGAACCCCAATGATTTCACATTTACTAGTCTTTTGAGTGCGTGCACTGGCAGTGGAGCTCTTGGGCAAGGTAGAAGTGCTCATTGTCAAATAATTGAAATGGGTTTTGTTTCATATTTGCATATAGCCAATGCTCTTGTATCAATGTACTGCAAGTGTGGGAACGTCGAGGATGCATTTCACATATTTGAGAACATGGTTGGCAAAGATATCGTGTCATGGAATTCAATGATTGCTGGCTATGCTCAACATGGGCTAGCAGTGCAGGGGATTGGGCTTTTTGAAAGGATGAAGAGTCAAGGGGTGAAACCTGATGCTATTACTTTTCTTGGTGTTTTATCTTCATGTCGACATGCAGGTTTTGTTGAAGGAGGAAGGAATTACTTCAATTCAATGGTTGAATATGGTGTGAAGCCAGAACTAGACCACTATTCATGTATAGTTGATCTTCTTGGTCGTGCTGGATTACTGGAGGAGGCTCAATATTTTATTGAAAGGATGCCCGTATCTCCCAATGCTGTTATATGGGGTTCACTAGTATCTTCCTGCAGGCTTCATGGGAGTGTTTGGATTGGCATACAGGCTGCAGAGAACACGCTGTTGCTGGAACCAGAGTGCGCTGCTACCCACGTGCAGTTGGCAAATTTGTATGCTAGTGTGGGATTCTGGGATCAGGCAGCTAGAGTGAGAAAATTGATGAAGGATAGAAGACTTAAAACAAATCCTGGCTGCAGCTGGATTGAGATCAAGAATGAGGTTTATAGATTTAGAGCAGAAGACTGTTCGAACCCTAGAGTAAGTGAAATACATAATGTTTTGGACTGGCTGGTAGATCACATGATAACTTTAGGACGTGCGCCTGAAATGCAAGAGGTCAGTGAAGCTATACACGATAATGTGTGTCCATAAGCTCACATCTTCATCAGTAGTACGCATCATGCAAAATGACCCTTGTGTGTACTTGTGTTAATGCCTTGTTTGTGGGAGCTGCACGGCGATGTTAAGATAAAAACCTGGGTTCTAGGTGGGTGGCTAGCAACGGATTTCTGCAGTGGCGATATCATTTTGTCGAAGACGTTGAAAGGTGAAAACACTTGTTTTTGCAGCAAAAGAATGGAGCTTAATTTGATTGTTCTCAACCTTCGTGGAGTTAGTTGCTTGTCTTTCAAGCAAACTGATCTCATTTCCACCATCTTACTTCCAATAAAACAGCGCTTATTTAAGGTTCAGTCTCGTTTTTTTGAAGGCTTCACATCGTCCAAATTGGATTTGTAACACTCAAGGTATCATATAATTCACATTTCAATTCTTCCATTCCTATTCAGCATACCAAAATTCAATATGGCGTCTAATTTGGGCACTTCCAATGAGATAAGGGATAGCTGAACAAGTTTGTTTGCCTCAGGTAACATTCTGGGGGATGATTCTCCGTCATTGTGCATCGTTTTATGCCTGTTATCAAGAGGAACAAGAGGCAAAGAGGGTTTTTATTTTTATTTTTTTCTCTCGTTTTCTTTTCCATTTTTTTCTATAAAAAAGTTCGAATTCCAACAAATATCTCAGAAAAAGACGAATATCCAAAATGAAGAGGATTTTCAGGGATGGTATAAAGGGCTTGCAAAAGAGAAGCAATAGGACTCTTGCTGGAATGGAGAAAGAACCTCCAATAATACTCTGTACTGGAAACAGCCACCAGTTAATGTTATTCCATGCCAATTACAATCAAAAGGTTCACCTCTCGAAATTCTGGGAGAAACAAGAATACAATAGCTGCCAGCTTGTATTCCTTACATGATAAAATTTGGAACGTTAAATAAATTTAAGAAATCGAAATGTTAGGTTAATTTGAGAATTATTAGGATTTGGACACCTGCAATCACATTCCAAGGAATGACCTCAAGAAATTATAGCAATTTTATAGCAGTTAATGCAAGAGACAGCAATCTGTAAATGTCAAAAGAAGCTCCCAAATGCAAAATGCAACCACAAAATCTGGGTACCATATCAAACACCAAAGCAAAGTTCAGCCTATTTATGGCTTGATTCTACCATGGCAAAAAATTAGCCAAGCACACTTTATTTTAGTCTTAAACTCAGATTTGGGCATCAAGCACTTACTGAGAAGCAGATAGGTGAAAAGAAACAAACAAATCTCTGGTACAGGCAGGTCTACAGACATAGACAAATCCAATAGCTGCAAGTCTCGACAAAGCTGCTAAAGGGCTCTCGGTAGTTCACAATCAACCAATAGTATATTAATAATGTTTGCTGTTGCAAATAACTCAGAGTAGCAATGGCTTTCTGATGATATTCCTTAAGCATAAATGAAAACAAATGCATTCAATGTCGTCAACAAACAGAAACGACCTTCCTTTCCCCCCCTTCTATGGGCTGATAGGAAACTGCTTACAGTATCAAATACTAGAGTCTTCATATTTAGAACATAAAGGAATTAAGGTCCCAAAATTGCTTCAAAATAGTACATGCTAACAGGATCTTGAGACAATTTATTATGTTTTATCTCTAAAACTGAAAAGAACAATAATCATACATTGAAAGCCAAATCTTCAGCAAGAAGAATTATTTCCACAAGCACCTAAAAATTGAACAATGCGCTGCTGCATGAATCATTTAAAACTGAATTTGGCAAAGCATCTTGTAAATCTGTAAGGCTCGGAGACCTTCTAAAATTAAAGAATTGGGGCATCTCAGAAAATTCAGCTAGATGATGAAGACCACGCCTTCTTTTCCTTAAAAAGTCTGCATAGTACTAAAAGAAAAATAACAGAGAGAATGCATAAAATAACATATATAAGCAAAATAACCTGAACAGGGAAAATCTTTTATAAATAAGAATGTAAATAAACATGATGAAGATATGGAATAACATTAAGCAATTTGATAGTATTACTATTATTCCATCTCTCTCAATTTTCTTCTACTTCTCCCTCACTTTTCTTCTAAACTCTTATTTCTCAAGGAAGATCTTTAACACTATGCTTGCTTGTAATGTGGCAAGAGAAACTATAGAACAAGACAAAAGAAATTAAAGTAGTGATCAAGTAATGTCATTTTACTTACTAGGGGAACAATATGTTGTTGGTACCAATACCAAACCACCAATCCCAAGCCCTAGACTCAAGAGGCAGGAGCCCAAATGGTATATTGTTGAATGGGAGAAGTTAAATAATGAAACTTGAGATTTAGTAAAAGTAAATGGAATTATTTTAAGATAAATTAAAGATTAAACTGAACTTAGTTCCTAGACTTTAGTTTTTTTATTTAAGAACCATGAACTACTTTTTTAATAAAAACAAAATAGGCTTTTATGTCCAGGTTTTCGTCCATTCATTAATTCTTTTTTAAATCATATGTTTTCACGATACATGTTGTGTTGTGTTTCTAAATTATAATATTAAAATTTTAGGATTTTTTTGATAATTTAGCTATTATTTTACCATCACTCTAATTGAAAAAAAAATGAAGAAGAACCTTTTGATTTTATCACTTTTTTCCTAAAACATAATAGAAGTTAATCCTTCCTCTATTCCAATTAACATTACTAATAATTAAAGAATATCATCTAATATTTTAGTAAAAACAAGCCAACTATTCCCATATGCAAGGTAGAAATCTAAGCTAATGAGCTAGAAATAGCAGGAGGGAGATGAAAGCTTGAGCCAACAAGCAAAGGAGCACCCGTCACAAGGAAGAAAAGGAGAAAAAACATGCCGAAATCCATGATAAAACCCGTGAGAAGACGTTATTCAAAGCAAAAAATTTTTTTATTAAAATCCACAATAAAAGCATAGGAGGTCCACAGTAATACTGATCTCTTTTAGTTTTTTTTTTCATAATAAGCTCTAATGTGTCTTAAAGAACAATTTTAACATAAAATCATATTTTTCAATTCACTAACTTGTATTAAAGGAAAAGTGAATGAAATTTACTATGATTTGGTATTAAAATAATCATTTATAGTAAATTAGGGCTTGTTCTTATATATTACATAGAGTCACGTAATGGTCACATGCAAATTGAATGAGATATTTCAATTTTTACTAATAAGAGATAAACAAAGAAGTTGCATCATATAACTTTGATATGTTTAGGACAAAATTAATAAATAAAAAGGTTTAAGACTTTATTAATAATGGATTAATATATTAAGGGATAAATTAAAGTTTCCCCTAAAAAAATAAATTATAATTTCTTTTCATTTTTTAAGGAAAGGAATTCTCAACCATTTAACCAATACTTTACGAGTTTTTTTTTCCTTTTCAAATTAGCACAATAGAGATTTATCTTGGAGAAATAGCATTGTTGTAAACTTATTTGGAAAATAATAAATTTTGAAGAGTCGCAGTTAACACTTGTGAATTTAAAATTGGATGTCACATTCATAGGTGTCATTTGCGACTTCTTTAAAAAAAATATGGATAAGATAATTTCACCAACCTCTCAACTATTTGCCAAAAAACAAAAACCAACTCAACAAATCATATTTAATAAACTTAATTAATAAGATAAGATCAATTCAACTATATATGGATAAAAACTCTTTTAAATTCATAAGATAAGAATTCAAAAATACATGGATAATTAAGTTTAATATCTTATAGATTAAATCAAATTCTTAACATAAATATTCTATGACAATAATCTAAAAGTTCATATTTTAATTATTAATCAAATGTTGTGCGCAAGGTAATCAACTTTTACTCTATTTTTTTAATTCAACACTCATGAATATTTTTCAACTTCAAAGGTTATAAAATAAAGGGTTTGAATTAAAAATAAAAAGAAAAGTAAAAAGTTAATTACCCTACTGCACAACACTTGATTTAAAATTAAATTTTGAACTTTTGGATTATTGTTATAGAATATTTATGTTAGATAAGTTGAGAATTTTATTTAATCTTTAAGATATTAAAGTTAAATACCCATGTGTTGTCAAATCCTTATCTTATAAATTAGAATTAATTTTTATCCATATATAGTTGAATTGATCTTATCTTATTAACTAAGTTTGCTGAATATGATTTGTTGAGTTAGTTGTTTTTTTGCTAGAGAGTTGAGAGACTAGAGAACTTATCTCAACCGTATTTTTTAAAAAAGAAGTTGCTAGTAACACTTGCGACTCCAAAGTTACAGGGGAGACATGTGACTTTATTTTTGCAGGTATCAATTGCGACTCCTCAAACAATGCTATTTTTTAAAATAAGTTTTTAGTTATGCTATTTTTCCAAAAAAAAATATTTCCTACTATGCTACTTGGAAAGAACAAAACTCGTACTTTCTGGTGTGTCAAATTGTACGTGAAAAAGTATGGATTTGCCATTCAAACCGAGTTTAAAATATATTGCCAAATGGTTAAGTTCAACACCGAAACTTGAGATTTAACACAATTAATGAAAGTCTTTTATTAGTTTAACAAATTACTACTACTCTACTTAAAGAATTGAAAATGTTTATGGTGCTTCATTATTCTTATGAACAATAAATCATCTTAATTTTTTTCAAACTTTTTTTTCTTTTTTTTTTTTAATTCTACCTATCATTTTTTTTCTTTCAATTTTATCTTTCAATATTTTATTGATTTTGAACCAATCATCATAATTTGTTTTGATTTTCTTTCTATGAGGTTATCGTTGTCTTAAACAAACATCTCAAAATTTGGTTGGTGCTAAATTTTTACAAGTGTTTGTTTTTGTAATCATATCATCAAATAAAAAAATAAAAACATAGTTCTAAACCCAGTGGAGTCCATCATGCGAGTCGCAAGTTTTTCAAGTTAAGCCGTGTAGCCTAGGTTAATCCAATATGTTGTCGTCTTAATATTAAAAAAAATATCTTGAAATTTTTTAAAGTCAAACCATGCTTTTACCGGTCATCCAGGTTGTTTTTGGACCCGTTAAGCTAATTAGGTAATCCAATTCAGCCGTCTCAGAACCACCACGACACAACCTTCTCCATCAACTCATCTCTTGGTCGGTGATAGAGACAACCACCGCGAGCTTCTCCCTCCGCCACAAACTTTTTCTTCCTCGAACGCCAGCTGTTAATTCTTCCAGCAGCGGCAGCCCCCGCTAGCCTCACGCCAGCCCTCTCAGCAGCGACAACCACCTCCACGTCAGGTAATCATCTTTGCTGCCATCCTTCGGTCGCCTCCTACTTCTGCATGTAAACAAGCAGAACGTGAATTATAATTCACGTTCTGCTGTTTACAAATGCAACTTAGTCTCTGGGTCGGGCCAATGACTAAGTTGCATGGGTTAGACCAATTTTAGCCCAGCACAGATGGCTGGGCCAATCCAGCCTAGTAAAAAAAGAGGGACAGGTTTGTTGGGTCGCCAGTCGGCCTAATCAGACTTGGCTGGGTTCGGCCCAGTCCAATATAATAATAATAATAATATAAAAAAAACAAAAAAAAATCCAAGGGTGATTTCAAAATATTTGTGATTTTCTCACATGTTTTTCCAATAATTTTGCGTAATATTGGGCCGTATATTTACACTGTAAGATACAGATTTGATATTAAAATACCACGTTTTCTTCGAAATGTTTCTCAAAAAAATTGAAAATTAAAAAACAAATCTCAAAATTGTTAAATTAATTTCCTTTTTAAAAAAAACAAAAAAAATTGTTTTCATGCATACAACCAAATCCTAAAAGTTTTCCAAGCATATTTTCATATAAAAAAATTGCATATTTCTCATGTTTTAAATGCAAATAAATATCGTAACCAGCTTATAATTATCTGTTAGGGTTTGGCCAAAATATCAAAAACCATTTACCAATCATTTTGTTCACTTTATATTTAGAGTGTTAGGGTTTAACTATAGACTTTAATACTCAGGGGGTGTAAAACTATACAGTAGAGTACAGTCTTAGGTATTAAAGATATTAAGTGCAAAATAAATATGATGTTAAGACTTTAGAACGATTAAGATTTAACCTGATAAAATAGAGACTTCCTCACAAAAGGAGATATGTCTTAAACCTTTGACGAGACCAACAAATAGAAATACGACCTAGAAAAACAATCAAACAACAATGCAACTTACCTTAGGTAGGGTGCACTAGAAATGATGTGTCTTCTCCTTGCACAACTAGTCTCTTACTCGAACTCTCGTAGACCATAGGTTTTCTAGTAATCATAATACTAAGTGGCGACTCCTGAACCTTATAATTATAATTTTATGATTAGATCGAAAACCATTTCCTTTCTCGATACTTCTCAGGAGACATTAGAGCGCCATTCAACGTCGCCCTACGACAAAGGCAATGCAAGCACTCCTAAAAAAGCAAAATAAATTCGAGACTCAAGTCATTGTCTCGACTGTATTTAATAAGCTCGACTAATTTAAATAACATGAATAAAAAAAACAACAACAATACATAATCTTGAAGAAAAAATTCATAGTGAAAAAAAGGATGTTAAGGTGATGCAATTATTTTTAAAGAAGCAAGAAAATCAGAGACCTCGGTCATTAACTTGATTGGGTCCAATAAGCTTTGATAATTTAATAATATGATAAATAAAAAAAACATTGACAATAAACGATAATTTTTTTGGGCAACAATTAACTATAAAAAAATAAGTCGTCAATATCATACTCGGAGGGAGAAGAAAGAAAAGCCCATTGGAGACTCACCGTTGCTCCACCATGGACACCACCCCGTCACTAGAAAGATCTCACCAAGAGGGTTTTAACACCACTACAAAAGGTTGCACGCCGTCACTAAAGAAGGCCGTATGCGCCGTCAAAGCAACAACTCGAAAAGCAAACCAAATAAAATATCATGAAGTAAGCATCTCAAACTTATACTTAATCAATTAATTTAATTTAATAACAAAATAAAATAAAATTTCTCTAAAAATGCTAAATCTAACAAAGAATGACAAATAAAAAGACTTGAGATAACCCAAGTCATTTTCAAAACAAGTGAAATTCCTATAAAAAGCAAATAAAAAAATAATGGAGCACAATCTCTAATTAAATAATTGTCAAATGATGAAACAAAAACATACAAAATGGAAAAAAACCAAGCAAACCCTTGTGATTTTTGTAAACCTGGGTTAATCCCTCAAACGCACAACCCATAAAATCCTAGACCCGAACTCAATCAAGAAACTCAATTTCTTACCAACTTAATGTTGAAGGATGAAATCGAAAAAAATATCAATTTAAAAATTTGCTAAAGTAAAAAAATAATGATCAAAAGAATGATGATCAAATATGATAGGAAAAAAAACTGGAGGATAAAATTATAAGAAAAATTCAATTTTAAAAACCATTTCAAATAAAACAAATAGCAATAAAAAAACAGTGACCAAATTTGATAGATAAAAAAAATAAAGGATGGTGTAATTGAAAAAAACTCGAATTCTATAAATTATTTCAAACAAAAAAAATAGTAATCAAAAGAACAAGGGTCAAATATGAAAGGAAAAACAAATTGAATGGTTGATTTGAAAATTTGGAGGGTCATGTGTGAAAATTGAGAATGAGAAAAAAAATATGGGAAAAGAAAAAAAAAAAAAAGGCCATCGGTGCTAAACCGGAGGTCCGTTTACCACGCATACCGCCTGGGGATAGAGGGGTTGTCGAGACTCTTCGAATGCCGCCTTGGAAACCACTATTCAACCACCAAATGCTACCACACTTGCCAACCAAATTGCATGAGAACTACCCTCGCACTGACGTCTGTGATGCACATGTCATCCATTTTTTATTAATATTTATGTATTTAATATGATGAGATTTTCTCTAAGTCAACTTGATTATAATGAAAAAAACAATAAGAAAAATATGAAAAAGCTCTTGAGTGGTTTAAGAATTTTCGTTTTTAAAAATTATTTTTAATATCACTACATGAAAACAATTTGAAAACATATAAAAAATTAATTTTAAATAAAAAAAAATTTCAAACTTTTAAAAAATTACAATTTCAACCATATTATAAAACGATGAATAACAAGGTGATCACATTGTCAAGAGGGATCGCTCCAGTAACTATAATATAAACAAGCAAGCGCGCATGAGCACAAGCAACCTCTACCCACCTAATAGTTGTAAATTGTAATCGTCACATGCAATTGGGTATTTTTTTTTTTTATTACAAGGGTCCATATTGATAATATAGTTTACTTATTTATGTCTCTGGCTCAGCAGTAATTTATGTCTCATGGGGGGATCTTGTTTGCGCAACGTCCCAAGACAAAAATCCAAAGACAGCGGCCCCTGAAACTGGCAGGCAAGCAGATACCTTCACCTAAAAGACTCGAACTCACCATGTTCTCACGTGCCAGAATTACTTTACTGAATAGCACATAGAGATGCAGACAAAATCTCCGATATTTTAAATTATTGTATGAAAACCATGCTTCTATCAAATTCAGCGCACGGTATCTTTTACCTGTTTATTTTTATATTTTAAAAATATTTTTTAAAAAAATAATTTTATTTTTATTTTTTTATTTTCAATTAATTATTTTTATATTTTCAGATTATTTTAATATATTTTTAAATAAAAAATATTTTAAAAATCAATCGTAATTATTATCTCTGACACCTCCTTGACCTCTGGTGGCTTATAATGACCTGTCATGTATGTTGCAACGTAGGATTAAGATAGAGCACGACCAGTTCTAGCCGGGCTGGTGTCACCCTGTAATTAGTGATGACCTGTCATGTATGTTTCAACGTAGGATTAAGATAGAGCACGACCAGTTCTAGCCGGGCTGGTGTCAACGTAGGATTATTTATGAACATTATGAACGAAATATGTTACAAAATATTTTGTAATTTTGATTCCAAAATATGATTCCAAGTTAATTTCTAATATAAACATTATGAACGAAATAAAAAAATTTAAAAGTTAATGAGTTCATTTAACGAAATAAAATAAAAATTTTATGAACGAATAAATGGTAAAAAAATGCTAACTGGAGTCTAGAAATTTAAAAATAGATGTTCATTAAAATATTTGATCTCACTTATAATAGGAGGTGCTATTTTAATTTTTTTATTTAATTATATAATAATAAAAATTATTTTTTATAAAAAAGTAAAAATTTAAATTCTATAGAAAAAATTTAATTTTTAATTTAAATTCTCCTTTTTACTATTAATATTTTTTTTAACAAAAAATATATCTTGCATTTTTTATTACATAGAAACTATCAGCAATTAAAATCAATATCCAAAAATATTTTAAAC
>Ga0307515_10024564_pt1 | contig 10496 bp, 10 predicted proteins | sample 17_EM_MG_FD_194513 | JGI IMG/M metagenome (GOLD analysis project Ga0307515, IMG submission 194513) | Populus trichocarpa ectomycorrhiza microbial communities from riparian zone in the Pacific Northwest, United States - 17_EM | ecosystem: Host-associated > Plants > Roots > Unclassified | place...
GGGCCTTCAACCCGCCGGGCGAGCTGAAAGCCTATCCCGGCTCGCCCTTAATCGCGCGCGCGCTGCTGCGGCCGCAGGACCGTCTCACCGCCTGCGAAATCGAACCGAATGCGCGCAAGCACTTGATCGATGCGCTGCGCCGCGACAGCCAGGCCCGCGTGGTCGACCTCGACGGCTGGACCGCATTGCCGGCCTTCGTGCCGCCCAACGAGCGGCGCGGGCTGGTGCTGATAGACCCGTCGTTCGAGCAAAAGAACGAGTTCGAGACGCTCGCCGACGGCTTTGCCGAGGCCTACGCCAAATGGCCGACCGGCAGCTATCTGCTCTGGTACCCGGTGAAAAGCCGGCGCATCACCGACGGCCTGGCGCGCCATGTTGCCGCAGTCGCCGATGCCAGCAAGCCGGCCGGGAAATGCCTGCGGCTGGAATTCTCAGCCGCGCCGCAACAAGCCGGCGGCCCCCTCACCTCCACCGGCGTTCTGATCGTCAATCCGCCATGGACGCTGGCGGGCGAATTGAAGACCATTCTGCCCGAACTGGAGAAGCCGCTCGGCCAGGGCGGCGCCGGCCGCTTCAGGCTGGAGACGCCCAAACCTTGAAGTCCAGCCTTGAAGTCCAAGCCTTGAAATCGAAGGCCTTGAAGTCAAAGCCCTGAGGGTCCCCCGAAAAGTGCGATTGGGCCGTAGGCAATTTACGTGGAACCGTATTATGCTCAGTCCATTAGGACTGGCTTTACGTTCCGCTTCCGCGAATGGTTGCGGCGGAGTGATCAAGGCCCAATAAAATCCAGGCTGATCGGAGGCGTGATCCGATCGGTTCAGGTGGCCAAGCTTCCGGCAGCGAATGTCCGGTCGGCCGATACGCGACATGCGCGTAGCGGCGGAGCAATACGGGGGAGGAGTTTCCCGATGGCCATGACTGGTACAGTCAAGTTCTTCAATGGAGAGCGCGGCTACGGCTTCATCAAGCCCGATGACGGCGGCCGTGATGTGTTCGTCCATATCACCGCGGTCGAGCGGGCCGGATTGAAGGACCTGACCGAAGGACAGCGCATTACATTCGAGGTCGAACCGGACAAGAAGGGCAAAGGCCCCAAGGCGGTCAACCTGGTCATTTCAGCGTGAGCTGACGCTCGCGAATGCAAGCGGGCTGAATTTTTGCCTGCGAAGATTCCAGGCCGAGCGCGAGGCCCGCGACTCAGACCGTGGAAGCGTGCACGATATGGCCGCCGCGCCCCGGTGCGTCGCGTTCGCTCTCGGGGAAAAAACGCACTGCGATCCTGTCCGGACCGGCGTCATCGACATACCGAAAGCCGGTCGCGCTCATCTTGGCGCAAAGCGCTGCCGTGTCGAAATAGCTCTGAATGCTTTCCCCAACCGCGGCCACCCGCTCGGCGAGCGCCTGATGCGCGGCCCGTCCGGCCGATGCGACCGAGCCTGCGGGATTGACATAGTCGAACACCACTTCACTACCGCCCTCGAGTTGCGCGATGTAACCGAGCGTCGAGAACACCGCCGTCTCCGTCAAATAAGGTACGACCCCGAGCCAGCTGAAGAAGCTGCGCTGTGCGGTGGCAAAGCCCGCGGCATCAAGAGCTGCCGCCAATGTCTGCCGTTCGAAGTCGACCGCGACATAGGTCAGCGTGTCGGGTACGGGAATTCCGGCCGCGGCCAACATGTCGCGCTTGCGCGCCTGCGTGGCGGGAAAATCGACTTCGAACATTCGCAGCCGGCCTGCAAGCGGCGTCCGGTAGGCGAGCGTATCGAGCCCGGCGCCGAGCACCACGAGCTGCGTTGCACCCTTGTTCACGGCTTCCGTCAGCGCTTCCTCTGATATCCGCGAGCGCGCGGCAATGAACCAGCGTAGCCGTGGCCCGGACGTATGGGCCCGCGCGTGGTCGAGCGAAACCTTGATATCTTCCCTGAGAATGCGCAGCGCCAGGGGATCGGCAAGGATCGATGCGTTATCCAGCACCTGGTGGGCCGCGCGCAAGCGGGCCGCGCCCAACGCGGTCAGACTTGGCTGTCCCGGCTGCATACCGAAAGCTTATGCTTCGGGCTGAACGCTGTCCACGAAACAAAAAAATCTCGGCGGCTTACTGCCGCCGGGAGGCTGTATTCGACATTTTTCTTGGCGTTTTCCTGGTCTCAGAAACGATAGTTCACGCCGGCGCGGATCAGCCCGAAGCTATAGCCGTTCGATGCTCCGGTGATGACGAAATTGGTGTTGGAGAGGTCGACATAGAGATATTCGACCTTGGCGCTCCAGTTCGGCGCAAAGCCCATTTCTGCGCCGACGCCGACGGTCCAGCCCGCCGTGGTGTGGGATTCCGACAGGCCGAACGTGGTGGCGCGCAGTTCGCCGAAGGCAAGACCACCGGTGCCGTAGAACATCACATTGTTGAGCGCGTAGCCGACCCGGCCGCGCAACGTGCCGAACCAGGGATTGGAGAACTTCCACGGCGCGAAGGTCTCGTCGGCGCCGGTCACCTGGACGTCGCCCTCGACACCGAACACCCACGGCCCGTTCTGCCAATTGTAGCCGGCCTGAACGCCGCCCGAAAAGCCCGACGGCTTGGTCGGATTGTTGTCGACCGAGCCCCAGGCGTAGCCGAGATTGCCGCCGAGATAGGGACCGGCCCAGCTATAGGCGTTGAGTGGCTGATTGACGGTGTAGGGCGCGCGCGATCCGTAATTCATGTCGGCGGCCTGCGCCGACATCGTCCAGGCTGCCGCGACCAGCACCAGCGCCCGCAAAACAAAGTTGCCCATCACTCAACTCCACCACGCAACGACCGCGACCCTCCGGCCGAGGCCGGTTTGGTTACGGAATTCCACTTTTTTCCCGTAAGATTTATCGAGAGTTTTAAGTTAAAGGGTTGTTAAGCCCGGTTACCGCCCGCTCATCATTCTTAAGAATGTGTTAGCGGGCCCAGGCTTGTTGTTTTGACGCGTTTTCTTGAACGCGAACCGGGGTCCACTTCGCTGGAAAACGCTTTGGGGCCCGCTGGCGATGCCGCCTCGTAGCGCTTAATTTAGGCCCATGGATCACGATTCTACCGACAGTCCCCCGGTGCCACGGAAACCGCGGCGGGGTTCCCAGCCAGATCTGCCTCCAAAGGACCCTCAGGACCTCGGCTCCGCCGACGTCGATCCGGCGACGGTTGGGCCCGAGGAAGAGGATGAGGCGCGCCTGCCGGACGCCGCCGAGGACACCACGGAGGACAGCACGGAAACCCTGGCCGAAGGCCCGCTGGCGGTCGGCCATGCCGCGATCGAAAACGCGGTGCGCCTGGCCCCGACCTCGCCCGGCGTCTATCGCATGCTCAACACCGGCAATGACGTGCTTTACGTCGGCAAGGCGAAGAACGTCCGAAAGCGGCTGTCCTCCTATGCCCGGGTCAACGCACCGCTGCCGGCGCGCATCCTGCGCATGATCGCGGCCACCGTTGCAGTCGAAATCATCTCGACCACGACCGAAACCGAGGCGCTGCTGCTCGAGGCCAATCTGATCAAGCAGCTGCGGCCGCGTTTCAACGTACAACTGCGCGACGACAAATCGTTCCCCTATATCCTGATCACCGGCGACCATTGGGCGCCGCAGATCCTCAAGCATCGCGGCGCACAATCGCGGCCCGGGCGATATTTCGGTCCGTTCGCGAATGCCGGCGCCGTCAACCGCACCATCACGGCGCTGCAACGCGCGTTTCTGATTCGCTCCTGCACCGACGGCTTCTTTGAAAGCCGCACCCGGCCCTGCCTGCTCTATCAAATCCGCCGCTGTTCCGGTCCCTGCACCCGCGAGATCGATTTCCCCGGCTATACCGAGCTGGTGCGTGAGGCCAACGACTTCCTGTCCGGCCGCAGCCATCTGGTCAAAAAAGAACTCGCCGGCGAGATGGAGAAGGCCTCAGCCGAACTCGAATTCGAGACTGCGGCGCTGTATCGCGACCGTCTCGCGGCGCTGTCGGCGATCCAGTCGCAGCAGGGCATCAACCCGCGCACCGTGGAAGAGGCCGACGTGTTCGCCATCCATCAGGAGGGCGGCTATTCCTGCGTCGAGGTGTTCTTCTTCCGCACCGGCCAGAACTGGGGCAACCGCGCCTATTTCCCGCGCGCCGAAAAATCTTTCACTCCGGAGGAAGTGCTGGCCTCGTTCCTGGCGCAATTCTACGACGACAAGCCGCCGCCGAAACTGATCCTGCTGTCGCACGAGATCGAGGAAAGCGCGCTTTTGGCCGACGCGCTCGCGGTCAAGGCTGGTAGTAAAGTCGAAGTCTCGACGCCGAAACGCGGCGAGAAAAAGGAACTGATCGCGCACGCATTGACCAATGCGCGCGAGGCGCTCGGCCGCAAGCTCAGCGATACCGCGACCCAGGGCCGCCTGCTGGAGGGCATGGTCACGACGCTCGGATTGCCGCATGCGCCCAAGCGCATCGAGGTCTACGACAACAGCCACATCCAGGGCACCAACGCGGTCGGCGCGATGATCGTGGCGGGGCCGGATGGATTTATCAAAAACCAGTACCGCAAGTTCAACATTAAGTCGGAGGGCCTGACGCCCGGCGACGATTACGCGATGATGCGCGAGGTGCTGGAACGGCGCTTCAAGCGGCTGTTGAAACCGCCGGAGGGCGATGCGGCCCAAGGAAAAGTTGAGCCCAAGGCCGACGATGATTCGTTTCCGCAATGGCCGGACCTCGTCATCATCGACGGCGGCCGCGGCCAGCTCAACGCGGCCAAGGACATCTTCAAGACCCTGGGGCTGACGCAGGTGACGCTGCTGGCCGTGGCCAAGGGGCCGGACCGCGACGCGGGCCGGGAAACGCTGTTCATGCCGGACCGCGAGGCGATCAAGCTCGAACCGCGCGACCCCGTGCTGTATTTCATCCAGCGGCTGCGGGACGAGGCGCATCGGTTCGTGATCGGATCGCACCGCAAACTGCGCAAAAAGGACATTCGCGAAGCGGGTTTACAGGAGATTCCGGGGATCGGCCCGTCACGCAAACGTGCCTTGCTGCATCACTTTGGAACGCTGAAGGAGATCGAACGGGCCTCGATATCCGACCTTGGGAAGGTTCCAGGGGTCTCAGCCGAAAGCGCCCGCAAGATTTTCGAGTTTTTCCATGCGCAACCGGGTTAAAGGAAAGCTGATTCACGTGGAAGTTTTCTTTTGGACGTTTCATTTGGCCGTCACCTGCGACAGATCAGCTGGGCCCGCACGGTTGACCTTCACGCCTGAGCGGTATTGGTAAGACGGATGAACATCGCGACCACCAAGGGCCAGTCCAAGGGTCAATCCAAGAGCCTGTCCCTCCCGAATATCCTGACCTATGCCCGCATCGCCGCCATCCCGGTGGTGGTCGGCTGCGTCTATGCCCAATCCGTCATGGACGGCCCGCTCTGGCTGCGCTGGGTGGCGTTGGCGGTATTTATTGCCGCAGGGGTGACCGACGTCCTCGATGGTTACGTTGCGCGGATGTGGGACCAGCAATCGGCCTTCGGCCGGATGCTCGATCCGATCGCCGACAAATTGCTGGTGGCGTCCTGCCTGCTGATGCTGGCTGCCGACAACAGCATCCATGGCTGGACCCTGTGGGCGGCCATCGTGATCCTGTGCCGCGAAATCCTGGTCTCGGGGCTGCGGGAATATCTCGCGGCGCTCCGGGTCAGCGTGCCCGTGACCAAGCTTGCGAAATGGAAGACCACGGTCCAACTGGTCGCGATCGGCTTTCTGATCGCCGGCGAGGCGGGCGAACAGATTTTCTCCCCGACGACTATGATCGGAATCTTCCTGCTCTGGCTGTCCGCGATCTTCACGATCTATACCGGTTGGGATTATTTCCGCGCCGGCATCCATCACCTCATCAAGGAGGATGAGGGATGAAGGTCAAATATTTCGCCTGGGTGCGCGAGCGGATCGGCATATCAGAAGAAATGGTCGAGCCGCCTGCCGGCGTGCGCACGGTCGACGATTTGATCGGCTGGCTCTCCACACGCGGCGAGACCTATGCCTACGCGTTCGAGAAGCCGAAAGTGATCCGGGCCGCGATCGACCACACCCACGTCAAGCCGGACGCGATGATATCCGGCGCCCGCGAGATCGCGTTCTTTCCGCCGATGACCGGCGGTTAGCATAGCGTTTTCAAGCGAAGTGGGTACCGGTTCGCGTGAAGAAAACGCGTCAAAAGAAGAAGATTTCATGACCGCCGCCGCGACCATCCGCATCCAGGAAGCCGATTTCGACATCGCCCAGGAGATTGCGGCACTCACAAAAGGCCGCAGCGATGTCGGCGCCGTCGTCACCTTCAGCGGCATCTGCCGCGGCGACGAGAACGGCGAGCCGATCGCGGCGCTGACGCTCGAACATTATCCCGGCATGGCGGAAGCCGAAATCAAGCGGCACACCGATGAAGCAATGTCGCGCTGGCCGCTGACGGGACTGACGGTGGTGCATCGCGTCGGCCGCATTACACCCGGCGAGAACATCGTGCTGGTGCTGGCGGCTTCCCAACACCGCCAGGCGGCGTTTCAGGCCGCGGAGTTCCTGATGGATTATCTGAAGGCCAATGCGCCGTTCTGGAAGCGCGAGGAAAGCCAGAAGGGAACCAGCTGGATCGAGGCGCGCGGCCATGACGACGCGGCCGCCGCACGCTGGACCAAATCCTGATGGCCAAACCCAGCAAGGCGCCGGTCAAACGCGGCCGCGGTCTGCCGAAATACACCAAGCCGAAATTCCCGAAAGTCGGCGCCGGCGAGTTGCTGACGCTGCTGGATTTCGTCCGCTACGCGGTGAGCCGCTTCGTCGAGGCCAAACTGGTATTCGCCCACGGCACCACCGATCCGGTCGCCGAGGCCGCGTTCCTGGTCTGCGAATCCCTGCACCTTCACCCCGACCAGTTCGAGGCGTTCGCGACCGCGCGGGTCACGGCCGCCGAAGGCAAGGCGATCCTCGCGTTGATCGAGCGCCGCGTCACCACGCGCCACCCCACGGCCTACCTCGTCAACAAGATCTACATGCGTGGCCTGCCGTTTTACGTCGACGAACGCACCATCGTGCCGCGGTCTTTCATCGGCGAGTTACTGGATTCCCATTTTGGTGGTGACGAGGACGAGACCGGCGGCTCGCTGATCTCGGACCCGGCGTCGGTGGAGCGCGTGCTCGACCTCTGCACCGGCTCGGGCTGCCTTGCCATCCTGGCGAGCCTGCAATTTCCCAACGCCGAAATCGACGCGGTGGATATTTCAAGGGACGCGCTGGACGTCGCCGCGCACAATGTTGCCGATTACGGGCTGCAACACCGCCTGGCGCTGCACCGCGGCGATCTGTTCAAGCCGCTTGGCGACAAGCGCTACGACATCATCATTTCCAATCCGCCCTATGTCGATGCCGAAGGCATGGCCGGCCTGCCGCGCGAATGCCGCGCCGAGCCGAAACTCGCGTTCGACGGCGGCGCCGACGGCCTCGACATCGTCAGGCGCATTCTCGACGAGGCCAAACACCATCTGACGCCGGATGGCGGGCTGCTGTGCGAGATCGGCCGTTGCCGGCCCGCGCTCAAAGCGGCCTATCCGCAACTGCCTTTGATGTGGCTCGACACCGAGGATTCGGAAGCCGAAGTGTTCTATATTACGGCCGACGATCTGTAGCGCGTTTGGCGCTCGATCACGGCCTGTCGGCGCTCCCGACTCAGCGCGGAACCACGGCGCAGGCCGGCCGCGGGCGCTTCAAAACACTAGCCCCGTCAAAACACTAGACCCGCGAATCAACATTGATGCTAAGGTTGCGACGCTTGGGGGAGCGCAAGCCGGACGATGTTTTCTGCGTTTTTCCCGGGCGGGGGCAGTTCGGACCTGAGGGCGTAACGCGCGACATGATTCGCATTTCGACGATTTTTATCGCCATCTGCATGGTGCTGGTCGCAGCCTCGCTTGGCCTTGTCCTGCATTCGGTCGCCGGCATCAGCGGAACCGAATCCGCGATCGTGGCGCTGACGGCGCTGACCTTCCTGATCCTCTACAACGCGGTTTCGATGCGGCTGCGCGACCGTTCCGACGTCGGCGGCCAGATCGCGGATCTGTCCCGCGGCACCGCCGACCTCGCCCGTCAGGTCGCCGAATTCGGCCGCCGCCTCGCCGCCGTCGAGGGCCGGGTGGTGTCGGCGAACTCCGCAAGTGCCGACCGCATCCAGGCCGTGGTCGGCGAGATCAACGAACTCGGTGTGCTGGTCAAGCAGCTCGCCTCCTCCGTCGCCGGCCATGAGGATCTGCTGGCCGCCGGTGCCACTGCCGTGCCACCGGCGCCTGTCGCGGTTCACGAGACCGCCGTTCACGACATCGCGGATCCCGAACCGCCAGCCGAGTCGCCGCACGTGGCCGAACCCGCTGCGCCGGTTGTCACGGCGGCGCCGGCACCGGCGAAGATTGTCGCCGACACCGGCGCGCGCGCCCAGCCGCAACTTCTCGCCGCCATCAAAAACGCGGTCGAGGAGAACCGGCTCGATATCTATTTGCAGCCGATGGTGACGCTGCCGCAGCGCAAGGTGCGCTTCTACGAAGCGGTGACGCGGCTGCGCGACGACAAGGACCAGATTATCACCGCCGACGATTTCATCGCCACCGCCGAAAGCGGCGGGCTGATCGGGCGCATCGACCACATGGTGATGTTGCGCTGCGTTCAGGTGCTGCGCCGCCTGATGGTGCGTAACAAGGATGTCGGCGTGTTCTGCAACGTCTCGGCGGCAACATTGGGCAACCCGACCAATTTCGCGCAATGCCTCGACTTCCTCGAAGCCAACCGCGCGCTGGCGCCATCCTTTGTACTCGAATTCAAGCAGGCCACGTTCCGCAATCTCGGTCCGACCGAGACCGAGCATCTCGCGGCGCTGTCGCAGCGCGGCTACCGTTTCTCGATCGACCATGTCAGCGACCTCAGAATCGAGCCACGGGAACTCGCCGACCGCGGCGTCCGCTTCATCAAGGTGCCGGCGGCGCTGCTGCTCGATCCCAAGCAGAGCTCGACATCGGACATCCACCCTTCGGATCTTTCCGACCTGCTCGGCCGCTTCGGCATCGACCTGATTGCCGAAAAGATCGAAGGCGAGCGCGCGGTGGTAGATCTGCTGGATTTCGACGTCCGGTTTGGCCAGGGCTTCCTGTTTGCGCCGCCGCGGCCGTTGCGGCCCGAGGGGGCATCTGCTACCGGCGGGGCGACTTCAAACAGCTCCAATGGCTCCAATGGCCCAGGCCACCCTGCACCTCCCCCTGCTCCCGTCGCCAGTCCGGCGGTCGAACCTGCGACGCGGGCGACCGGCAATGCCGCGCTGGCGCGCCGCGCCGCCGGCCCGGGCTAACTGGCGTCCGATGCCATGACCACACTCCGGTTCGTCGAACGCCTGAGCGAACTCGTCGATGGCACAGAAGTCATCCTCTCCGATATCTGGGGCGTGGTGCATAACGGGCTCGAGGCATTTCCCGAGGCCTGCGAGGCGCTGCATACGTTCCGCCAGCGCGGCGGCACCGTCATCCTGATCACCAACGCGCCGCGGCCGGCCGATTCGGTGCAGCGGCAATTGCGCAAGCTCGGCGTCGCCGACGAGACCTATGACGCGATCGTCTCTTCCGGCGACCTTACCCGGCTGTTCGTCGCCGATCATCCGGGAAAGAAGATGTTCTGGCTCGGCCCGGAGCGCGACAATTCGATCTATCGCGGGCTCGATCCCGTGATCTCTCCGCTGGAAGAGGCCGACTACATCGTCTGCACCGGACTATTCGACGACGAAACCGAATCGGCGGAAGACTACCGCGCGATGATGCTGCAGGCGCGCGAGCGGAAGCTGCCGCTGATCTGCGCCAATCCCGATATCGTCGTCGAACGCGGCGACCGCCTGATCTATTGCGCCGGTGCGATCGCTGAACTCTATCGTGAACTCGGCGGCGAGGTGATCTTCTACGGCAAGCCGCACCGGCCGATCTACGAACGCGCCATGGCGCTCGCAGCGGAGCACCGCGGCCATGCCGCCCCGCTCGACCGGGTGCTGGCGATCGGCGATTCCGTGCGGACGGATCTTGCCGGCGCCCACGGCTTTGGCATCGATTTATTGTTCGTGACCCGCGGCATCCACTCCGAAGAGTTCGAGGGCATCGATCAGCTCGACCCGGCCTCGGTCAAGGAGCTGTTCGGCCATCCGCCGAAGGCCCTGATGCGGGAGCTGCGCTGGTAGCGCTCGCCGAATGTGCGATTATCCTCGTCATGGCCGGGCTTGACCCGGCCATCCACGTCTTTTCGGACTCGCGGCACCAAAAACGTAGATGCCCGGGACAAGCCCGGGCATGACGAACATTGGTGCTGGTGGCTGGCGCCTTACGCCGTTGCCATGTCCGGGAAGACCGCCTCGATCTTGGTCTTCAGCGTCGCCGCGTTGAACGGCTTGACGATGTAATTGTTGACGCCGGCCTTCTTGGCCGCGATCACGTTCTCGGTCTTGGATTCCGCGG
>Ga0307515_10024565_pt1 | contig 10496 bp, 10 predicted proteins | sample 17_EM_MG_FD_194513 | JGI IMG/M metagenome (GOLD analysis project Ga0307515, IMG submission 194513) | Populus trichocarpa ectomycorrhiza microbial communities from riparian zone in the Pacific Northwest, United States - 17_EM | ecosystem: Host-associated > Plants > Roots > Unclassified | place...
CCCCCCCCCCCCCCCCCCCTCCCATCCCTCCCTCACTCTCTACTCTGCAACAAAAGAGTTCGACGACTCCGTTTCTTCTAGGGTTTCCATGAAAAACCAAGACGACACCACCCTCTCAAATAAAACGGCACTGATTTTTTCAAAAATACGGTTTCATGTTCTTCATTTGTGAAATCTCACTCGCTTTCATGTCTTGTAAATGGAGATTACTGCCTTTAATTTCACTCTCTCTGAATCTTTCCTCATAGCCTCATCTCTTACCCTCCTCTCTCTCTCACTTGCTCTCCTCACTCTCCGATCAAAATCTCCCAAGTCGAAACTCACCGTCCATTCATCCACGCCAGCAGCATCAACATCCAAGACGAGAACCTGCAGGTGTTGCTGTTCTTGTATCGGTGAGATTGGAAGTGATAATAGTAAGGATTCTGTTACGGCGGGGAAGTACGTGAACGGTGTTGGTGCGGCGGAGGATATGGTGGTGGATAAGCAGACCGGAGCTTCGATGATGGAGCAGTTAGTGCCGGAGATTACAACGCACGCGCTTAGTTATTTGGATTATCCAAGTTTGTGTAGGTTGTCGATGACTAATTCATTGATGCGTAAAGCTGCTAATGATGATAATGCGTGGAAGGCGCTGTATCATAAGGTTTTCATTTTTGTTAATTTTTAGATTGTTCGGTTAATTTTATTATTGATTATAGATTGTAAGTGCATTTATTCTTGTGCTGTGGAATACGCTGCATTTTGGCGTGAAATTTTTTTGTTCTTAAATTTTTGGGAGCGGCTGTGATTGTGATTGTGATTGTGATTGTGATTGTGGGTTTATTTTAGAGTAAAATTTGGTGTTTTGGTTATGGTGAAATTGTTGCTGATTTGGCTAATTGTGGGGATAGTGTGAAATTTGGAGAAATAGGGAATCAGTGTAAATGTGATTGGCATTAACAAGTAGTAATGTAGGGTTTTAGTTTCAGAATTTTCTTATATGCGTTGTAAAATAGGTGTTTTTCTTGATTGAAGTGCTGTATGACACTATATTTTTTGTTGGATTTTATGTAAGTGAGAAGATCATTTTGTTGCATATCATGCGTTTTGGGGAATAAAGAGTGTTATAGTTTAGTTCTCTTTCTTAGAACTTGTAGATGTTGAAGAACTATAGATTAAAATCCCCTAACCTGGATGATAAGGCGGCATAGCAGCTACAGCCGTAGAGAAACTTTTGAATTGGGAGGCCCAGGAAGGGCATTTGGAACATTCTTTTTAGGGAGGGAAAACGTGGTACCGTTACTAGCTCAGTCACATATTGAGTGTTATTCCATGAAATAATTCAAATCTCAAATTATTGCTATAAGGTTTAAATTTTATTTGTTATGAGATCATCCCCCTACCATTATTTAGGAATATTGTCTTCATTTTTGCTTTGCATTTTGATTTCCTCTTAAGGATTTCTTGATTTTTTTCCCCTAAAATTCTGGAAGTTCTTCTCTGCCATTCCTATTTTCTCTTCTTTTTTTTTTTTTTGGTATCCTCGATTTAAATTTTTCCCTATCAATGTGGATTTACCAGGTTGCAAATGTGGATTCAAAGTGTAGATCTTTTTCTTTTTGTTTTAGTAGTAGTTGCTTTTTAGATTTTATTGCTTGGGGATTTTCCTTTTATTGTGTGTATTGATTTTATTTTTTTTCTTTTGTGTTTGCTGTGTTAGGATTTTACATTGGAACAAGGTAGTGTGACTCCTGTTATTGGGTGGAAGGCTTACTATGCGGTTACAAGAGCCATTGTGAATGTCAATACAGAATTCTTTAACATCATTAGAGAAAGGTCTCTTCAAGCAATGAGTCAATTATGGCTTAATTCAGATTATGTGAAGTGCACCCATGCATCTGGGGAAAATTTTTCAGGGTATGATCATTTATCTTAACTTCAGCTAATAAGACTATTTTTATGTTTTCGAGTGATGACCACAGAAAAGGTTTATAACGTTCCTGCAGTTTGCAGTACTTAATGTATTTATGAGTTATTGAATGTTTCTCTAGTGGCATCCTCCTGTGATCTTTTTTCCCATGTCCTGCTGTTAACTGGAAATCCCTAGGCATGGGGGACTTCCTAATAGTTGTTTTTGATTTACAGAGGATTCACACTTTTCACTTATAGGAACTGTTCTTTAAAGACATTTATCCTGGTTAATGCATTTGGGGAGCCTAGGAGGATTTATATAGGATGATAGTTGTCCTGTAACCAATTTATATGGTAGTGATGAATTATTGCTGAATAGAAATACTGTGGTGATTTGTTCTATTATGATATAAATTTTTTTTCTTGCATTTTGAAGATGCATATATTGATTTGACTTGATTATGAATTTTGATATATGTTTTCATTATTTGACAGAGTAATCAATCTGCTTAGCTTGGGCTACAGGAATTTGGTAGATGTGGGAATATGTGGCTTGGTAGAGTAATATATGAACAAACTAGTAATGTTAGAGATGTACTCGCATCCATTGGAAAAGCAGATGAGGGGTGAGGTTCTCTCATCCTATTTGATAAGGAATATAGGAAACCGGATTTTAAAATAGGAACTAGATGTTAGGAATGAGAACTCTATTATATCCCAAAATTAATTTGCCTTTGTAACTTTTGAAGTCATGGTAATTGGAAAGAAGTGATCAACACGCAGGAGATGATTTCTTAGATAGTATGAGCGAGTCACCTCAAGCACAAGTATATTTGGATGCAGTTTTACACTTGTCAATTAATGAAATGGTAGGAGAGATAATCATAGGATTTTTTATTCTTTAATCACCTAGCATTGATTCCAAGTTGATGAAATGGCAATTGGATCAAATAAAGTAAAAATGAGAATTAAAATAGTGAGGTTATTTATTGTATTGGTGACTTATTTTATGCAGTATTCAAAACTTGTTTGCTTTTAATGTTTGATTGAACAGAGCTTAGAGCTGAGACGTGCTTGACCGATACAGGTATAATGCTGTAATACAGAGTTGGCAGTTTGCATTTAATTGGGAGCAAGGATTGGACTTGCAGGTTCGTGATGTAAGGGCTCGTGTGCTGACTGACATGGCTTGGGTTACCATGAAAACGTACGTTGTTGAGATGGACAACGGGCCATTTAACGTAACTAATGTCTTTGAGTTCCATGATGGACGGTGGTACATGGTGCATCATCACAGTTCAGTGATGATCATTGATGCGGAGGTGGACCAGCAGATTGTGCATGCATGAATTAAGAGAGAAGTAAAATGATACTCAAGTGATAACTCAAATACTAATTGCAAAATAGCGGTATTTATTAGCAAGAGCCAGTTTCTCGAATTTTCTTTATGAATTCATGGAAGATCATTTCAATTTTCTTCATTTCTGTTCTTCTCTCGGCTTTTAGTTCTGTAATTATTTCGCCCAATTCATTCCTTAGACACAGATAACATATACACACATCCATAGCAAAGTTGTTATTGTATCATCATTTGAGGAAGTAATTGAAGGATAAAAATGAGAAATGAACCCATGCTCATCTTTCTGTGCTGGGATTGCCAGAAAACATGGAAGTCAACTTGCGAGATGAGTAGATGGGAAGCAATTTACTTGTGCTTGCGTTCAATCTCTGCTTTCTACCTTAGTGTCCTGTTGTGCTATACCTTTTGTTTTCCGCTTAGATGTTAAAAATCAAAATGATTTGCATTTCATGTTCGAGCAGATCCCGAAGACGATGGATTTGGAGCAGCTTAAATGTTCAATATAGCCTTGCCTTAACCGTGCTAATTGACTAGGAATGACATTTCTGAATTTTTTCATGTACTTTCGGTTCTTGTATGTTGAACTAATCACCATGTAAGGATTTATCCCATTGGTCGATCCTTTTCCAGAATTGGTGGGAGCAGTTCCATCTCTGTCCCGCAAGAGTTCAGGAGGAGGGTGAGGACCTGGATAATGAGGGACCTTTTTGTAATAATTTATTTGGAGATACTTAGGTTGGTTTGTCCTGGAGGTTGGCCTGCAATTGTATCTACACTAAAGAAAGTGTTTGGTTAAAATAGAGGTTTATTTTAAATAATTTTGTTGATTTTTTTTTTTTTTTTATCTACATGATCTGAGTTTGGATATTTTTTTCTCAAAAAAATTCAGACAAACCAACTTCACCATGAATATTAGAATTAAAAAAAAAGAAGTAAAAGTGCTCAGCTGTACACCCAAATTTATTATATATTGTGAATTGGAATACGATTAAAACTTGGTATTGAAGGTAATATAATTTTTTGCTCAAGTTTTATTAGTTATTATCATATTAATTAGGAATAACTTGATTTTTTCATATTTTTTATAGCACAATAAAATAATTAAATTACCCTTAAAATAAAAACTTATTTAACTAATGTCCAAGGGCTTTTTTTAATTTTCACTTTTTAAAGCATGGCAAATGACAAAATTACCCTTATAAGGAAAATTTCTTTAACTAGCATCCAATGGCTTTTTCGTGTTTTCATCTTGGTTTTTTGGGTATTATTAAGTTAATTGAGGAACAATTTAATATTTTAATAAATATAAAGTGTCATTAAAAGAAAACTAGTTGGTGTGTGCATTGCACACGTCAACGTGTAGAATGTGTCCTTGTTATTCATGTGACGTGTTAGGGGACATTCGACAAACAAGCAGTGGCTTTAGAGGCGGTATTTGAATCATCTCAATGGCCCCTCCATCTATAGGTAGCACCTGTGGCTTACTGACCTCCAATTTGATGCTAACAACCATTTTTTTTCTTTTTTTATCTATCATTGATTTCCACATCTAACACTCTAAATTTTCAAAACAATCCTTTAATTTATTTTTTCTTCAAATTTGATCCATATTCTTTTGATTACTATTTGTTGTATTTGAAATAATTTATAAAATTAGATTTTTTTTTCAATTTCATCATCCTTCAATTTTTTTCTTCTATCAGATTTGGTCCGCATTCTTTTAATTGTTTTTTGTTTTATTTGAGATATTTTTAAAAAATTGATTTTTTTTTCACAATTTCATCCTCCTTCAAGTTTTTCTTCCTATTAGATTTGATATTCATTCTTTTTATTACTTTTTTTTTTTACTTTGGTAAATTTTTTGAATTAATTTTTTTTTAATTTGACCAATCAATATTAAATTGGTTGGGAATTGAGCTTTTCGATTGAGCTTGGGTCTAGAACTTCACAAGTTGCAAGTTTGGGGGAATAACACAGGTTTAGAAGATTTGCTCAGGTTTGCTTGTTTTTGTAGTAAAAAACTCATGTTTTTTCAGTTTCATCTTTTAATATTTATTTAATTTGGAGGTTAAGCTCTGTTATTTTTTTTTTTTGCTTTCTATATGATTTTTCACTAATTTGAAAATGACATGAGTTATCTCGAGTCTTTTATTTTTTATTCTTTGTTAAATTTATTTTTTTAAAAGAATTTTTATTTTTGAACTAAATTAGACTAATTGATTAAATATAAACATGAGATACCCACTTCATAATATTTTATTTGGTTTGCTTTTCGAGTCTTTGCTCTGACGGCGTGTGCGGCCTCTTTTGTTTTCAACGTGGAGCCTTTCACAATGACATTAGAAACCATCTCGGTGAGCTTTTTCTGGTGATGTGGTGGTATCCATGACGAAGCGATAACGAGTCTTAAACAAAATTTTATTTCTTCTCCTCTCGAGTATGATATTGGTAGCTCATTTATTTACAGTTAATTATTATCATTTTTTTGTTTGCTTTATTTACTATCAATTTCCTTTTTAAAATTATATTATTAAATTAACTGATGATCTTATTGAACTTAGTTAAATTAATAACCCGAATGTCAAATTTCTTTTTAATTATTTAAAAATATTGGCATTGCTTTAACATATCATACCCTTTTCTATCCGCAATAAAAAGGAGTTAGTGATACTTCTTTTCTTTATTTATAGAATAACTGTCCAAGCCTAATGAATTTTTGAAATTAAAATCATGACACGAACTCATTTAAAAACAAATTCCAACTTAGATGGATTTAAAAACAACTTATTTTATTTATGAACAAGCTGAAGTTTGAAAAAAAAAGATCTTTATTAACATTGTAAAACATGCACCTTTTTTTTTATTATTGCTATACCTTATCTGGTATAGCAATTAAAATAAATAAATAAATAAAGGAGTCTTTTCTTGCCCTAACATTCAATTACTACATATATCCGTTGAAGCCAAAGAATGTCAGATAGAAAATGATGTATAATAATAAACTGATGGCGTGAGTGTTCGAGGTTCCATGGTCTAGTGGTCAGGACATTGGACTCTGAATCCAGTAACCCGAGTTCAAGTCTCGGTGGAACCTTTCGTTTTCTTACATTTCTTTTTGGGAAGCAGAACACGAGCTCATAAAATCTTTCTGTGGGGCCTAACGAATGCTATTGGATTTGAAGCCATACTGCAAGCTAGTGGCTACCACCCATTCCTCTGCCTTCGCAGTTGCGCACAAACACACTCTCACAGGAGAGGGGGAGAGAATGGCAATAACTCTTTTTTCAGTTCCAACACCTCACCAATCCCTTTGCACTCGACGCTCATTGACTAACTGCAACTCAAGGTTTCATAGCTCTACAACTCTCATTCAGTACCCATCTAAGTCTAACATCATCCCTCTTTCTTCTTCTTCCTCTTCTCCCTCAACTTCTGTTGTAGAGGATGGTCCCACTCCTCCATCAGATGCTCTTCCTGCTACCGATGATGTTGACAAGCTTCCTCTTAGGTACTTCCTATCTCTTCTTTTAGCAGTTGAGCCATTAATTTTCTTGTTATGCACTTCCATCTGTTTGGATGCCAATAATTCAATGAAAGAACTGGTCTTTGATGTTAATTTTATATTGGGGCCGGCCAGATTGCTAGCTCAGTTGAGTAACCAATTTGTAATACGTTATAGTCGTGGATGAGGAATTTGTAATATCTCTTTCCTCTATGTTGTTTGTGAAAACTAAAATACCGCAATGGTTTTTTAAAACTGAATTATTTTCTAAAATCTTTTTTCACCTACGCTAGTTTTCTAAAAAAAAATTAATGGGATAATTTTCAAAAAAAATAAAAATTCCAGTTTTCCTGGTGAAAAGTTCGATTTTTTAATCATAACCATTATTGTGAGAGGCAACATAGAATTGTCACTAGGGGAAGTTTGTTAGCTGTACAAGAGGGGGTAGGTGCTGTAGAGCATTGCTCTCAGTTCATGAATTTTATGCTGGCTCATTGAGACAACAGATAATATTGCCCACTAAATTACCGAGGGTTTACTGGGTTTTAGGAGAGGGGTGGGATTACATTGCACAAGAAAGTTTGAAACAAATTGCCCATCTTAAGTAGAAGAAATCATTTCTCTGAGCAGCTGAAAGATGTTCTCGTAGCTTTGCTCATGGAAGAAACTCTAACTGATGGTACATATGACTGGTTTTGAGTCCTTTGACACATTTTCAGTCAAGAATTTTCTCCTTTTGCTTTCCTTAGATGATGGTTGATGAACATTCTTTCTCCACAGTGGTTGTAAGGGCTGTGGGAGAGAGGAAATAGAGAAGGGATGCAACGGAGAGGGAAGAATTCAAGGTGGGATTGCAACAGTTCCAGGGTTTGGTTGGTGGCCAATAAAAGCTTACAGGCCTTGTCCTGGATTTTTAGCATCCGGTGGAAGGTATAGGCGACAAGGGCAAAGCATGGATGAGGTTGCCTTCGGAAGGGGAGGGGAAAAAACTCCTGTAGTGATCAGTGACGAGGGCGAGACCAGGTAAATCTGAGCACAGTTTTACCTGAGCAATCGGGCATCCTGCTAATCTCTTCTGGAAATTTTACCTAAACAAGCTGTCCTGGATTTTAAGCGTATAATTGGATGAGCTGGCCAAGTATGATTGTAGTTACTATATGTACTGTCTGGTCAATTTTCACTTTAACTATAATCAAAGCCATAGACCAACATAGTATCGTATCCCATGTAAAGTTTTTGAAGTCTACATTACATTTAAAATGTCTTCAACCAGATGTATTTATACATATTAAATTATGTTACAATCTTCAATCAAACCGGTAATTATATATAAAAAAAAAAACACAAGAAAAAGATGACATACCCTTCTTTAATTGGCTTAGATTTTTTGTTTTTAAAGTCATATATATAATCTTACTGTATTATAAATAAATAAATAAAAAGACAACAGCACCTGTGTTCTGTAATGTTAGTTTTTTTTTTTTGTTTTTTTTTTTATCTTAGGGATATTTTGATTCTTTTACTATTTATAAAAATAGAAAGGCTAAATTGTTTTTGTCTTTTGTTTTGTAATTTGTATCCCTTCATCACCCAAGCTAATTCCAGGTGACAACTGATTCAGCAAAATCGAGAAAGAGATATTTACAACAAAATTCATCGGCTTCATGTCTTATTAAATTCAAACTTCAAAATTCTTCCAAGCCCTTTAAAATTAAGAATATATTGATATTTTTAGATTTTTTAAAAATACATTTGATGAATAAAGATTTTATTAATTTCTTTTCAAAAATATCAGATTAAAAAAAATACAAGTATAAATTTCTTAAATTCTCGGCCCACACGCATCAGCCCAAACACACTCCAACGTAGACATGTTGGGTCCAGTATATTATCAGCCCATGTATCAGTGGGCTTGGCATCACACCTGGCCCATTTTATATGGGCTAAAAAGATGTCAAATAAGCTTTGTAAAAAACAAAAAATCGAACTTACAAAGTAGGGAATATTGGAAATATGAAAACACAAACAAACAAATTTATCTTTTGAATCCCTGTTTGTTTAAGTGAATACGAAAAACTAAAAGCTAGAAATCCAAGCAGAGCCAAATAAGCAAAAATATCCTATTTTGTATCCCACTCTCAAAACCCCCGTTGTCCAACCACCTGTCATTCCAAGATAACATCCCATGTCATTTCCTACGTGGCACTCATCGACACCATACATCAATCCTGAGGCCGAGAACCAAAATCCCACAAAATTTTCTTGCAGATACCCTTCTCTAATCCAAAACATAATTAGACCAAAGCTTCTACTAAAACCACACAAATATTATTCCACGTTGCATTGCAACCATAAAAATACCCTAAATTCCCTTCACGCATTACAAATCACTACATCCTGTCCTTGAACACCCCAAAGCCGCCAACTCAAATCACACACACACAAAAAAAAAAGCAACGCAAAAATGGGGTGCAATTCTTCAAAAAGAATTGAAGCAAACGTAGATGTCTATCGTCCGCCGCCTTCAAGCTTTGCAGTATTTGACATCAACTCAATTCAAGAACCATGGCTTGTGGTGGACAATTCAGTTCCAGAAAAGACATCAAGTGTGCCAGCGCCGATATTAGAGAAGCTCAACAAGTTTGAAACCGATGCTCCTCGTTCTTGGGATGAGGTTAGCAAAGCACTTCAAGACCTTAAGCCTACACTCAATAACAAAACGCCTATTGCCACACCTTCACCACCACAAAAGCCTGATACTACACCAGCTCAAGTTGCTAAAACCAACCAAGAAAAGAAGCAAGAACCAATTAGAAAGAGTGTTTCTTTTCATACCCTTGAAGAGTTGGAAGCAAAAATAGCTCCAAAACCAGAAAAAGAGTTGAAGAAAACAGAATCCGTCAGGACACTGTCGAGGAAAGTTGAGGTTGTCAACAAGACTGAATCACGAGTTGGTACTGAGCCAGTGACCGAGCCATCCGGTGGTGGTGTGATCCGGTCTGTGAAGGAGAATATATTCATTGTAAGAGACAGGTTAGAGAGGGGAAAGGAAGGGAAGCCTCTGAAGAAGTTTGACCCGCTGAGTGGATTCGAAGAGAAGTGTCCACCAGGTGGAGCTGACTCGGTTGTGCTGTACACGACGTCGTTAAGAGGGATACGAAGGACATTTGATGATTGTACACGTGTCAAGACCTTATTTGAGCTGCACCATGTAGTGTTTGATGAGAGAGACGTGTCGTTGCACGGTGAGTTTTTGAACGAGTTGAGGGATTTGGTGGGGGAAGGAACGAGTGTGCCCAGGGTTTTTATCAAGGGAAGGTACATAGGAGGAGTTGATGAGGTGGTTGAGCTGAACGAGTCGGGTCAACTCGGGAGGATGCTGGTGTGGGCACGTGTGGGACGAGTCGAGGGAAGGCAAGCGTGTGAAGGATGTGGGGATGCTAGGTTTGTGCCATGTTTGGAATGTAGTGGGAGTTGCAAGGTTTTGATTGATGGGGCCAAGGAGAGGTGTGGAAAGTGTAACGAGAATGGGCTGGTTCGGTGTCCGACTTGTCTTTAGGGGTGTTTTCGTCTTCTGAAGGAGAGGATACATAAGAAAATCCTTCGAGCCTGGTGTCTCTATAGTTTGCTAATTTGGATTTGATGTGATTGTGGGCAAAGGGATGGTGGGGGGCGCCGAGTGGGCGGGCGGTGATGGCCGTGCTTTTTATTCTTCAAGTTTGTAATTGATGTGTTCCATGT
>Ga0307515_10024566_pt1 | contig 10495 bp, 10 predicted proteins | sample 17_EM_MG_FD_194513 | JGI IMG/M metagenome (GOLD analysis project Ga0307515, IMG submission 194513) | Populus trichocarpa ectomycorrhiza microbial communities from riparian zone in the Pacific Northwest, United States - 17_EM | ecosystem: Host-associated > Plants > Roots > Unclassified | place...
TTGAAATGGTTCAGAAATTGCCTTCAGGAACTCGCCCTTGGTCATCCTGCCTGCATTGCTCTGAGCTCGTTCTTCCATGTCTGCTTCATAGAACCATTTGAATTGAGAGAATCCTACTACATCCAAGGCTATTGAAGCCCATGAGGTGATGTTTTTCGGAAGATTCTGAATGAACTCACTTTGCAATGCATGTGTGGTATGTGGGGGGAGGCAAAGGACATGAATATCATGTTCCTTAGCATATAGCAAGAACTCTTGAGTAAAGTGGGAGGCATGGCCATCAACAATGAGAACCGAGGGCGGCCATTGGAGACTTGGCTGGTTGGAGGATCGAAATCATGCTCGATCCACTCTACCCCTATCTCTCCAGTCATATACCCTTTCTCTGAGACCCGCAAACTATACCAAAATCAAGTTAGTGGTGGTAGCCAGTCGCTTTGGAGTCACATACATGGCATTCAGAGGGTTAGGCAAGTTGTCTCTATCCCTTAAGCGCTGTCCTTTGAAGATAACTGTTGGTGGAAACACCTGTCCACTGGCAGAAATGATTGGAATCAATGTAACTGTGTCCCAGGCCTCATCCCTCAATGCCATCTGCTGGTGCTGACTTGCTGAGCCTATGTGCCGAGTCTTCTGTGTGCTCTTATCTAAAAAGCAACATGTTTCATCCATGGAAAAGATACAATCTTCATCAATCCCATAATCTGTGACAGTCTTCCGGAGCAACTCAATCCAATGATCAACTACACCCCTGTTTAATGCTCCTCCTCGTACAGTTGTTAATGTAGTGGACCAGTAAAATCGAAGCTTCTCATGGTGGCGCTTCATGAACCGATTTAGCCACTGTTTTCCAACAGCAGCATCAGGATCGCCAGATCGCATACGAAGGATCTCATTGGCACGGTTGGTTGCTCTTTTAAATGTATCAGGGAAGCCCCGACGAGCAGTCTCCTGGAGATAATCAACCAGAAGCTGTTCCTCATCAGGACGGATCCTCTGCTGCTGGCCAGCAGACTCGATTTTTGAAATACGACCATGGATTCGTGCTTGCAGGGTGGATCTTGCGATGCCATGCTTGTTGGCAAGCGCTCCCTGGCTTGGTGCTAAGGGTAGATCTCGAGTCTGCAGGAACTCCTCCACAGCCCTCTGAAGGGCCTCTTCCTTCTTTATGGCTGCTTCTTTTGCTTTGGCAGCCTTTGGGATTGGCCCTGGCATTGGGGACTGGCTTTGAGGGGGTGACTGCCAGAACTGCTCACTCGCAGTCCTTTGGCTTGAGAGATGGGCTGTAACACAAAATGTCAGTTCCTCATGACTATTTTAGGTTCTGTGCATCATAACCTGGGTTCCCATGCATTCCCCAGCCCTGGATCGTGACACAGCCTTATCTGATCAGCCATTTTTGGTGTCTGGCTCACATTGCAAGCAGGATTAATGGTGTGCACATCGGATGAGAGTTTCAAAATGTATAATAATTCTATTTACATGTGTGAATAGGAAAAGCAAAGGGTTTGGCCTTGCGTGGATGCTGTTGCCCAGTGGGTGATACTGCCCAGTGGGTGATATACCACTGTACCTTTGTTCTCTGGGCCATAATTTGACTCACAAGCAAAATTTGACCTTCTGTGAATCAGTTTTTTGCTCACTGTACATATTACATAGAGACTGCAGTGCTCATGAAATCAACCCCTGTTGGCCCACTCAGCCAAACTCATGACAGAACCAGAAGTGCCTCACACACTGAGAACCCAGCAAATGAGGCTAGTTCAGGCAACCTGAGACATTGTTTTGATGCTCCCTTGCTTGAGTCAACACCTCTGGTTACATGGAACCCAGCTGCAGTCCCTCAAACACCACTTCCAGAAATGTCTATGGAATTTGATGGTGTCAAGCACCTCTCTGGAACTGATTCCAACCCCAGCTTTGGGCAATCACTTGCCACTATGAGTGAGGAAGTTGGGGATGATGCAGCAATTGTTTCTGCACCCAAAAAGGCCTCTTGACTCTATATCCTTCCCACCCCCCCTCCAGTCAAACCTGTTAAGTTGAAATGTGGCAGAAAGCCAAAATCTCCAACAAACCCAAACTTGGTCCTGATGCTGGTATGTCCTATCATCAACCCAGCATGATCACTCTCATCCTTTCTTGCAGTATTTGAGGTTGTATTCCAGTATGACTCATACCACCACCAATGGGTTTTGGACACACTCACCAGTGTGAGTGCTTGAGTTGAAGTCAATGAAGCACTTGCTAGCTGCTTTGGAATGAGGAAAACCTCTTTGCAGCTTTCATATCATCTCTCCTTTGCAACTGGGCTAGAGCACAAAAAGCCCCCCTACTCACTTGCTAGCCCATTTGACTGGGCCATCCTTTTGCATTGTGCCAAGGATGTTTGTACAGTGAGCAAAAAACTGAAAAAAACTGATTTTCAAAAGGTTGAATTTTGCTTGTGAGTTGAACTATGGCACAGAGAACAAAGGTAAACACATGGGAATTTGTGGTCACAAAGGCAGCTATCTGGTCCTTTATTGTGCCAAAGCTCAGAACTTCAATGCCTGCCAATCATTTAATATAAATTGTACAATCAGGCAGACTCAACCAATCAGTTTTTTTGCAAGCACATGGTCTGGGCCTCTTTGGCTTTTATCAATGCCTCTGTTCTTCTGGGCTTGCTCTCAACCACATTTCTACAAACATCACTTGGTGTTCTATCCTGTTCCACCAGCACTTTCCCCAAAGCTCATCCACACCAACAGGAGGGGCCCATAGACATTGGGCTGCCACTTGAGGTGTTGCCACCCATATTCAAATGGTCTGAGGCTGGGTGACTGCAGGCCACTTCAAGACAATGACCTTGATCTATTGGAACCATTTTGAAGCTTTCTTGAAGGTGTCCTTAGGGTCATTATCCTATTGAAAGGTGAGCCAAGGCCTCTCTGGCCTATAAAACTCCACAATAGCCAGGAATCCAACTTGAAGAATGCTGGTGTGCAGCTCAGCATCCATTCTCCTGTCTATCATGCACATATGATCTACTCCTTGGGTAGGTGTGCAGTCCCAAACCATCAAGAATCTGCCCCCAAACTTGACAATCCACTGATGTGATTGTGCTTCAGGCCAGACCCAGGTTTTTTCCATACCCAGGCCCTCCCATTTGACCCATCCTATTAATATTAGTCTTATGTGACCAATCCACCCTGCTCCAAAGCTCCTCCACCAATGAGCCCTTGAAAGAAATGAAATGGCCTTTTCTGCTCTATGACAGTCTTGAGACCTGCCTTTCTTGGGCATTCATAACTGTTTGGAGGATGTCATTGAGGCATGAAAGCCTCTTGAGTTGTGAGGCAGTATCAGCAAGGAGGTGCTGATCATTGGCTATGAGCTGCCTTAGATGCCAACCAGGGTGCTTGGGCAGGCTGTCTTTGACAGAGGAGTAAAGTCTTTGAATTGTAGAGTAGCTGACATGCATCTGGGCAGCCACCTGGTGACAGGCTTTGCCATTTTGGAGTAAAGTCACAATAGTTGCTGGGGTTTGGAGCACATGCTTGCTGGGGGTAGATGATGCCCAGAGGTGGTATATATACTCTTGAGGGCAGGTCAGATAATATATAGGGTTTAGTCATGTGATATGACATGGCTAGGCCTGATTTCAATGTGTGCAAAAAAACTGATCAGTCAAGTGGGGCATATTCTAAATTCAATATCAAATCAACAAACAGGATCATATGTTTGTTGTTTGGCACAGAAAGAGTTCTTTTTTTTCTTTTTTTTTTTGGTGATCCAATTTTATGTGCTAGGAGCTAGTCTATGTTACATGATTCATCAGATGTGTGGTAAGCTAAGTAACTAAAGGACCCATTGCTCCCTGTCAGAAGGAATTAGATGTGGTCCAGTAGAACTTCTGTGGTATTACTATGTGATTCGGTATTTTCAACAGTTGCCCTAGGGCAAGGTGCATTGCACTAACATCTCTATTTATCTCTCTGGTCTGGGTGCAATATCTCTGTAGATGAGAAAGAGATCATATACCTTGCTTTGTCAATACAAATTCCCATGGGTTTACCTTTGTTCCCTGGGCCATGATTTGACTCACAAGCAAAATTTGCCCTTTTGAAAATCAGTTTTTTTGCTCACTGTATCATTTCATATAATTCCAAAAGCATGTGATCAATTTGTAGAAGCAAACCATTCACTCAAACACATAGACTCTAATTGTCAATTTGATTGTGCCATAACAACAACAGGAGATGCTTACAGTGTGTGGGTGTTAGAAATGCCCACCTGGGTTTGCCTGTGGGCAACCATGTTCCAGCACATTCTGACTCTTACCACCTCCCAGGCATCCCCCTGCTCCTTGTCCAATAGGGTCCTACCTCCTCCTGGTGAGTTCATACTATCAAATATAAGTGCAGCTTATTATACAGAGGCCCCAGCAGCCTTGTGCTCTTTTTTTGGGATGATAGGCATCTGTGAACATGGCCTTTACAGGATTGTGCTTGGTGCCCATGAGAGATGGTGAGTTTCATGCTATGATGAACAGTCCCCTCCCCTCCCCTAGTTGCTGCTGATTTTATTTATTTTATTGAGGGGGTTTTGGTTTGGAGAACAATGGCCTTTACAAGTTTGCACTCAGTGCCCATGAGAGATAGTGAGTTTCATGCTATGACAAACAGTCCCCTCACCTCCCCTAGACACCAATGATTTTATTTTATTTTATTTTGGGGGGGTTGGTTTGGAGAATGATGGCCTTTACAAGTTCACACTCAGTGCCCATGAGAGATGGTGAGTTTTGTACTATAACAAACAGTCCCCCCCTGCCTCCCTTACAGGGTATAGACAGTCCTTGGCTGGCCCATCTGCTCAGCCCTTCCTGTATATACAATGACTCTACTCCTGTATATATCATATTCTATTTTCAATTTTGGCTCTATGTGCAAAATTTGAGGTAAATTGGCTGAGAAATGTGCCCACTGTGTTCCTTTCAATACCACCTGCAGACAATCCTTGGCTGATTGCTCCCTGGACTAATTCATGATGGTTTTCTGCATTTCAAAAAAAAAAAAAAAAAAAAAAAAAGGAAAAAAACCCCCTTACAGTCAGGTATCACCTGCCGGGCAGCTTAGCAGTGCTCACTGAAATCTGAGGCCACAGTAGGCAGCCATGTATCAAACATACTCACATATCAAGAAGAGCCTATTCTATTACTTTCCCCCACAATGCACTGCCTCTATCTCACTGATCTATGCTTGACCCAATTCCACAATGGATCACGCAGCAAGCAACACATGATTAGCGGGGCACGATGCATCAATTCAAAATCTATGGTACGCTTACATGCTTAAATGAGCACTCTTGTCATGTGCTGACCATGCTTCAGATACTTCAACAAAGTCCATGTTGCCCATGTCAACTTCCTCACCTGGGATTGGGTCAATTGAAATGCAAGGGTGTCTATGTCTCCTCCTTTGTATGTTCGGAGCATTTCCTTCTTGGCCAGATGGTGTCTTTGACAGCAAGCTGGTTGCAAACAATTTCTGGCTTGGTGCTGAGGGTAGACCTTGAGTCTGCTGAAACTCCACAGCTCTTTGAAGGGTCTCTTCCTTCTGTATGGCTGCTGTTTTTGCTTTGGCAGCCTTTGTGATCAATCCTAGCTTTGGAGACTGGCTTTGAGGGCTCACTTTCAGTCCTTTTGCTCAAGAGATAAGCTGCAACACAAGGATGTGGATTTCTCACAACTATTTTAGGTTCTGGGCATCGCAACCTAGGTTCCCATGCATTTTCCAGCCCTGGAACCTTATTCAAGTCACTGTTTTTGGTGTCTGGCTCACATTGCAAGTGGGATTAATGGTGTGCATGTCAGATTACAGTTTCAAGAAGCATAATAATCCTATTTACATATGTGAATGGCAAAGCAAGAGGTTTAGTTGTCGTGTGGGTGCTGTTGCCTAGTGGGTGATACTGCCCAGTGGGTGATACTGCCCAGTGGGTGATATGCCACTGTAGCATATGTTTTGCACTGTATTCAGCCTCCTCATCCCCTTCATCTTTGTCCCACTCATCACTGTCTCCAACTACATGTTGCTCTGCTGGTTTCTTCCACCTGCTAACACCCCTAAATTATGCTGAAGTGTCCCTATGCTTTGGCTGTACTGGTCTCTTTGGTTTTTGAGCACCTGGAGGGAGTGTCTCACACCTCAGCTGTCACTCTGCAAGATTCTGGGCATGTTTTGCTGCCTTATCAGCATTAGCTTGCATCCTCCATGCAATATGTGCAGCTCTAAGATCCCTAAGAGCTTTGGCAGCTTCCGTACTAGTCCCCTTAGCTGCCCTTGCTTCATCATCAGCAAGTAGGGCTGAAATCATCACATCTCCAGTGAAATTGCACCCTGAATTGGTCCTCAGAAGTTGCTGAGCATTCTTCTTTTGACTTTTGGCTTTCTCCTTTGCTGCTAAAGCCTGTCACAACTTCTTGCAATGGAGATCCTGGAGGACATTGTGTGCAGGGACTGTCTGGTAATGCTGATGAAGGTTGGTAATTGACTGTTTGATAGTCAACTACTCTTCCATCAAAGGAGGATCAGTCATACCAGTGATTTGGGTGATCAAAGCATGAGGAAAAGCAGGAGATTCAAGAGGGGGGAGTACATTGGCAGAGGTGATGGGGTTATCATCCACAAGGAAAGATGCTTGAGTTGTTGAGAGAGTGGGTATAATCTGGTGAGCAGTAGTGGTTGCAGTAGGAGCAACATTGGCTGCCAAAAACTCTGCAGAATCTGTTGATGCAGGAGGTGGGTTTTCAAGAAGGACCACATTGAGTGAGACTAGTGCATCAGGGACTGGACTATGATGAGAGGGGAAGATATTAACAGCATTGGACCCACTGGTTGGCTGGAAGGGGTGATATTGCTGAAATCCTGGCTATTGATATGCATCTCCTTGAATGCAGCAATAACACTATGAATAGGAGATGAAGATGGAACTGGGAAGGTCTCATCTTGGGCAAAGACTTTGCTGGGGGCAAGCATTTCAGGAGTGATGACAGATGGATCAACTGGGTGCAGGCCAGTTTTCTTCCAGGCCAGTAGAATGTTGTCCTCAGTCAAGGTGTCATCCACTGCCTTCCCCAGGATAGTCAAAGACTCAGCCTTGTCCACCTCATTATGTGTTGTCTCATAAAACTCTGTAGCACGTAGTGCATATGCATGCTTGAGTGGACTGAATATGATGACATCAAGGCCCTGAAGAAGGTGGATACAGTGTGGTGGGTACCCATGGACAATAATGTTGTGTTCCTTGGCATAGAGAAGGAAGGACAGAGTGGTATGGGGCCCATGCCCATCAACCTGGAGAAGCTGTGGTCCATCAGCTTCAACATCCTGTGTTGCTTCATCAAAGAACTTATGAACTCAGTCCCCAGGATGGTATTCATATAGCCCCTCTCTGAGAGGGTAGTTCCACACATGTGTGAGCTTAACATGAAGAGGGTTCCCATAAATGCACTTATGCAAAAATTTTGGGATTTTTGGCAACCCAATTCTTCATCATTTTCTTCCCAGGAGGGATAATCAGGTTCTCCACAAGCTTCCCAGCTGCTGAGATAATTGGTACATAGGTGATCAAGTCCCAGCAGCCACTGGCATTCCTAGCAGCACACAGTTGCTTGCAATCAATGATGCAACACTTTCCTCTGATTAGAACCCAAAAGAACCCCTGTCTCGTCCATTGCAAACTGTTGGTGAGCAGGAATCTTCTCCCCATTCTCACCAACAATTGACTTGTATGCAGCAAAGTAGCCAGAAATCAATTCAGGTGTAGCAGATGCAGGTTGAATGCACTCCTGAGGGTGGGTCCATCATTGACCAAGATGGTCTTGATGCCTTATGAGAAAGCATTCAACCCATTTTGAACTGAGTTTTTCACCAGATTGGGCAGTCTGCAGGATGGCTGTTGCATATGCAAGCAAGCCACCATGGTCCAGAGGGAGGTTACAAGAATCCTGAGCCTTGGGGATTTTCATTTTTTAATTAATTAAATTCATCAATTGAGTGAGTGATTGGTTTGAGGAGATGTTGGAGGGTATGTTCTGGAATTCCATGCTTCTGAGCTAATTTTGGAATGCTGAGTTTGTTGGGCCTGTAGTAACAGAGCTGATATTCCTTGATAGTAGCTTCATACCTCAGTGACTTTCCTGCATTTGATTTGCTTCTTTGCAGCTTCATTCTTGGCAATTCAAACCATTTGGAGGTGTCTGTGCAACAATCTGGTTGTGGAGGAAGGTGAGTTGGCTGGGGAGCACAGGGGGCATGGCTGCCTCATGGCTTGGGCACTACTGTGGACACACAGTCACTGGGACACTTAAGGATTTCAGCCCTTGTGTTCATCAAAGATCTGTAAATTTGTGTGTATAATAGAGAAATGTATATAAACATTCTATTAAACATGATTCTTTTGTGGCCATAAGTGATATGACCTTCAAAAATGGCCCCAAAACTTAGGGCCTTGTTCACTCACCAGGACAAGGCATAACGGAGGAGGGCACACTAAAAGTAAATATATATTTGGATTGGTAGCAAAACAGGGAGCTATTCGCCGCTTTGACTGTTTTTTCCTGACCAGTTTGATTTGCTCTCTTCTGATTCCTTGTCTCCCCATGACAGGATATCGCCCGCGATCGAGTCAAAATCTGCATTTTTCTGATGTCCTTGAGCTCTTCTGTTGTGAACCTGAGTTTGAGGTGGATCGGCGGAGGTACTTGGTTGTTCTGCTGATCCAGGCAGTTGTATGTTCCTCAGTAGTGGCTTTGGGCCAACTGATGTATGTGTAAGTCCTTTCTTGACAGCTTTCTCACATTTCCTGTTATACACCCTGAGTTGTTTGTGCCATAATTCCTTCCTTTTCCACTTTATTTCTTGTCCCATGGCCTGCACCAATTGCTTCGCCTCCTTCTCCTGTTCTATGGCTGAAAGCTCTCCCAAGAACTCAGGTCCTGTTGCATGGGCACCCTTCCCTGCCATGAAAAGCCGACTTTGAACTGTTGGCTGCTTTTCCACCTTGCTGTTGAGGCCATAGCATAGATCAGTGTTCTCCAAACTCATAAGTGAGAGCTTTGCTGTCAATCCGACAACAGTACTCTGTAGCTTTTGGTTCTCCTGCCTCATCCTCAGCATCTCCTTTGCCTGCTCATATTGGTCCATGTCTTGCCAATGTTCCACCTGTTCTTTGGCCCTAGCATGTGTGCCTGGGTCAGAACTAGTCATATACATTTCCCTTGTGATCGGTTCTGTGAGTTTGAGTGGCAATATGGGGCTGGTGTCAGAGGCAATAGGGGTACCACTGAACAGTCCAGCTGACCTTGTTTGCTGGAGTTTTGCAAAGAGTGAGTCAGATGCAGATGTGGAATTACTCTCATGCTTGTTTGGGGAGCCAGCACTAGATTCCCATGCCTGAATTGAGGTAATAGAAAGGGAAGATGTAGGTAGTGCTCTCTCACTCTGTAGGAAGTCCACAATGTGTTTCACAGGGCTGCTGAGATTAACAGTTGGCCCACTTTGGGTGGAAAGGCCCTCTGCTAATGCTGTCATGTCTTTGGTGATCTTTGATCTGTCAACTGGCCAGGTTCCTGTGACTTCAAAGGCCTTCAGTGTATTCTCCAAAGTGAAGGCTCTCTCATATGGCCCTGCTATTGCCTCCAAATAGTCCTGCCAGGTTATTTTCTTCAAGTATTGATTAGCTTGCTTCTCAGTTTCCTTCTGGTATTCTCTTTTGAACTGAGCAAACCCACAAACATCAAGTGCTATTTCAGATGGGTATCAGTGGCAGGACATCAGTCTCATGGAGAATTCTCACTTTGAAGTGCATGTGTGGTGTTTGGGGGAAGACAGAGCACCTCAATGTTGTTGGTTTTTGCATATTCAAGGAAGTCTTGAGTGAAATGTGAAATGTGCCCATCAACAATCAAAAGGTGAGTCTGTCCATTTGCCAATTCATGGGTTTGGCTGTCAAAATTGACCTTGATCCATTCCTGGCTGATCTCACCAGTAATATAACCCTTTTGTGACATTCGGATACTAAAATTTTGATGTCAGCGTCCCAATTGGCTGCTGTAATGTCATGAAATGAAACTTACAATGCATTCAAGGGGTTCTTCCAATCTGCACTAGCTTGGAATCATGCTCCTTTGAAGATAACTGTAGGTCTAAACACCTTTCCAGCTGCTGGTATGATTGGAATCAGTGTTGCGGTTTCTCAATTCTCATCATGAATGGCAATGAGTTGGTGACTAGATTCTGTGGACCCAATATAGAGTGTCTTGGATGTCAGTTTATCCAGAAATGTTGATGTTTCATCCATAGAGAAGATGCAATCAGGGGAAGGGGGGAACTTGGACTCTACCACGTCCGAGTGCAACCGCGACCTAGCCTCCCCATCCCGCTACCTAAGTTCGGAGGATGAGCATCCAGTAAGCGGGGTGGAGAAGCACAGGGGCTATGACGGTCGT
>Ga0307515_10024568_pt1 | contig 10494 bp, 9 predicted proteins | sample 17_EM_MG_FD_194513 | JGI IMG/M metagenome (GOLD analysis project Ga0307515, IMG submission 194513) | Populus trichocarpa ectomycorrhiza microbial communities from riparian zone in the Pacific Northwest, United States - 17_EM | ecosystem: Host-associated > Plants > Roots > Unclassified | place...
CTGCCGGTTCAAGGTGCCAAGCGAGCTCAGTTCGGATCCGAGTCCTACGCCTACGACAGTCAACGCTTCCTGATCACCTTGCTCGACCTGCCGGTGGTCTTGCAGGTGGCAGAGGCCTCGCCTGATTCACCGTATCTGAGTGTCGTGCTGAAGCTCGATGCGCGAGTGATCGGCGAGTTGATGATGGAGAGCAAGTTGCAGCCTCCCGACCGGCAGCCAGTCAGCGACCGCGGCATGGTACTCGGGGAGACGACCTTGGCGCTTCTCGAGGCCTTCGACAGGCTCGTCGGACTGCTTGACGAGCCCGACATGATTCCGGTGCTGGCGCCGCTGTTGCAGCGGGAGATCTTCTACAGGGTGCTGCGTAGCGACGGCGGCAGGCACCTGTGGCAGATGGCTTCCATTGGCAGTCAAAACCAGCGCATCGGCCGGGCGATCGAGTGGCTGAAGTCCAACTTTCATGAGCCGCTTCGTATCGAGGAACTCGCCAGCCGCGTGGAGATGAGTCCATCCAGGTTTCATCACCACTTTCGGCAATTCACGTCGATGAGTCCGCTTCAGTTCCAGAAGTGGCTGCGGCTGACGGAGGCGCGACGCTTGATGGTCACCGGCGGCCTGGACGCTGCGACCGCCGCCTATCAAGTGGGATATGGAAATCCATCCCAGTTCACGCGCGAGTACGCACGCCAGTTCGGGACGCCACCACGTCGCGATGTGGTGGGCCTGCTGCGGCAAGCTGCTTCCTGAACTCGCCACGCAGGTTTCAACGGCCGAAGCGCACTTCCTCTTCTCCTACACACATGGTGTCGACGCAGGAGAATTAGGCAAGAATCCGATTGCATCGTTTATTCGCGAGTCCGTCTGTGGGTCGCAGAATGGTGAGCATGTCCAGCTTGCCGTTGCCATCCATACCTCTGTCTCGGCGCGATCTGCTGATCGTCGGAGCCACGTCCGTGGTCACCACCACGACGGCTGTGCAAGCCGCTGCCACAACCGCCGATGATGCCGCTGCCTCTCGACCACCCGGAGGGTCTGGAGTCCCCATGTCGACGGTCACTCTGAACGTCAACGGTCGACTGCAGACCTTGAATCTGGACAATCGAACGACCTTGCTTGATGCCCTTCGAGAGCACCTGCACCTGACCGGCACGAAGAAGGGCTGCGACCACGGACAGTGCGGCGCCTGCACGGTCATCGTCGATGGTCAGCGGATCAACGCGTGCCTGTCGCTAGCGGTGATGCACCAGGGCGCGAAGGTCACGACCATCGAAGGGCTTGGAACGCCCGAGCGCCTGCACCCGATGCAAGCCGCATTCGTGAAGCATGATGGCTTCCAGTGCGGCTACTGCACATCGGGTCAGATCTGCTCGGCGATCGCGGTGCTCGAGGAGATCAAGGTCGGTGTTCCGAGCCATGCGAGCGGCGACATTGCGGTGCAGCCGCTGCTTTCCGCCGACGAGTTGCGTGAGCGGATGAGCGGCAACATCTGCCGCTGCGGCGCCTACTCCAACATTGTCGACGCGATCACCGAAGTGGCGTCTGTCGCGACAGGCCGGTCGGCATGAAAACATTCACCTACGAACGGCCTCAATCGGTCCAGGACGCAGCTGCTGCCCTCGCGAACCGCAAGGGCGCCAAGGTCATCGCGGGCGGGACCAACCTGCTCGACCTGATGAAGATCGAGATCGAGACGCCGTCGCACCTCGTTGACGTCAACGGGCTCGGACTCGACAAGATCGAGGCCACGCCTGAAGGCAGCCTGCACGTTGGCGCCCTGGTGACCAACACCGCACTGGCCAGTGACATGCGCGTGCGCCGCGATTACGCCGTGCTGTCGCGCGCGATCGTCGCCGGGGCTTCCGGTCAGCTGCGCAACAAGGCGACCACTGGGGGCAACTTGCTGCAGCGGACGCGCTGCCCCTATTTCTACGACACCAACATGCCTTGCAACAAGCGCAACCCGGGGTCGGGCTGCGCCGCGCTGGCTGGCTATTCTCGGCAGCTGGCAGTGATCGGAACAAGCGATCAGTGCATCGCCACGTATCCGGGCGACATGGCCGTCGCGATGCGCGTCCTCGACGCGACGGTTGAGACGGTGAATCCGGCAGGCACGAAGCGCTCGATCCCCATTGCCGATTTCCACCGCCTGCCGGGGACCACACCGCACATCGAGACGGCATTGGCGAGCGACGAGCTCATCACTGGTGTCACGCTACCGCCACCTGTGGGCGGAACGCACATCTATCGCAAGGTGCGCGACCGCGCGTCGTACGCCTTCGCGCTTGTCTCGGTGGCGGCGATCTTTCAAAAGGACGGCTCTGGTCGAGTCGCGTTCGGCGGCGTTGCGCACAAGCCCTGGCGAGTGGAAGCCGCGGAGCTTGCGATGCAGCAGGGAGCCGCATCCGTTGCCACGCGCGTGTTCGAAGGCGCCACGCCGACGCACGACAACGCGTTCAAGATCCCGCTCGCGACGCGAACACTCGCAGGCGCCATGGCGGAGCCCAGGCCATGAAGTTCGACACACCGGCAGGCGCTAACCCGACCGACCGCATGGCGGTACTTGGCAAGCCGCTCGACCGCTACGAGGCGCGGCTGAAGACCACCGGCAAAGCCACCTACGCCCACGAGCATCGCAACGTGGCCGACAACCCGGCCTGTGGCTACATCCTCGGTGCGTCGATCGCCAAAGGGAGGATCCGCTCCATCGACACCGCCGAAGCCGAACGGGCTCCCGGTGTCATCGCCGTCGTCACCTACAAAAATGCCGGCAAGCCGGGCGTTGGCAAGTTCTACGTCCAGAAAATGCTCGCCGCCCCGGAGGTCGACCACTACCACCAGCCGGTGGCCGTGGTCGTCGCGCAGACGTTCGAGCAGGCCCGCGCCGCCTCCACACTGGTCCGCGTCGGCTATGAACTCGCGAGCGGGCGCTACGACCTGGCTGCGCAGAAAGGCAGCGCGCCGGTGCCCCCGCAGGGCGAATATGGGGGCCCGAACGAGAAGGAGGTCGGCGACTTCGCGCGCGCATTCGCCGCCGCGGCGGTCAAGGTCGACGAGTCCTACACCGTGCCCGACCAGGCGCACGCGATGATGGAGCCGCACGCCACGATCGCCCGATGGGACGGCGACCATGTGACCTGCTGGACATCGATCCAGCAGATGAACTGGGGCACGCGCGACCTCGCTCTGATCCTCGGCATACCCAAAGAGAACGTCCGGCTGATTTCGCCGTTCATCGGTGGCGGCTTCGGCGGCAAGGGAACCGTGCAGGCGGACCTCGCGCTCGCCGCGATCTCGGCCCGCGTCGCCGGGCGCCCCGTGAAACTGGCCCTGCAGCGGCCGCTCATGTTCAACGCGACCATCCATCGGCCGAAGACGATCCAACGCGTGCGGCTGGGTGCAATGCCCGACGGCCGCTTGACGGCCATCGGCCACGAGAGCTGGTCGGGCAACCTGCCCGGGGGCAGAACCGAGCCCACCGTGCTGTCGACCCGCGCGCTCTATGCCGGCGCCAACCGCCTCACGCGGATGCATCTGGCCACGCTCGACCTTGCCGAAGGCAACGCAATGCGTGCGCCGGGTGAGGCCCCGGGGATGATGGCCCTCGAGATCGCGATGGACGAGCTGGCCGAACGACTTCGCATGGACCCGGTCGAGCTGCGGATCGTCAACGACACCCAGGTCGACCCTGAAGACCCAAAGCGCCCGTTCTCGACACGCCCGTTCATCCAGTGCTTGAAGGAAGGCGCTTCACGGTTCGGGTGGGACCGCCGCAAGCCCGCCCCGGGCCAGGTGCGCGAGGGCCGCTGGCTCATCGGCATGGGAATGGCCAGCGCCATCCGCGGCGCCAAGATCGCCAAATCGGGCGCACGTGCGCGGCTGGACCGCTCCGGCGTGGTGACGATCGAGACGGACATGACCGACCTTGGCACCGGCAGCTACACGATCGTGCAGCAGACCGCCGCCGAGGTGATGGGTGTGGATCCTGACAAGGTCGTCGTCAGGCTGGCCGATTCGGCCTTCCCCGAGACACCGGGCTCGGGCGGCCAGCAGGGCGGGCCTTCTGTGACGGCGGGCGTCTATGCCGCCTGCATGAAGCTGCGCGAGGCAGTTGCCCGGCGGCTTGGCCTTGATCCTGGAAAAGTCATGTTCACAGGCGGTCGAGTCGCGAGCGGCAGTCGCTCGGTACCGCTGGCCAGTGCTGCCCAGGGTGGCGATTTGGTGGTCGAAGATGTCATCGAGTTCGACAAGCTGGCGGAACGCTACGCCCAGCAGACTTTCGGCGCGCATTTCGCCGAAGTCGCGGTCGATGCGTATACCGGCGAGGTTCGTGTCCGCCGCATGCTCGCCGTGTGCGCCGCGGGCCGCATCCTCAATGCCAAGCTGGCGCGCAGCCAGGTGATCGGTGGCATGGTCATGGGGATCGGCGCAGCGCTGATGGAAGAGATGGTGATCGACCAGCGGCACGGGTTCTTCGTCAACCACGACCTCGCGGGTTACGAAGTTCCGGTTCACGCGGATGTTCCCCACCTCGACGCGTTCTTCATCGACGAGGTCGATCCGACCATGTCGCCGGTGAAGGCCAAAGGTGTCGGCGAACTCGGGCTGACCGGTGTCGCACCAGCGGTCGCCAATGCCGTCTACAACGCGACCGGCGTGAGGGTCCGAGACTATCCGATCACCCTCGACAAGCATCTGGACCGGTTGCCGGGACTCACCTGATGCCACGCAAGGAGCGTGACCGACAACAGCCATGCGGGTAGTGGCGATGGTTTCCTCTGCCGCGTTGCCACGGCCATGGGACAGGGCGCCGACGCCACAAGCGCGACAACCCCTCATTCATGCCGTTAGCGCGAATCAAGCTACGGCTCCACCACCTCGGGAAGTTCTGCAACCAAAGCGTCGATCGCCAACCGCAGACGCAGCGGCATGTGCTGGGTGGCGGGCCAGAGCGCGTGGCACTCGACGAAGGCGCTCGGATGCTTGCCGAGCAGTGGGATCAGTGCGCCCGCCTGCAAGCGGTCTTTGATGAGCCAGTGCGGCAACCAGGCGAGCCCCATGCCGGCCGCTGCAGCGTCGGCCACCACCTCGAGATCGTCGAACCGAAGCCGCGAGCTCAACGTGACTTCGACCAGCTTGCCTTCTGCATTCGGCACAAGCCAGGGCTGCACGTAGTCCGCGCGCCAATACAGCAAGGCATCGTGCGCCGCGAGCGAGGCGATGTCTTCGGGGCGCCCGCGCGCTTCCAGATAAGCCGGCGCGGCACACAGCACCTTCTTCTGGCTGGTCAGGCGACGCGCGCGCAATTGCCCGGTCGCCGACCCCATCGCGCCGTTGCGAATGGCCAGGTCGATGCGCTCCGCAATGATGTCCACGGGACGATCGCTGAAACACAGCTCGAGTTCGAGCTTCGGATGCTCCCGCGCAAACGCGAGCAGGATCGGCGCAACGCAATAGCGACCGAAAAGCACCGGCATCGAAACCCGCAGCCGACCGTTGACCTCGCTCCGCCCGGATTCGAGCAAGGCCTCGGCCGAGCGCAACTCTTCGATGGCACGGGTGCAGCGCTCGTAGTAGATGTGACCGTCTTCGGTCAGGCTCTGCACGCGCGTAGTCCGGTGGAACAAGCGCACCCCCAGGCGTGCCTCGATCCGGGCGATGGTTTTTGCCACGGCTGATCGCGACAACGCCAAGCGCTCGGCAGCCCGCGCGAAGCCGCCGGCTTCCACCGTCGCGACGAACACCGCCACACCATCCAGTCGATCTTGCATACGGGCCATTGTCGCGTCTGGAGCGACAGAGTTGAGAAGAATGTTCACCACTGGCGACGTGCACTCAACCGTAGCATGGCGCCTCTCCCATTTCGACGACAGAACCGCAGGAAAAGCTGCGCTCGATCGCCTGGGGAGCCGACCGCATGCGATGGCGCAGCCCGACGGCGACAGGGACCCATGGCCCCCAACGAGAGCGATCTAAACGCCGCTGCCTAACTGGGCGAACGCGTGGCCGGAACCGCGAGCCGGCTCAACCGCCTGATCTTTCCTCCACCAGAACTTCCACCCAAGAGACCGACGATGAAACTGCTTTGCCTCGACATCCCCCAGCCCGGCGCCAGCCTGGAGAAGTACCAACCCCACATGCTGGACGAAGTGCGCCACACCTGGCAGCTCTACACAGGCGGCGTCGTGCGGGACATCTACTTCCGCCAGGACCGCCCGGGCGTCGCCATCATTGCGGAGTGCGACTCGGTTGAAGCCGCCAAGAAAATTCTGCGCGAGTTCCCGCTGGCCAAGGCCGGGCTCATCGATTGGGACGTCATCCCGCTGGGCCCCTTCCACTGGGAAGCGCTCTTCGCACCCGGCAACGCTTGATATCAAGCGCATCGCCATGATCAAGGTCGTTTCATTCACCAACAAAGCGGTCAAGCTTGCGGGGCACCTTCATGTTCCGGACGACTTCCGCGAAGACAAGAAGTACCCCGCCCTCGTCGGAATTCACCCGATGGGTGGCGTGAAGGAACAGACCATCGGCCTCTACGCCAAGCGGCTCGCCGCGCAAGGGTTCGTGGTCGTGGTGTACGACTCGTCCCATCAGGGCGAGAGCGGTGGCGAACCTCGCCTCCTGGAGGACCCCACGACCCGGGTCGAAGACGGGCGCTGCGCAGCTGACTTTCTCGCGACGCTCCCGTATGTCGACGTCGAGCGCATGGGCGTTTTCGGCATCTGTGCCGGCGGCGGATACGCACTCGCCGTGGCCCAGACCGAGCGCCGCTTCAAGGCCGTGGCCGGGGTCAGCGCCACGCCGATGGGCGAGGCAGCCCGGAGCGCGTTTGGTGTTCCGATTCCAAACGCCGAGCTGATCAAGACCCTAGAGGCGGCCGCCCGTCAGCGCACGGCAGAAGCGCGGGGAGAAAAGACCGTCTATCTCCCGACGGTTCCCGAGCGCCTGCAAGACATCAACGAGAACACGCCGACCATGATGCGTGAGGGGCACGACTACTACCACACGCCCCGTGGCCAGCACCCCAACGCGCCGGGCCTGTTCCCGCTGACCAGCATGGACAGGATGCTGGCCTTTTCGGTCCACCCCCTGATTCCGGATCTGCTGACGCAACCCTTGCTCCTCATCGCGGGAAGCATTGCCGACACCAAGATCTTCAGCGACCAGGCGTACGCGCTTTCCAAGGGGCCCAAAGAGCTGTTCGTCATCGAAGGCGCCACACACATCGCGCTGTACGACCAGCCTGACTACGTGGACCAAGCGGTTGCCAAGCTCACGTCCTTCTTCGTCAGCAACGTCGCGTCTTGAGCAGCACACACGCGCACCTTCGCTTCAACAGAGAAACCCACAACCATGACCAAGCAAGCGTCTGACATCAAGCCCATTCTTTTCGTCGTCACCAGCAATGCGGTGAAGGGCGCGACAGGTATTCCCACCGGCTACAACCTGGCTGAAGTCACTCACCCGCTGGAGAAGTTGCAGGCAGCGGGCATCCGTGTGGAGTTCGCCTCTCCGCAAGGCGGCGATGCGCCGCTGGATGGGCTGGAGGACATGAAAGACCCGGTCATTGCCCACTACTGGGCCAATGCCGAGTTCCGCCACGCCATCTCTCACACGCTGCGTCTGGATGACGTGAACCCTGCGCGCTACTCGGCCATCTTCTTTGCCGGTGGCCACGGCACGATGTGGGACTTCCCCGACAGCGCTGCTGCGCAAAAGGCCATCCGCGAGATTGATGCGGCGGGCGGCATCATCTCGGCGGTGTGCCACGGCCCGGCCGCCTTGGTCAACGCGCGCCGCGCCGACGGCAGCCTGCTGGTGGCCGGCAAGAAGGTGGCGGCCTTTACCGATGGCGAGGAAGAGGAAGTGCAATCCACCCACGTGGTGCCCTTCCTGCTCGCGTCCACGCTCAACGAGCGCGGCGCACACCACCAGAACGCTGCCAACTGGGCCGACAACGTGGTCGTCGATGGGCGACTCATCACCGGCCAGAACCCGCAGTCCGCCGCGAGCCTGGGCGAAGCGCTGCGCGACGCGTTGCTGGCGTGATGTGCCGCTGAGATGAAAGAGGGCACCCCATGAAACTGATCTGCGTCGAAGAGCACGTGCTCGACCCCGCCATCGGCGCGGCCACGCAGGGCCTAGTGCTCGCCGAGGCGCCGTATCTGCCCGACTGGGGCAGCCGTGTGGTCGATGGCCGGCAGGTGGCCGACCCCAGCCGCCCGCACGTCATCGCGCCCAGCGAGTCCGCCCGCAAAGCACTGGACATGGGCAAGGCACGCCTCGCCGACATGGACGCAGCAGGCATTGGCATGCAGGTGCTCTCCTACGGCGGGTTTCCCCAACTGCTGCCTGCCGAGCAGTCGATCGCCCTGTGCCGCACTGCCAACGAGAAGCTGGCCCTCGCGGCGCAGACCCGCCCCACGCGCTTCGCAGGGTTCGCCACGCTGCCATGGCAGGCGCCCGAGGCCGCCGCACGCGAACTGGAGCGGGCAGTGAAGGCGTTAGGCTTGAAGGGCGCGCTCATCAATGGCCGCCCCGGCGAGGGCTTTCTGGATGACCCGCGGTACGCGCCCATCCTCGCCGCCTTCGACGAGTTGAACGTGCCGCTGTACGTCCACCCCGGGCTGCCGCTGCCCGCCGTGCAAGCGCCGTACTACGGCGGCTTCGAGCGTGAGCTCGGCGCGCGCTTGGCCATGTTTGCCTGGGGCTGGCACAACGAAGCAGGCATCCAGGTCGTGCGCATGCTGTTGGCAGGCGTGTTCGACCGCTACCCCAGGCTGCAGGTCATCAGCGGCCATTGGGGCGAGATGGTGCCCTTCTTCCTGCAGCGGCTGGAAGACTCCATCCCGCAGGAAGCCTCCGGCCTCAAGCGCCCCATCGCGCAGACCTATCGCGAGCACGTGCTCGTGTCACCCAGCGGCATGCTGACCTTGCCGCACTTCCAGTTCATCCACACGCTGATGGGGGCGGAGCGCATCCTGTACTCCATCGACTACCCGTACCAGAGCCTGGACGGCGCGCGTGCCTTCATCGAGCGCCTGCCGGTCAGTGACGCAGACAAGGCCCTCATCGCCCACGGGAACGCCGAGCGGCTTCTCGGTCTGTGACCTGACATGAACGTGTTCGGCTACGCGGCGCAGTCCGCAACGGATCCTCTGGTGCCCTTCGTCTTCGAGCGGCGCGAGCCGCGCCCCGACGACGTGGTGATCGACATCCTCTACTGCGGCGTCTGTCACACCGACCTGCACCTCGCTCGCAATCACCGCGGCTTCACGAGCTATCCGATCGTGCCCGGCCACGAGATCATCGGCCGCGTGTCGAGCGTCGGCCCGAGCGTCACGCGTTTCAAGCCCGGTGACCACGTCGGCGTCGGCTGCATGGTCGACTCGTGTCGCCGCTGCATGGCCTGCGGGAGCGGCTACGAGCAGCACTGTGCGCAGGCGCCCACCTTCACCTACGGCAGCATCGATCGCCACGACGGCACGCGCACGTTTGGCGGGTACTCGGAACGCATCGTGGTGTCAGACCGGTTCGTGCTGAGCGTGCCACCTGGGCTGGACCTGGCCGGTGCCGCGCCGCTGCTGTGCGCCGGCATCACCAGCTGGTCACCGCTGCAGCGCTGGAACATCGGCCCCGGCAGCCAGGTTGCCGTCGTAGGCCTGGGCGGGCTGGGCCACATGGCCCTCAAGTTGGCCAAAGCGCTTGGGGCCGAGGTCACGCTGTTCACGCGATCGGCAGGCAAGGAAGAAGATGCGCGCGCTCTGGGGGCGGACCATGTGGTCGTCTCGACCGACGCCACGCAGATGGCCGCACGGGCCGGCCGGTTCGACTTGATCCTCGACACCGTGCCCTACGTCCATCAGATCGGCCCCTACCTGTCGACCCTGAACTTCGATGGGGCCCTGGTGCTGGTCGGCTACATGGGGCCGCTGGACGCAAGCTTCGACACGGCACCACTCGTCTACGGCCGCCGCGCCGTCGCAGGTTCCTTCATCGGAGGCATCGAAGAAACCCAGCAGATGCTGGACTTCTGCGCCCAGCACGGCATCACCTCGGACATCGAGCTGATCTCGATCCAGCAAGTCGATGCGGCCTACGACCGGATGCTGAAGAGCGACGTGAAGTACCGGTTCGTCATCGACATGGCGTCCTTGCGGGCCTGACACCCGCCGATGTCTTGTTCACATTGGTGCCGGAATCTGTCACCAGTGCTGAATACATTGACCCTCTCACTCACAAGAAGGCATTCATCATGACGACTGGCAAGCCAGCGGCGTTCGCACAGGCCCTCGCGGCCGTTCTTTACCCATCGAGTGCCGCTCGATGAAACGCGTTCAATACCATCGGTACGGCGGGCCAGAGACGATGCGGCTCGAAGACTTCACGCTGGAAGAGCCGGGCCAGGGCCAGGTCGCGGTGAAGGTCAAGTTCGCTGCCATCAATCCCATCGACTGGAAGCTGCGTAACGGCCTGATGAAGATCGTCACGGGGAAC
>Ga0307515_10024569_pt1 | contig 10494 bp, 12 predicted proteins | sample 17_EM_MG_FD_194513 | JGI IMG/M metagenome (GOLD analysis project Ga0307515, IMG submission 194513) | Populus trichocarpa ectomycorrhiza microbial communities from riparian zone in the Pacific Northwest, United States - 17_EM | ecosystem: Host-associated > Plants > Roots > Unclassified | place...
GTCAAATTGAGGTTCGCAATGCTGGTATACAGATCTTCCAGATCGCCGTATTCGCCGAGAGCTACATTAAACTTCACCTTAGCCATGATTGTCTCCCCTTGGAACAATATTACGAGGCATGGAAAGACGAAGACTAAGGGATGTGAGCAGATAGTAAAATACCCTAATCAGGGGAGGCAGCACGAAGAAGAGCCCCTGTAAATTGATCGGTCTTTTCAGGCAGGAAGCATCGCCCGAGCGCACTTTTCGCCAATCATCATCGCGGGCGCATTTGTATTGCCGCCGATCAGCGTCGGCATGATGGAGGCGTCGGCGACGCGGAGATTATCCGTGCCGCGCACCTTGAGCGAGATGGGATCGACCACCGCCATGTCGTCCGTTCCCATCTTTACGGTGCCGACGGGATGGTAGACGGTCAGCGCCTCGGCGCGGAGATAGGCGAGGATCTCGTCGTCGGAATTGATGTCCTTGCCGGGGAGAATCTCGTTGCCCTCAAGCGGCGCAAAAGCCGGTGCGACGAAGATAGACCGGGCGATCTTGATGCCTTCGATCAGAGTCCGCCAGTCTTCCTCTGATGTAAAGAACCGGTGGTCGATCAGCACATTCCGGCGCGTGCCGTCATCGGCCAGCGTGATCTCGCCGATGCTTTTCGGCCGCAGCACGCAGGTATGGACGGCAAAGCCGTGGCCGTATTCCACCAACTTGCCGCGATGGCTGCGATAACCGGGCACGAAGTGGAACTGGATATCGGGCACACCATTGGAATACTTGGTGCGGGCAAAGCCGCCGGCCTCGACATAGTTGGTGGTCAGCATGCCCTTTCGGCCGCCGAAATATCGGAATGGGCTGGCCAGGATCGCGTGTGCATTGGGAAAGCTCAGGCCCAGCGTCTCGCGGCTCTTCGAGCGCACGGTGATCATGCCATCGATATGGTCGCGAAGGTTCTGGCCGACACCCGGGAGATCAACGCGGGAATGGATGCCGAGTTTCTGCAGCGATGCCGCGGGACCGATGCCGGATGCCAGCAGGATGCGTGGGCTACCGATGGCGCCGGCGCTCAAGACCACCTCGCCGCGGCAGGCAATCGTCTGCGGCACGCCGTCTTTCATGATGTGCACGCCGATGACGCGGTGCCCGTCCATGGCCAGATCCAGCACTTCGGCACCGGTGAGCACTGTCAGGTTCGAACGGCCCCGGATCGGCTTGACGAAGGCGGTATAGGCGGAAAAACGCTGGCCGCGATCCTGCGTGACATTGTAGACGCCGAGGCCGAACTGGCTCGCCGCATTGAAATCCGTGTTCTCCGGCAGGCCGATCTGCTTGCCCGCTTCGAGCCAGATTTTCGAAAGCGGGTTCGGGTCGCGCGGCTTGTCGACCAGCAGTTCGCCCGAGAAGCCGTGATAATCCACATCCTGGTTCAGCAGGTTCTTTTCGAGCGATTTGAACACCGGAAGGACATCGTTGTACGACCAGCCGGGGCAGCCGAGGCTCGCCCATTCGTCATAGTCTTCCCTCGCGCCCCGGATATAGATCATCGAATTGATGGAGGAAGAGCCGCCCAGTGCCTTGCCGCGATTGACCGGCAGGCGGCGGTTATTCATCTCCGGCTGCGGCGTGCCGTGGTAGCCGTAGTCGAAGCGCTTGTTGCCATAGAGCGCCAGGATGCCGGCCGGCACCTTGACCCGGATGTCGTTGTCGCTGCCACCGCCCTCGACCAGGCAAACACGATTTGCGGGATTGGCGGAGAGCCGGTTGGCCAGCACGCAGCCGGCCGAGCCCGCGCCGATCACGATATAGTCGAACACAGCTTCGTCCAAAGTGTCGCTCAATGCTCGTCGTCCTCGTCGTGGCGAAGCAGTTCCAGGATCTCGCGCTTGCGGGCGATGAAATCGGGTTCGAGCGCGATATCGACCGAGCGCGGGCGCGGGAAGTCGACCACGATCTCCTTCTTGATCACGCCCGGGCGTCCAGACATGACCAGCACGCGATCGGCCAGCAGGATTGCTTCATCGATGTCGTGGGTCACGAAGAGCACCGTCTTCTTGCTATGCTCCCAGACGCGGAGGAGAAGCTTCTGCATCGTGTGCCGCGTCTGGCTGTCGAGCGCGCCGAAGGGCTCGTCCATCAAAAGCACTTCCGGATCATTGGCCATTGCGCGGGCGATCGCCACGCGCTGCTTCATGCCGCCCGAGAGCTGCAAGGGATAATGGCTGGCGAACTTGGCCAGGCCGATCTCCGCAAGATAATAGTCTACGATCTCCTTGCGCTGGGCGGCGGGGATGCCCTTCCGCTTGGGGCCGTATTCGACATTCTGCGAAACCGTCAACCACGGAAACAGCGTATAGGCCTGGAACACCATGCCGCGATCCGGCCCTGGCTCGACGATCGTGCGATTGCCGACGCGGATGTCGCCGCCCGTGCGATCCTCCAGCCCCGCGATCAGGTAGAGCAGGCTCGACTTGCCGCAGCCGGAGGGGCCGACGATCACGCAGAACTCGTTTCTCTCGACATGCAGGGAAATGTCCGACAGCGCCAGCACCGAGCCTTCGCCCTTGCCGTAGCGGAGCGTCACCCGATCGACGGATATGTCGGCACTTTTCTGGTCGGTTGCGGCCATCAGCATTATCAAACCTTACTGTTGTTCTTCTTGGTCGCCAGCGCGCTCAGAGAGCCCAGGGGGCGACATAGCGGCGAAGCAATCGGAAAATCTGGTCGGTCAGAAGCCCGAGGATGCCGATCATGGCGATCGCCATGAAGATCACATCCACCTGGAAGCCGCGCACCGCCTTGAGCGATATGTAGCCAAGGCCACTGCGCGCCGCGACCAGTTCGGCGACGACGACATAGGTCCAGGCCCAACCCATGGTGACGCGCAGGATATCGATGACCTGCGGCAATGTCGCGGGCAGGATGATGTGGAAGACGGTTTCCGTCCGGCGGGTACCCAGCGTGTAGGCCGCGTTGACGAGATCGCGCGGCACCGAACGCGCCGCATCGGCCAACATCACCAACTGCTGGAAGAACGTCGCGAAGATGATGAGGGCGACGCGCTGCTTGATGTCGATACCGATCCACAGGATGAACAAGGGCACGAAGGCGGTGACCGGGAGGTAGCGGATGAAATTGACCAGCGGATCGAAAAAGGCCTGGATCACCCGGTAGGTGCCCATCATCAGGCCGATCGGGATGGCGAAAATGCTTGATATGACAAAGCCAAGCACCACCACCTGCAGGCTGGAGGCCGTGTGCTCCCAAAGCGTGCCATTGGCGCCCATGGTCAGCGTTGTGGTCAGCACATGGCCCGGCGTCGGCAGGAACATTTCCCGGATCGCGCCGGAATAGGTCACGGCGGACCATATCGAGAGAACGACGATCCAGATCAACACGCCGAGAGAAATGGCAATCGACCGGGGAATCACGCGGAACGGCGTCGTCAGGTCTTTGACGAGCGAGGAAGCAGCCAAATGGATCACTCCGTTATCCGGCAAACCGCCGGATGCGATAGTTAGAAACGGCATGGAGGTTCGGCGCCCGCGAAGGATATGTGAACACGATCACGAGCGCCTGGTATCGGGAGCCGATCAGTTCAGCTCAAGAAAGCTGTCATGAACGACGTCGGCATACTTGAAGCCCTTCATCTTGAGCTTGCCATAGGTGCCCCAGATTTCCTCGCCGAGCTTGATCAGCTTGCCGGCTTCACCGTCATCGCCGCCCTTGAAGAATTCGGCATTGCGCTCCTTACCGTAGAAATTCACACCGGCAGCGGAGGCCGCGAAGTCCTCGGGCTTGGAGAGCCAGCCGCCGACGCCCTTGGCCATGATCTCGTAAGCTTCCTTCTGGTTGCTCTTGATATATTCGTTGGCCTTGTAAAGGCCCTTGACCAGCGCTTCGACGTCTTTCGGGTTTTTCTCGATATAGTCGCAGCGCAGCGAGATGACATCGACGATAATGCCCGGCGTCGCGGCGGAATCGATCAGCACCTTGCCCTTCTTGGCATTCTTGGCGAGCGTCAGGTGCGGCTCCCAGGTCACGGCAACCGGAATGCGGTCAGCCATGAAGGCGGCCGCGGCATCGTCGGCCGTCATGTTGGTGACCTTGACGTCCGCTTCGGTCATGCCTTCCTTCTTCAACAGAATGTTGAACCAGAACTGCGAAACCGAACCCTCGTTCAGGCCGACTTCCATGCCCTTGAGATCCTTGATCGAATTAACGGTCGACGCGGCGAGAATGCCATCGCCGCCATGGCTGTCGTCAAGCGCATAGACAGCCTTGAAGCAGAACTCGGACGAACGGTATTGCAGGGTTTCATCGATCGTGCCGGCATCACCGTCCAGTTCGCCAGCGGCTTCCGCTGCCATGGCAAGTGCGTGATCCTCGACGATCTGCAGATCGATGTCGAGGCCGTTTTCCTTGAAATAGCCCATGTCGCGGGCAAGGAAGAGCGGCCCGTAGCCGACCCATGTGGTCATGGCCAGCTTCATGGTGCCGGCATCCGCTGCCGTCGCGGCAACGAGCATCACGCTGCCGGCAAGGGTTGCCTTCAGAAGGCGAGAAAATGTCTTGTTCATAGCGTTCCCTGTCTCTGGTTGGTGGCTTGTTCTGCCCTGCGCTTTCCGCGCTTGTTGCCGTCTTTTCGATCATGAGCCGTGATTGCCGCTTTTTCAAGCGGATTGCCGATCTGCTTGCGATTAAGGCAATCAAGCATCAAAATGGATTAGGAAAAATAAGCTTTTTCGTCGCATCTGGTTAGGCCAAGGCTAACCAAACGACCAATTCGCTTCAGCGTTTCTTCTGGCCCATGGCGGGCGCTACCATGCCGGGAATGTAAGCATCGGAAATGAAGGATTTCGCGTGGGTGGCGAAGGCCGCGAGCAGGCGGGACTTCTTGAGCTGCTTGAGTGTCGCGAGGCCCATCGTCATCGGCCGGTGCTCGCCGGAAAGCCTGACACGCACCACCTTGCGGCCATCGAGCGCCGTGTCGGAACGCGGCGTGACATTCGCCAAGGAATAGCCATAACCATTGGCGACCATGGTTCGGATGATATCGGGTTGCGAGAACCTGAAGGCGATATTGGGCGACAGCCCCTCCTTCATGAAGAGCGCCATGAAATATTCCGCCGACAGCGGCAGGTCGAGCAGAATCAGTGGCAGTTCGGCAAGCTCGGACAGCGTCACCGCCGAATGACGCGCCAGCGGATGGCTGTCGCCGACGATCGCGTGTATCGGAAGATCCACCAGGGGCGTGAACTCGACATCCCCGGGAATCTGCAGGTCATAGGTGATGGCGACGTCGATCATCGCCCGGTGCAGACCGTTGAGCAGCATTTCCTGATGATCGGCATGCGGGCGGATCGAAGCCCTGGGAAAGGCCGACATGAAGGAGATCGAGAGTTCGGGCAGGACCATCGGCGCGAGCGTGGTGAGGCAGCCGACATTCAATTGGCCGCGCACCTCCCCGCTCGCCTCAGACGCCGAGGCATAGAGCGATTCCGCCTGCTCCACCAGCCGCTTGGCCTCCATCAGCATGATCCGGCCCGCCGGCGTCAGCGACAGGCCCTGGGCGTGATGGCGGATGAAGAGCTGGGTGTCGAGTTCTTGCTCCAGCTGCGAGATCGCCGTGGAGATCGATGGCTGGGAGATATTGATACGCTCGGAGGCGTGGGTGATCGAGCCCGTCTCGCCCGCGGCGATGAAATATTCGAGCTGTCGGAGCGTGAAGCGCATTGAGCCGGCCATTATCGGTTTACCTGAAGTGTCAGCGTTTGCACCAGTTTGTCAAATCCTAGGCACCTCGACCTTGCTCTGTACCGGGTGCAATTGCAGGCTGCATGGTGCAGAATGTGGCCAGTAAGGAGATTCGTTTGCGGCAAATCATCATTATCGTCATCGCGGCCGGGCTCATCGCCTACGACCTGTTCGTTCTCAATGGCTACTATCTCCGGTTTGTCATCGCGGAGGCGTCGTCGATCTGGAATGCGATCGAAAGCTTCTTCCGCGGCCTGTTTTGAAGGCGGTCTTTCCGTCTAGTCGTCACTCATCACCCGGCACGCCGTAGCTCGGCGAACCCGATGGATTGAGCGCGCGGGTCACATAGGCGTCCAGTTGCGGCTTGTAGATGCCCCAGAGCGTTTCGAGTTCGCCGATCGGATCCTCCTCGGCCCAATCGACGCGCAGGTCCGTCACCGGCCAAGACACTTCGCGCACGATCAGCATGCCGGCCGAATGGACAGGACCTGCCTCGCCACCGGCGGCAAGCGCGGCCCGCATGACGCCGAGCAGCCGATCGCCGAGATGGCCTGCGGAGGCTTCGAACGCCGCGACCATACGGGCTGGGACGTCAGGATTGGCCAGCAGGTTGCCGCCGGCGGCGCAGTCCCTACCGTGGGCGAGATTGTTGATACCGAGCGTGTGTTCGCCGGAGTGCTGGGCGGTAAGGCCGCTGCTGTCGAGCAGCATCACCTGTCGCCACGGCGCATTGGCATAGGTCTTCATCATCCGCCCCAGCGCCTCGGGCGCCGTCAGGCCGTCGCGCATCAGGTCGAGCCCCTTGGGTCCGAGCGACGGATCGGTGATGTTCTGCGTCGCCACGACGCCGACACCGGCGCGGGCATGGGCACAGCGGGCGGCGACGGCCGGCGAGGATGAGGAAATGGCGATGCCCATCATGCCGGTCTCAGCGCAGCGGGCGATGATCGAGAAGGTCATGTGCGGGCCTCACGCATCCGGAATCACCGCCGTCACATCGACCTCGACCAGCCATTCGGGACGAGCGAGCGCGGAAATCACGACGCCGGTAGACACCGGGAACACGCCCTTGAGCCATTTGCCGATGACTCGGTAGACCGCCTCACGGTAGCGCGGATCGACGAGATAGATGGTGATCTTGCAGATATGGGAAAGTTCGGAGCCGGCTTCCTCAAGCAGCATCTTGATGTTGGCCATGGCCTGCTCGGTCTGGGCCACGACGTCGCCGATGCCTACATTTTCCGTCGTGTCAAGGTTCTGGCCGATCTGGCCGCGCACAAACACCATCGTCCCCCTGGCGACGACGACCTGACAGAGATCGTTATCGAGCTTCTGTTCGGGATAGGTGTCCTTGGTGTTGAACATCCGGATACGCTTGTGGACGGGCATGATCATTCGATTCCTGGTGTTGAGCGTCGCTCGGCATAAACGGTATTGGAGCCATATCCCGCCGAATAAGGAAAGAAGGCTTTCCATGGATTTTGCATCAGGAATTCCGAACCAATCCATCGGATTGGTTAGCCGTAACGAATGACGGCGCGAACATCGAAGGGTGACGTGGCTACATCAGGATATCCAAAGCAAGGGCGAGATAAATCATTATTTCCCGAACCAGGGCCTTCGACTAGACCTTTCATGCATCGCGCAAGCCGGGGTGAATGTCTGGAGTTCGAGCAGGGAGCCGGCCTATGACGGTGGAAAAAATCGACACGCTGATCGTCGGTGGCGGTCAGGCCGGACTGGCGGCGAGCGAACATCTCACAAACAACAAGGTGCCTCATCTCCTGGTCGAGAGAAGCCGGATTGCCGAGCGCTGGCGTAGCGAGCGATGGGATTCGCTGGTTGCCAATGGTCCAGCCTGGCACGACCGTTTCCCGACCATGACATTCGACGAGATCGATCCCGACAGTTTCGCCCCGCGTGACGGGATCGTGCGCTATTTCGAAGCCTTCGCGGAGAAGATCGCTGCGCCGATCCGTTGCAGCGTTGCGGTCACATCGCTGACCCGGCTGGAAGACGGCTCGGGCTTTCGCGCCGAGACATCACAGGGCGTGATCGAAGCGAAAAACGTGATTGCCGCCACCGGGCCGTTCCAGAAGCCCATCATCCCTGTCCTCGTACCGGCGGAGACTGCGATCCTGCAGATTCATTCCGCCGCCTATCGCAATCCCGGCCAGTTGCCTGATGGAGCAGTGATGGTGATCGGCGCCGGCTCCTCCGGCACCCAGATCGCCGACGAACTGGCCCGCTCCGGACGCAAGGTCTATCTTTCGGTCGGACCGCACAACCGGCCGCCGAGAGCCTATCGCGGCCGCGATTTCGTATGGTGGCTGGGTGCGCTGGGGCATTGGGATGTCAAGACCTACGACCCGGCGCTCGAACATGTGACGATTGCAGTCAGCGGCGCGCGCGGCGGCCAGACGGTGGATTTCCGCAAGCTCGCTGCCGAGGGCATCACCCTGGTCGGTCGGGCGGAGTCCTATCAGGATGGCGCCATGCGCTTTGCGCCGGATCTGGCGAAGAACATCGCGGCCGGCGATGCCGATTATCTCTCCGTGCTTGACGCCGCCGATGCCCATGCCGCCCGCGAAGGCCTGGAACTGCCCGAGGAGCCGGAGGCCCGCATGATCGGGCCGCTGCCGGAACGCGCGGTGGATCCCGTGCTCGAGCTCGACCTCGCCGCAGCGGGCGTGACCTCGATCATCTGGGCGACCGGATATGCGCTCGATTTCAACTGGCTGAAGGTCGGCGAATTCGATGCGAAAGGTCGGCCGGCCCACAAGGATGGCGTCTCGCCCGTACCCGGGCTTTATTTCGTCGGCCTGTCATGGCTGTCGCGCCGGGCCTCGGCCTTCATCTGGGGCGCATGGGGCGATGCAAAAAATATTGCCGAGCACATCGCGGCGCGGGGTCGTTAATCCACCCTGAGCGTATCTGTCACGCGCAGCAGCATGCTGCGGCACTCCTCCATCTGCTGGACGGTGACGAATTCATCCGGCTTGTGGCCTTGGTCCATGTTGCCCGGACCGCAGACGATGGCAGTCGTGCCCAGCACTTCCTGGAACAGTCCGCCCTCGGTGCCGAAGGCCACTTTGATGCGGTTTGACTGGCCCGACAATGATAACGCCCTCTCCGCCACGGCACCCGCCTCGTCGGTGCCGAGGCCGGGATATTCATTGAAGATATCAAGCCTTATCTCCGTATCCGGAAACTGGTTTTTCGACTTCGAAACAATGGCTTCGGCGCGATCGAAGAACTGATCCATGATCGATTTCGGATCGTCGCCCGCGATGTTGCGGATTTCAAACAGCATTTCGCAATTGTCGGGCACGATATTGAGCGCCGTGCCGCCCTTGATGACGCCGGCATGCAGCGTCGTATAGGGCACGTCGTAGTCCTCATCACGGCGGCCGGTGCGCTCGATTTCCGCCTGCATTTCGCGGATTCCGGTCAGCATGTCGGACGCGAGATGGATGGCGTTGAGACCGCTGGGCGCAAGCGCGGAATGCGCGGCATGGCCCCGGCAGGTGGCGCGGATGCCTGTCTTGCCCTTGTGGCCGGTGGCAACCTGCATCGAGGTCGGCTCGCCGATCAGCACCCATTCCGGGCGAATGCCGGCGGCGGCGAGTTCCGCCAGCATCGGCCGCACGCCAACGCAGCCGATCTCCTCGTCGTAGGAAAAGGCGACATGCAGCGGCCGAGCGAGATCCTGGTCCTTGGCGGCCACCAGCGCCTCGATCGCGCAGGCGACAAAACCCTTCATGTCGGCGGCGCCTCGGGCGAAGAGCCGGTCCTCGCGCCGTGTCAGGCGGAAGGGATCGCTGGTCCAGGCCTGTCCATCGACCGGCACGACATCGGTGTGGCCCGACAGTACGACACCGCCCCGCTTGTGCGGGCCGACGGTAGCGAAGAGCGATGCCCGGTCGCCATCCCTATGCGGATAAAGCTCGGCCTCGATACCGGCACCGCTCAGGAAATCGGCGATGTATCGGATAAGCTCGATATTGCCGTCGCGACTGACCGTCGGGAAGGCGATGAGGCGGTCGAATATTTCGTAGACGTGTGTCATGTCACTTCAAAGTCGTCATCAGGATCGGTTGGCTGGTTCGGCGGCATCTGCCGGCCATGGCGGATGGCGAGAACAAGCGCTTCGTTTTCCACGAGTTCATAGTCGATGAGGTAGTCACCCACAACAATACGACGAGCATTGCTGTCGAGAACTTCCTCGCTCAGGTGGCCGAGTGTCGGAAAGCTCGACAAATTTCTGGTCAGTTGCTTGATTGCGTCGAGGAATCTCACTGCAGCAGATGGGCTTCTCGCCCTCAGATAAGCGGCCTCGGACTTTATATAGATACTTGCTTCCGACGCGTATCGGACGCGCCTCAAGCAGCTTGTCCCTTCACGATCGCTTCGAGTTCCGCAATAAGTTCATCTGCATCGACCCCGCCGCCATTTGCCAGTTCCTCGCGCGCCCGGATAATATCCAGCACCTCATGCCCTTCACCGCCAAGATAATATTTGAGGGCGCGGACGATAACCCAGCTCCGGCTTCGGTCGGAGGCCTTGGCGATCGACTCAATATCCCGCAGAACATCCACCGGAAGACGCATGGTCAGTGGATCAGAAAGCTCTCTTTGTTTTTCCATATCTTTTTGCCTCGTTTGTAATACACGATGCATCCGAACTTGGAATTTGTCAACGCAACCAACCTCACAGAAATCCCGTCGCCTCGATGCCGTTGGCGTCCTC
>Ga0307515_10024570_pt1 | contig 10494 bp, 9 predicted proteins | sample 17_EM_MG_FD_194513 | JGI IMG/M metagenome (GOLD analysis project Ga0307515, IMG submission 194513) | Populus trichocarpa ectomycorrhiza microbial communities from riparian zone in the Pacific Northwest, United States - 17_EM | ecosystem: Host-associated > Plants > Roots > Unclassified | place...
TTCGCTGGCCAAGGCCGGTCGTTATGAGGAGGCGCTTGCCATGCTCGACACGGTCAAGGACCAGAACACCGCCGAAGTGCTGAACTATCGCGGCTATGCCACCCGCAAGCTCGGCCGCACCGACGAGGGCATCTCCTATTACCTGAAGTCGGTGAAGATGGACCCGAAATACGCCAAGGTCCGCGAATATCTCGGCGAAGCCTATGTCATCAAGGGTCAGTTCGATCTCGCCAAGGATCAGTTGAAAACAATCAAGGCGATCTGCGGCACCGGCTGCGAGGAATATCAGGACCTGAACGCCGCAATCCGCGACCCGTCGAAGATCTGATCGATCCGCAGGGGCGGGAAGACGGAACGGCGGTTGAAGGGAGTTTCCAAATGTCGGTCGCGCGCACCATATTTCCTGCCTATAGTCGCGCGAGAATGGAATCGCCGGTTCGTCCGGCGGTTTCGAAGGATACAGGACTGGCGGAGGCGGCCATCGCGAGTGAAGCGGATATCAGGAGCGGCCTGACGGAAAATCTGGCAAGGCTCTGGCGTTATGGCCTCGTTCTCTCGCATCAGCGCGATGTCGCCGACGATCTGGTGCAGGCGACCTGCCTCCGTGCGCTCGAGCGCGCCGATCAATTCATCGCCGGCACCCGGCTTGACCGCTGGCTGTTTTCGATCCTGCATTCGATCTGGCTGAACGAGATCCGCTCGCGCCGCGTGCGCCAGGGCCAGGGTTTCGTCGATGCCGGGGAGACGCTGACTGTTGACGGCGCGCACGACACCGAAACGCATGTGATGGCCAATCAGGTGCTGAAACAGGTGAATGCGCTGCCCGAGGCACAGCGGACGGTGGTTTTCCTCGCCTATGTCGAAGGACTTTCCTACCGCGAGGTCGCAGGCATATTGGATATCCCGATCGGAACCGTGATGAGCCGGCTGGCGGCTGCCCGCGCGAAGCTCTCCGGCGCCGGATCGGAAGGGGGACGGCAATGAACACGAAACACACCATGCCCTCCGACGAGGACCTGACCGCCTTCATCGACGGCGAGTTGACCGCCGAAGAAGCCGCGCGTATCGAAGCACTCGTCAACCAAGACGAAAGCGTCGCCGAGCGGCTGGAATTCCTGGCGCGCGCCAGCCTGCCATTCGAGCAGGCCTTCGCCCCGCTGCTGTCCGAAGCGCCACGCGAAAAGCTGGAGGCGATGCTGGCTGACATTCCCGCACCGCAGAACGCAAGTTCCGGCTCCGCGCCCGCATTCGCCACCCGCCGCCGCTTCCTCGGCGCGCTCGCCGCCTCGCTCGTCGCAGGCATCGCTATCGACCGCGCCGTGATCGGCATTGGCCGAAGCTTCACGCCAAAGGACGAAAACGGCGAATGGCGCGCCGTCGTCGCCGAATATATCTCGCTCTACACCCGGGAAACGCTGGCCGGCCCCACCGCCTCCAGGGAGGTGCAGACCGCCCAGCTCGCCCGCCTCGACGAAAAACTCGGCCTGTCACTCTCTCCCGAAGCCGTCTCGCTTCCGGGCGTCGACTTCAAACGCGCCCAACTCCTGCAATATGACGGCAAACCGCTCGCCCAGATCGCCTACCTCGACCCCGAAACCGGCCCGATGGCGCTGTGCATCGTGATGTCCAGTAAGGGCCGCAAGGCGCCGGACCTCGAAAGCCGCAAGGGCCTGAACGTGGTCTACTGGTCGAACGAGACGCACGCCTTCATGCTGATCGGGCGTGCTGCGGTGGACAGGATGACGGCAATTGCGGATGGGGTGAGGGGGAGGATGGCGGTGTGAATCTCTGCCAAGCTTGCCCTATACGTGGCGGTCGTAACTATGGACAACGAACCTGCGGGCCAGCAAGCTATAGGAGCCGTCATCGGAAGAAACGATGTTGAAGCGCTCAACAAGTTCCTTCCATGCGCGTCGCTCTCCATGCTCTGGAGAGCAACGATTCGGACTCCAGTCATCAAAAAAGATCAGAGCGCCTTCCGCCACCATTCCTCTTTCAAAAAGCGGAACCAGGCAGTCCATGGTTGATGAGTACAAGTCGCCATCGACGTGAATCAGGCCAAACTTCTGCTCGGGTGGAAGCAATGGAACGGTATCCTTAAACCACCCTTCAAAAATCTGGACTCGCTCCACGGGAAGATGCTTTCCAACAGCAGCAGCCAGTTCTTCTTTGCTCAATCCTCGACATGTACCGGGCGACCATGTCCCTTCGATAACATGAAGTGATCCAGCATCAACCGAATTGTCCGTTGGCGGCAGTCCTTCAAAACTATCGAACAGGAATAACTTCTTATTGGGGAGAAGGTGAGCCGGACGCGCGTCACGATAGTCGCTGTCATTGCGTGCGATAGCCCTGGCCAGACCTTCCGCAGAAACACCCGACATCGTGCCAAATTCAACGACGTCCCCTTCTATGCCATAGCCATAGGTCGCGGCTATTCCCATGGATAACTCTTTAACGGTATGCCATCTGTGCCCTTCCAACCAGTGCGATTGCCAAGACTCGGCAGCGATTTGCTGCCGGAGGGTCTCTATCTGAGCTTCCAAGCGCAGGAGATCGGCAGACTGTTCGAAGGGTGGCTGGGCAGCAGGCTGCGGCTGTCTTGTGCCCTGCTGCAGATTCCTGGTACCTCCCCGGATCGCTTCTGTAACAGATCTTAGCGGCCCGGTAACACGCCATGACGTCGAACGAAGAATTGCAGAGAGCTGCCGTTCAAGCTCATCGCGCTCTGTCTGAAATCTATCTCGTTCGATGATGCGATCTTGTTTCTCTTGTTCGAGTCGTTCGCAAATTTTTCTAAGTTGAATAGTATCAAAGGCATTGAAATTTTCTGTCACGGGAATCCTCCAAGATAATGGCGATGATACCATCTTTACAATTCAAGCTGTTGGCAATTGCAACCAGTTACTAAAGCATGTCGCGCAAAACTATGCAGCGGTTTTGCGACAACGACATGCGTAGAAACAAAGAATTAAAGCGCGGGGAGCGAATCTGAAAGATCGCGACGCGCTTTAGCAATCTGATCGTCTTGATGAGATGTTCGATGTCTCCAGCTGTGGTGTCGCGTATCATGTTCTGGTTGCAAATGGATGCCCGATGTGCGCGGACTTCCACATGTCGATTTGTGTTGCAAAGTCGGAAGCTACAAAAAAGAGCGTTTTAGGATTTTGGGCAACTGGCGCTGACCTGTGACCGCTCATTCGGACACTCGTTTCGATTGAATGGTTTTTGACTCGTGCAAATCGTACCACCGCGCCTGCCGGTTATTTTTAAAGACTGTCCGGGCTCCATGACGCTATCCGTTGTCTCCCCGCCGAGCCGTATGCTGGTGAACATTCGTTGAGTGGTGGTGTTTTGAAGGCACATATCGAAAGGCAAGCTTCGATTGCCTTTGACAGGCGCAGGCGGAGTTCCCGGATTGGGATCGCCGATCATTTTTTTAAATGCATAGGTCTGTTCAAGCGCGCCGAGCAGATAGTTGGTATATCGAACTGCACCTTCCTGCGTCATGTGAGTTCCATCAAGCACGTTGTACTTGGCGTCAGGAGGAAAGAACGATTCCAACCCGACTTCCTGAGCGATCTGCGCCACCCGGTTGGGGCACCATCTTTCGTAAGGCATAAGGGTCAGGATTGTGGTGCCGCCGATATCGGCAACATATCTTTTGGCGTTCTCGACCTCCTCATCGGTTGCTTCACAATCCTGGGTGCGGATGAGCTTTATAAGTGGGCCGTTCTTCTGAAGCCAAAGCGGAATTTGGCTGAGGTTGAATGTGCCGTTCACGACGCTGCGGTAGGATGTCGGGGCGTAGTCGCCGCCTGTCTCCGCTCCAGAACGGGGGAACATCATATCTCGAAGTGTTACGGGAAGGTGAGCAAACGCAGTTTTTTCGAGACGATACCGAACACTTCTGCTCGCAACGTTCTTATAGGCACTGAGGTTTGATGAATTCGCAATGGCGGAAATGGAGTTGCTGCCGGTTCCGAAAAAGTCCTGCATGCTTGGGGTGAAGAAATTTTCCGGATAGTCGTCTGCGTTGATGATCCAGATTTTTGGATGAATGCTCCACTTCTTGATGAGAAGCCGAGAAAACTCACCGCTGGCCACGCCTGGCATCGAGAGGTTGAAGATTCTGACGTTGTGTTCTTTCTCAAAAGCCGCGATTTGCTGCTGATCTATGCCGAATTCAAGGACGGAGTGCCCTAGAAAGACGATGTCAGCTTTCTTCAGGTTGTTAATCGACTCCCCAAAGCCATGGAAGAGGATATCTCGGTCCTGCATGCCTTTCGTCGCGAGGTTCTGGAAATTCATGTAGAGGCTTGGATCTCCGTTCAGATCAACCTGACCAAAATGGTCACGCCGCGTGAAGTCATGCGGCCGAATGAGTCCCCAAAGCATTAGAAGCAAAATGAATCCGCCTATCATGGCGGCAACGATCGCCAAGTAGGTTGAGATCTGCCGCTTGTCGACGACGAGCTCGTGAGACTCTATTTTATCCATGTAAGCCTTTCCCGTAGAGGCGGCAAAAAATCACATCATATCAATGGTGTCCACTCTGCGAATTGGTCCGAGGGCTTTTATTTGAGAACTATCCATAGAAATGTTCCTCAAATGTTTCGCCGGTTGGCCGGCAACGGGAGACGCGCTTTTAACTTTCTCCGAGCCGTCTGAGGAAATCGATCCATGGAAAAACGAACTGCAGCTCAAGCTCACCGGATCTTACGTCCGTCAGATAGTTCTCAACTTGGCCCGCGGCGATCTTTGCATAGAGGCTAGTTCGCAATGGCTTAGTCGCCTCCGACATTGTCGAATTCTATAAGCGCCGCTTTAAGACTGACAAGCAGTTGCAGGTCCTTGCAAGGCTGTCGCGATCGCCTGCTGCGCGCCCTACCTAGTCTGAAAACACCCTGTTTCCTGCCAAATTTGGTAGATGTTGAGCCCGACACTGTCATAGGTGTCCGGTGTCGCAAGTTTGATAGCCTGGTGCAACTCGGCCCAAATGTATTCGCGGTGCTCGTCGTCGAGGGTTACCCTTCCATTGTCGGTTATTGCGAGGAAAACAAGTGCGGGGCTTTGGACAGTATCCCCGTTCGGATATGTAGTAGTCGTCAGAGCTGCATTAGTCATCGCCCCGATCATTGTCAGCTTTGAGACCTCAAGCCCGGCTTCCTCATAGATCTCCCGGCGAGCGCAGTCTTCAGCGCCGTCGCCAACTTCATAGAAGCCGCCTAACAGGCTCCAGCGCGGAATATCCGACCGAAGGCCCATCCAAATTTGCTGCCGGTCATTGAGAACGATTGCACATATGCTTGGCCAAACGAGCGCGCCCGGTCCCCACTTTTGGCGCACCTTCCACAGATCACTTCCAATGAACGCCATGAAACACCCTTTCGAATTAAGGCAGTTACATTAAGACAATGCGGTATTTCCCCAAGTGCTGGCGATGCGATTATCCTCACCCAATCGGACAGCGTCGCTGTCCTTCTTCAAGATGAATGCCTTCTGAGCGTTTGAAAATTGCTGTATCTTCATCACTTCCGCTTTTGGCCCCAGGCGAGAAATTACAGCGGAAAACTCCGACTAAATGATCCAGTTTCTTGGAATCAAGGCACACATTCTGGAAAACAAGCGCTGTCGAGGGACGGTTCACTCCATCGCTCACCACCGGTCGTACCAATAGTTGGGAATTTCGGATTTCAAAAATCGCCTTGCGCCTCATATCCCTGTGACTGTAGCAACCGATTCATCGTTCTTTGAGGCCGCTTTGCGGTTCTAAGTTTGTATGGCTTGTTATCTCAGAAGCATAAACCCCTGACCATTCGCGCAATTGCCAAAGACGCCGTCAGTCCGGGACTCTCAATTCCAAAGAGATTTATCAATCCGTCGATACCATGAAGATCGGGACCGTCGATCCTGAAGTCCTGCGCGGCATCACGAGGTCCAGAGATCTTGGGTCTTATGCCAGCATATGCTGGTGACAATGCGCCATCCTGTAATCCTGGCCAATATTTACGGATCTCGCCATAGAATTGTTGGCCCCGCTCGTGGTTAACTTCATAGTCCATCTCTTCGATCCACTCGACATCGGGGCCGAACTTTACCTGTCCAGCAAGATCAAAGGTTAGATGAACGCCTAGGCCGTGAATCTGCGGTGTAGGATAGATGAGGTGAGTAAACGGGTTGCGTCCTCGAAGACTGAAGTAGTTGCCCTTCGCAAATTTTGTTACGGGGACGTGTTCTTGGGGCATTCCAACGATCTTGGAGCCGACCTCTGATGCATAAAGACCAGCTGAATTTATAAGAAACCGAGAAGTTATTTGGGTTTCTTCCTCGCTGCCGGCGTCTACAAAAAATTGTCCTTGTGATTTTTGCGCTCGCTTAAAGGGTGAAAAGAAAGCGAATCCCGCACCCGCATCTTCTGCATCTCCTCTAAGCGCCAGCATATAGCTGTGACTGTCGATAATTCCCGTCTTCGGAGAAAAGAGCGCGGCCTCGCATTGGAGAGCGCCCTCCATAGATAGAGCTTCATTTCGGGAGATTAATTCAAGCTCGCGACATCCGTTTGCGTGCCCTCTTGCAAGTAAATTCTCAAGCTGCGCCACTTCCTCACCGCCAGTCGCGACAACTAATTTTCCACAACGGCTATGGGGGATATGGTGAGTAGAGCAGTAATCGTAAAGCAGCTCTCGGCCTTCTATACAGAGGCGGGCCTTGAGACTGTTTTTCGGATAGTATAATCCGGCGTGAATTACCTCGCTATTCCGTGAAGATGTTTCTGTACCGATTGCACCGGAAGATTCAAGGACGATAACCGACAAATTAGCAAGAGACAGCTCTCGAGCTATTGCCAAACCAACAACGCCAGCACCGACGACAATTACATCTATGTCAGGCAATTTTCTGCCTCATTGAAGTTGGCCTCTGCCGGTTGGCGTTTGATGAAAACAGCATTATCAGCATCCTGCGGCCTCTCCGGTGACATTGATCCAAGCGCAGTCGAGAAATTGTTTCTTATTGCAACGCTTACGGACCCACAACCTGTGATGAAATCACCAACTTTTCGGAGTAATATCAAAGGTCAAAGTCATTGAATGTACCTTCGTTCAAATGGCGTCAGAGCATAAAAGGCCTACGAAAGAGCCGACTACGGAAGCTTCGGAAAAATCGTGGCTTTTGAAATAAGCTTGGGTCGCCTTGCCATGGCACGACAATAAGTCGGGGTCTGAATGATATTTCTCGACAGCATTTGCTATCTCTTGAGCAACTTCCTCAATCGACGCGATGTTGATTAAAAATCCTGTTTCTTCATGGGATACGATTTCCCGACAGCCCGGTATGTTCGTAGCTATGGCTGGTACGCCGGAGGCAGCGGCCTCGATCAAGATACGTGGGATTCCTTCCCCATAAAGGGTTGGTAGGCAGACGATATCGCTATCGCGGAGAAGAGCGGGCATATCAATAACCTCACCACGAAACGAGATCTGCCGTTTCATTGACAGCTCCTCAGGCGGATATCCATCAGGGTCATTGGTTTCTACCATTCCGGCTACCACAAATTCGATGTCAGGGTGATGGGCAACAACCTGTTCCGCAGCAAGCAGGAATGCGTCCAAGCCTTTTGATTTAAGTAATCTGGACGCGAAGAGCACACGCAGCGGCCGATCCGTTCGTTGCTCGGTACGTGGGTAAAAGCGTTCGGGGTCGACACCCGCGCCGCTAATGACAAGAGAATTCCGAATAGATATCAGCCCGTCGTCAACCCAAAGGTCACGATCGTGTTTTGATTCGAAAGTGAAGTAGACCTCTCTGCGCTGAGCAATAAACTTGATTGCTTTCTTGACCAAAGCGCGCGCTAAGTCGATCGCTGTGCTCCGTCCCGCCGCAGATGGTGACATGAGGCGGCCAAGACCTGGAATCGTAATCACTATTCGAGACGGGCCAAAGCCCATCGATCTCGCTGCAATCGCCGCCAGACCCACAAATATCGCGGGCTTGAGAGTAATGAGATGGACCGCCTTGGGTCGAATGGCTCTGATGTGGAACAGAGATCTCAGCAGCATGCCAAGGTCGGCAACGGGACGAAAAGAAAACCGGTCGATTGGCATATGCACATAGGCAACGCCTGCCTTCTTTGCTTCCGGAGCCTTTCTTCCACCCGTTACAACTGTGACGTTGTAGCCCAGTGAACGAAGTTTGTCGGCTACCGGAACGCGGTGCCGAAGGAAGTAGTCCAGGTCGTTGCAGAAAATGAGGACGGGGCTCATGAAATCGTTTGCCAAACTGTTAGCCGGAGGGTTTTAAAACTTATAAAACTATTGGCGAAGACCATTGCAACCGCCGTCTTCTCGGTGTCCGAGAGCGAATTGATTGGTCGGCAGCAATCAAGTCACCGATCCCGGCCGTCACGCGTGCCTCATTCAAAATATATAAACTCGTGGTCGCCGGTATAGCCAGTCTGGTCGAAGACGAACTGCCATTCCTTCGGTGTGTGAAAGGCGCGGCAGGTCATTTGCCAGTACATGAGATTGACCTTTTCGCGTTCATTTCGATAGCCCTCGACGCAGATATACTTGGAGCCGCGGCTGACGCGCTCGATCTCGCGGAACGCGGAATCAAGCTCGTAGTTGTAGAGGTTGTGCAGCGTGTTGATCGAGACGACCAAATCGAAGTGGTTGTCCGGATAGGGTAATTTTTCGGCCGATCCTACCTGGCAGAAGGCTTTGACGCTCTCCATCGTATGCTCCACGCCATAGGCGGAAATATCGATGCCGGCGACTTCCACCCCCGGGCAGGCCTCCGTAAAGTCATGCATCAGGAAGCCCTTGCCGGAGCCGACATCGAGGATGCGCATGCCTGGCTTGATGCCATAGGTCTTGACCATGGCATCGGCCACCTTACGCCAGCGGCCATCATACTTGTAGCCGCCATAACCGGTTTCGCGGCTACCGTCCCAGTAGTCGTAATCCCATTTGAGCGCCAGATCGGCAACCTCGGCCTTGTCTCGCTGAGTTACCCTCGCAACATAGTCGCGCGGTGTCGATTTGTGGATCAATCCAACGAATTCCTGATACGCCATGCGTTCCTATCCTTCTCAAATTCACTATTTTTGGCCGATTTCGGCCAGCATCAACGTCGCTTTGGCGAGCTGAGCAACGCAGCGTGCGTCTCGCTCGCCGCTTGCGGCAAACTCTCGCCGAGCGGCACCCAGCGGCAGGAAATCATTCAGAATGATACAAGCCCATTTGATCCTGTAGGCGTCGATCAAGAGATCGCAACGCTGGCTGAAACCCGGCCCCAAGGCCAGTCCCTTGCGCAGTTTCTGGATGAAGCCATCGCGGAATCTGATCGGCACCCGGATTTCTGGGCAGCAAAAGAAGTCGCAGACAAGCTTGGCGGGATCGTCGCGCCCGGCATATTCAAAATCGATGAAGATCGCCCGGCCGTCGGCGTCAACCAGCGCATTGTGAAATCCAAAATCGGACGGCGAAACACAATATTCCTGCGGTGGAACGAGCTCGGCTTCGCCCCGTGTTGCATGAATCCTGGTCTTGATATTCTGCCAGGCCGGCAGCAGGCTTTCTTGGACCAGTAGCTTCGCCCGATCACGGTGCGGCGCATCGGGATCAAGCGCTGCCAGGCGGGCAACGCGCCGCTCCACGGTGGCGGCGTGATCGCTCAACGAAAAACAGCTCTCTGAACCGGGTTCAAGCTTGTTCGGATCACGCGGCGAGGCGTTGGCCGCAAGGATGAAATCAGCCGCTTGATCGACGAGCGCCTGGTCAATCGCGGCCTGTTCAATCTTTTTGCCAGGCACAAAGCTATAGAGAGCACTATTGGTGCCGCGATCAAAGGCAAACGGTTCAGGTACGGTCCGAACGTCGCGCGACCATATATAGGAGAGAAATTGCCATTCGTGGCCCAGGCGATCACGCGGATCACGCGGATCGACATGGTAATGTTTCATCACGAAAAGACCATTGTCTTCGCATTCGACCCGGTAGACCCGGTTATTTTTGCCACCGGCAAGCCTGGTTAGGGCTACGGGCGACATCTTCCCGGCAGAAGCACAAAGATTGCGGGCGATTGCCAGATTATCTGCCAATTCCACGTCGCCGAGCATCAGCGGCCCCCGAGAAGGGCATTGCCTATCGACAGCCAACTCTGGTGACGCTCATAGGGACTATTCTCAATATGGTATCCGTCCGGATCAAAAAGGATGGTTCGCATCTGAGCAGGGAAGCCCGACATGCCAAGGATTTCGGGTAGATCATCGATGAAGACGTCAACGGCAAGTGACCCGGCGCGTGCCACCTTCTGCTCCTTGGTGATCTCGAAGAAGATATGGTCCGTCGGGATGGCTGCTGCGCCACTCAGACCCTTGTTCGCCAGGAAGCCACGTGCTGCTTCGTGCATATCATATGCCGGGCCTAGAATTGGCGTTCTTGTCTTGTGGCTGACGACAAAAAGTTCGTGGCCGCGTGACCTTGCAGCTTG
>Ga0307515_10024571_pt1 | contig 10493 bp, 5 predicted proteins | sample 17_EM_MG_FD_194513 | JGI IMG/M metagenome (GOLD analysis project Ga0307515, IMG submission 194513) | Populus trichocarpa ectomycorrhiza microbial communities from riparian zone in the Pacific Northwest, United States - 17_EM | ecosystem: Host-associated > Plants > Roots > Unclassified | place...
GTTGCGCAGGCCCCCGGGGAGGGTGGTCTTGCGGACCGTACCGATGCCGTTCTCGCCCTTGATCAGGGTTTGGGTACGGGCAACGGCCCGCGCCTCCGAGGAGGTGCGGGCCGTCGCCGTTGAGCTGCTAGACGTCACTTGTCGGTGTCGTCCTTCTTCTCGTCCTTCTCGTCGTCGCCTTCGCCCTCGATGACCGGGATCAAGGAGAGCTTGCCGCGGGAGTCGATCTCGGCGATCTCGACCTGGACCTTGGAGCCCACGCCGACCACGTCCTCGACGTTCTCCACGCGCTTGCCGCCGGCGAGCTTGCGGATCTGCGAGATGTGCAGCAGTCCGTCCTTGCCCGGGAGCAGCGACACGAACGCACCGAAGGTCGTCGTCTTCACGACGGTGCCCAGGTAGCGCTCGCCGACCTCCGGCATGGTCGGGTTGGCGATCGAGTTGATCGTGGCGCGCGCGGCCTCGGCCTGCGAACCCTGCTGGGCACCGATGTAGATGGTGCCGTCGTCCTCGATCGTGATGTCGGCGCCGGTGTCCTCCTGGATCTGGTTGATCATCTTGCCCTTCGGGCCGATGACCTCACCGATCTTGTCCACGGGGATCTTGACCGTGATGATCCGCGGGGCGTTCGGGGACATCTCGTCCGGCGTGTCGATCGCTTCCATCATCACGTCGAGGATGTGGAGGCGGGCGTCACGGGCCTGCTTGAGGGCCGCGGCCAGGACGGAGGCCGGGATGCCGTCCAGCTTGGTGTCGAGCTGGAGGGCGGTCACGAACTCCTTGGTGCCGGCGACCTTGAAGTCCATGTCGCCGAAGGCGTCCTCCGCACCGAGGATGTCGGTGAGGGCGACGTAGTGCGTCTCGCCGTTGATCTCCTGGGAGATCAGGCCCATGGCGATACCGGCGACGGGGGCCTTGAGCGGCACACCGGCGTTCAGCAGCGACATGGTGGAGGCGCAGACCGAGCCCATGGACGTCGAGCCGTTCGACCCGAGGGCCTCGGAGACCTGACGGATCGCGTAGGGGAACTCCTCGCGCGTCGGCAGGACCGGGACCAGGGCGCGCTCGGCGAGCGCTCCGTGGCCGATCTCGCGGCGCTTCGGGGAGCCGACGCGGCCGGTCTCGCCGACCGAGTACGGCGGGAAGTTGTAGTTGTGCATGTAGCGCTTGCGGGTCACCGGGGAGAGGGTGTCCAGCTGCTGCTCCATGCGGAGCATGTTGAGGGTGGTGACGCCCAGGATCTGGGTCTCGCCACGCTCGAACAGCGCGGAACCGTGCACGCGCGGGATGGCCTCGACCTCGGCGGCGAGCGTACGGATGTCCGTGACGCCGCGGCCGTCGATGCGGACCTTGTCCTTGATGACGCGCTCACGGACCAGGGACTTGGTCAGCGAGCGGTACGCGGCGGAGATCTCCTTCTCGCGGCCCTCGAACTGCGGGAGCAGCTTCTCGGCGGCGATCTCCTTGACGCGGTCCAGCTCGGCCTCGCGGTCCTGCTTGCCGGCGATGGTGAGCGCCTGGGAGAGCTCGCTCTTGACCGCGGCGGTCAGGGCCTCCAGGACGTCGTCCTGGTAGTCGAGGAAGACCGGGAACTCGCCGGTCGGCTTGGCGGCCTTCGCGGCGAGGTCGGCCTGGGCCTTGCAGAGCACCTTGATGAAGGGCTTCGCGGCGTCCAGACCGGAGGCGACGACCTCCTCGGTGGGCGCCTCGGCGCCGCCCGCGACCAGCTGGATGGTCTTCTCGGTGGCCTCGGCCTCGACCATCATGATGGCGACGTCGCCGTCCTCCAGGACACGACCGGCGACGACCATGTCGAAGACGGCGTCCTCGAGCTCGGTGTGCGTCGGGAACGCGACCCACTGGCCGTTGATCAGCGCGACGCGGACGCCGCCGATCGGGCCGGAGAAGGGCAGACCGGCCAGCTGCGTGGACGCGGAGGCGGCGTTGATCGCCACGACGTCGTACAGGTGGTCGGGGTTGAGGGCCATGATCGTGGCGACGACCTGGATCTCGTTGCGCAGGCCCTTCTTGAAGGACGGGCGCAGCGGGCGGTCGATCAGCCGGCAGGTGAGGATCGCGTCCTCGGAGGGGCGGCCCTCACGGCGGAAGAAGCTGCCGGGGATCTTGCCGGCGGCGTACATCCGCTCCTCGACGTCCACCGTGAGGGGGAAGAAGTCGAGATTTTCCTTGGGCTTCTTGGAGGCGGTGGTGGCCGACAGCACCATGGTGTCGTCGTCCAGGTACGCCACGGCGGAGCCGGCGGCCTGCCTGGCCAGCCTGCCCGTCTCGAAGCGGATGGTGCGGGTGCCGAAAGTGCCGTTGTCAATGACGGCCTCGGCGTAGTGGGTCTCGTTCTCCACTAGCGTTTTCTCCGTTACTTGTCGTCTTTCGTCCCTCCCCGCCCGTGTGGCGGGGGGACGGTGGCGGAGAAGCGCTGTCTGATGCGGGCCGGTCTTCGATCGAAGCACCCGGGGTTTCCTGCCCGGGGGCCACTACCGAGGACCGGCGGCTGCGAGGCGCGCTTCTCCTCTTCGTGGTCGTGCTCTGTCGCACGTGGTCGTGCTGGGTCGTACGTCCTGCGTTCACATCGTGCGTTGTGCTACCACACTACAAAGCGTGAGTGACACTCCGCACGTTTCCGCACGTACGGGCAATCCGCACATACGGCAAAGGGAGCGGCTCCCGATCGTTTCGGGAACCGCTCCCCTCACGGCGTCTTACTTGGCGCCCGCAGCACCGCGGCGGATGCCCAGGCGGTCCACCAGCGCACGGAAGCGCTGGATGTCCTTCTTGGCCAGGTACTGGAGCAGCCGGCGGCGCTGACCGACCAGGATCAGCAGACCACGACGGGAGTGGTGGTCGTGCTTGTGGGTCTTGAGGTGCTCGGTCAGGTCCGAGATGCGGCGCGAGAGCATGGCGACCTGGACCTCGGGGGAGCCGGTGTCGCCCTCCTTCTGACCGAACTCACTGATGAGCTGCTTCTTCGTAGCGGCGTCGAGCGACACGCGTACTCCTCGTAGTCTGAGATGTGCCACCGAGTGCCCCTGGTCCACTTCTCAGGGGAGCTTCCGTAACTCGGGAGGCGGGATCCGTAGGGCGCTGCCTCCGGAGCGGTGAGCTCCAGGGGTGCGTACACAAACGGCCGCTACACAGCGTACCAGCCTGGGGGGATGCCTCGGTCCAGGTCCGTGAAGGGCCCTGACCGGGGCGGATACGGCCACTAGGGTGACTTCCATCCGTGGACGGAGCGTTCCGTCCACGGATGGAACGTGGATCACGTCGGTTCGTCCGGAAGGGGTCGCTTCGCCATGGCGGAGACGGAGCAGGAGATCAAGGCACGCAAGGAGCGGGAGCGGGACGAGCTGTACGCCCTCGACATCTCGGGTGTCGAGTGGCGCAGCGCGCCGGGCACGGAGGAGCACGAGGAGCGCGTCGAGATCGCCGACCTGCCCGACGGCGCGGTGGCCATGCGCTCGTCGCTCGACCCGGACACCGTGCTGCGCTACACGGAGGCGGAGTGGACGGCCTTCGTGCTGGGCGCCCGGGACGGGGAGTTCGACCTGGAGCCGGCGCCGCACAGCGGGGAGCCGGGGGCGGACGCGTAGCGCCTTCGCGCGACGGGGGTGGGGGGGGGCCGGGGGGTCGGCCGACCCCCACCCCCGTCGCGTGCGTACGTGAGGGCTCCGGCTACTTCACCGCCATGCTCTCTATGCCCAGGACGAGATAGACCCACTTTGACTGGCCGGCGGCGGGGCCCTCGGCCTTCTTGACGCCGAAGAAGATGCGCCCGTCCTGGACGACGAGGTCGTTGTAGTCGGTCATCGTCATCAGGTCTGCCTCCTCCGGCAGGTCGAAGTAGAGGTACGGGGTCTCCTTGCCCGTCCTCGGATCCAGGCTGACGAGCCCCGAGGGCATGATGTGCTGGTCGGTCACGCGCACGGCGAGGAGCTTGTCGCCGCTCATCCGCACCGGATACAGGAGCGAGCCGGGGCCGGAGTCGAACTTCATGGTGGTTTTCCCGGTCGCCAGGTCGAAACCGATGAGCCAGTTGGAGTTGACCAGCTCACCCGACTCCTTGCTGCGCAGGAAGACCTGGCCGTCGCCGACGGCGATGGTCGGGCAGTCGTCGATGGTGAGGTAGTCGTCGTACGCGCACTCGCCGACGTAGGTGCCGTTCTGGAGGCGGACCACGGCGCGGATCTTGCCCTTGGCGTCGAGGGAGAGCATCTCGGAGATGCCGATCTCGCCGGCCTGGACGGCCAGGACAGGTGGCTCGGCGGACGGGATGTCGAGGTCCCGGATCCCCTTCGCGGCGGTGTACGTCCACAGGACCTTGCCCGTGTTCGGGTCCACCTTGCGGGCCTTGTAGGTGGTGGCTGCCAGCGAGCCGAGAGGGGCGTCGTCGTGGTAGCACTCCTGGCGGATGAGCAGCGCGCCTCCGTCGGCGGCGCCCATGTCCTGGCAGGAGCCGGTCGACGTCGTCTCCCACAGTCGCTTCCCCGTGGTCATGCTGTACGCGTCGGTGCCACCTCCCCAGGTCACCACGACCGTGCCGTGCGTCAGGGTCACGCTCGGAGTGTCCTGGTCGTCACCGCCCGTCGCGGAGCTCGTCTCGTCCCCGAGCTTGGAATAGGGGAAGTCGGTCTCCCAGACCTCGCTGCCGTCGTCGAGGTCGAAGAACGCCACGTGGTTGCAGTAGGCACCGCCCCGGTCGTTGGCCCGGTACAGGACAGCCGTGCGGTTCTCGCCGTTCACATGGCGCGTGTAGCCGCAGATCGGGCCGTCGAGGGGGAGCTTCCACTTCTCGTCGCCCGGGACGGCGTCGGTGCCCATGCGCAGGCCGATGACGGTCTTGTTGATGCCCTTGGCAAGAATCTTGTCCGTCGCCCACATGCCGGGCATCTGGTACTCCTCGCCCGGGCTCATGTCGTCCACCGAGAAACGGACGGCCATCTTTCCGGTGGTACTCGCGGGCTGTTTCTCCACGGTCTCGCGGACGTCGAGGCGGCCCTGGCTCGCCGCCGGGGCGTTGTCGGTCGTCGCCTCCGTCTTGTTGTCGCCCCCGGCCGCCAGCAGGCCGGCCGTGCCCACGGCCGCGACGAGAACGACCGCCAGCAGTCCGAGCAGCCTGTTCCGGCGGCGCTTCTTGCGCCGGCCGTCCTCGGCGACGGTGGACTGGGTGTACATGGTGGGAGGTGGGCCGAAGCTCACGCGGACGAATCCTTTCGTCGCCTGTTCGCGGGCATGCGTCTGTTCACGGGCATACGTCTGCTTCTCGTCGGCCGTCCCCTACGAGAAGCTGTCCCCTACGGGAAGCAGACGCCGGGTCAGCTCGTCAGTGACCGGACCGTCGCGTACACGTCGAAGACGGCGAGTGCCAGCGGCACCAGGGTCAGCAGGACGAAGCCCTCGGCGATCTCCAGGAAGCGCCCCCAGAACGGGGTGAGGCCGCTGCGCGGGACGATCAGGCCGAGCGCGGTCACCAGCGCGGTGGCCGCCGCGATCGCCGCGACGAGCCAGACCGTACGGAGGTCGAGGCCGCCGCGGTCGCCGCGGAGCGCCTCGTGGATCAGGGAGGTCGGCGGGTTGAGCGCCAGGCCCAGGCCGAGCAGCACGAGGGAGCCGAGTCCGGCGGCCAGGACGGGGGCGACCTGGGCGGTGTAGCGGAAGAGGTGGGCGCGCATCAGCAGCGCGACACCGGTCGCGAGGGCGAGCAGCTGGGCCCAGACGTCGTTCGAGAAGCCGAGGACCGCCGTGGCACCGACGGCGGTGACCGCGCAGCCGCCGACGAGGCCGACGAGGAGTTCGTGACCGCGGCGGGCCTGGGCGGCGACGCGTTCGGTGTCGACCGCTTCCTGGGCGGCGGGCTCGGTGCCGTACGCGCTGCGCGGGGCGGTGTTCGGGGGGTCGAAGCCGATCGGCAGGCGGGCGAAGCGCATCGAGAGGCCCGGCAGGAAGGCCAGCGCGCCGACCGCGACCGGGGCGCACAGGGCGGCGATCTCGGACGGCGTCCAGTGGGCCCGGATCGCGATGAACGCGACGATCAGGCCGACCGCGGACGCGAAGACGAGGGCGACGAACGGCGCGTCCCCGCCGGGTGAGCACAGGGTGAGGACGACGGCGGCCACCAGCACGGCCGCGCAGGCGAGGAGGAACTGGAGTTTGCCGATCCCCTGGCCGTCGGTGAGCGGCAGCAGACCCGAGCCGGCCACCCCGATGTTGGGCAGGGCGCCGAGACCCAGCGCGATGGCCGAGGACCGGTCGTCGTAGACCCGGGCGCGGACGCAGGCCAGGACGACCAGCAGGATGCCGACGACCGCGGCGAGGATGCCGGGCAGGCTGTTCATGTCGTGGCGCGGGTCGGCGGTCCAGGCGACGAAGGCGAGCAGGGCCGGCAGGACACCGCCGCCGACGAGGCCGGCCGCGCGGGTCAACTCGCCGCTCCACAGCGTGTGTTCGCGGGTCACCGCGGCCGAGACCGCCTCGGACACGTCGTCGAACACGGCCGGCGGGAGCGACTCGGAGAAGGGGCGCAGGGTGAGGAGTTCGCCGTCGAGAATGCGCTGGGCGGCGAACGTGCGGGAGCTGTCGAGGACGGTGCCGTCCCGGCGCACCAGGTGATAGCCGACCGGGGCGCCCTCGGTGGGGCTCTGCCGGGAGAGCCTGAGGATCTCCGGATAGATGTCGGCGACCGGGATGTCGTCGGGCAGTGCCACGTCGATGCGACTGTCGGGCGCGACGATCGTGACCCGGCAGAAACCGAGCCCCGGTCCGGTGCCGACCGGGGCTCCGGTACCGGGCCCGCCCGCCGCGGAGGCCGTGATGCTCACCTGCTGCTCCCCCTCAATGATGATTCTGCGTCTGCGTCGTGAAGGTGTCGCGCAGCACGTCCCGCACACCTTCACATCGCGTGAAATGCCCTGTTTTTCCAGCCTGGTTCGCGTGTGCTCACGCGAACATCCGGCACCCTACCGCTCACCCGTCCCGCGCGAAGTCAGTAGGATCGCGCGGCGGCCTGCGTCCGCCTGACACGGGGTGGCGGACGGTAGTCCCGGGGCCGCGCAAGGGAATTGGTGAGCAGTGAGCCACATCGTCGTCAAGCGCCCGCCGCGCGCGCTGCCGTCCGAGGTGCCCACGGACGAGATCGTCCTGCAACCTCCGCCGGAGTTGCCTCGGGGGCATCAGGAGAGCGTCCTGATGCAGTTGCTGCCGACGCTCGGCATGGGCGGCTCGGTGGTGTTCTTCTTCACGAACGGACAGCCGTTCATGAAGATCATGGGCATGGTGATGATCGTCTCGACGGTGGCCATGTCCATCGCGATGGTGGTCCGCTTCCGCCGCGGCAACCAGGGTCAGCTCGCGGATCTGCGCACCGACTATCTCCGCTACCTGGCGCAGACCCGGCGGACCGCCCTGGACACCGCGCGGGCGCAGCGCGACGCGCAGTACTACCTCCACCCCTCCCCCGAGCAGCTCTGGGCGCTGGTCGCCGAGGGCAGCCGGGTGTGGGAACGGCGGCCGGGCGACGAGGACTTCGGCCAGGTGCGCATCGGCCTCGGCCGGCAGTCGCTCGCCACTCCACTCATCGCCCCCGAGACCGGCGGGGTCGATCAGCTGGAGCCGCTGACGGCGGGCGCGATGCAGCGCTTCCTGTCCGTCCACGGCACCCTGGACGACCTGCCGATGGCGGTCTCCCTGCGCGCCTTCTCCTACCTCACCATCAGCGGCGAGGCGCAGTCCGTACGGTCCTCCGCCCGGGCCCTGGCCGGTTCGCTGGCCGCGCTGCACTCGCCCGAGGACCTGATGATCGTGGTCGCGGCGGCCAGGGAGTCCCTGCCGCACTGGGAGTGGGCCAAGTGGCTGCCGCACGCGCAGGCGCCCGGTGCCACGGACGGCGCGGGCACCCGCCGCCTGATCGACAGCGACATCCGCGAGCTGGAGAACCTGATCTCCGCCCGGCTGACCGGCCGGCCGCGCTTCCACCCCGACGCGACAGCGCTGCCGGACGAGCCGCACATCGTCATCGTCCTCGACGGGGTCTCTCTGCCCCCCGACTCGGTCCTGGCCAACCCCGAGGGCCTGCAGGGCGTGACGCTCGTCGACGTCGTCCCCGGCGAACCGGCCGCGGTCCGCGGCGAGCTCTCCATCGTCGTACAGCCGACGTCGCTGCATCTGGAGTCCGGACACGGAGACGTCTACGAGGGGACGCCCGACGCCCTCTCGTACGAGTCCGCCGAGGCGCTCGCAAGGCAGTTGGCGCCGCTGCGGATGGCGTCCGGCGGGGACGACGACCAACCGCTGCTCGCCAACCTGGAGTTCACCGATCTGCTGAACCTCGGCGACGCGGCCTCCGTCGACACCAAGCGCACCTGGCGGACGCGTTCGCTGGCCGAGCGGCTGCGGGTGCCGATCGGGCTCGGGGAGGACGGGCGGCCCGTGATGCTCGACCTCAAGGAGGCCGCGCAGGAGGGCATGGGCCCGCACGGACTGTGCGTGGGCGCCACCGGCTCCGGCAAGTCCGAGCTGCTGCGCACCCTGGTCCTCGGCCTCGCGGTCACCCACTCCTCGGAGACGCTGAACTTCGTCCTCGCGGACTTCAAGGGCGGCGCGACCTTCGCCGGCATGGCGCAGATGCCGCACGTCGCGGCCGTGATCACCAACCTCGCGGACGACCTGACGCTGGTCGACCGCATGGGCGACTCCATCCGCGGCGAGCTCAACCGCCGCCAGGAACTCCTGCGCGACTCGGGCAACTACGCCAACATCCACGACTACGAGAAGGCGCGCGCCGCGGGCGCCCCGCTCCAGCCGATCCCCTCCCTGGTGCTGGTGATCGACGAGTTCAGCGAACTCCTCACCGCCAAGCCGGACTTCATCGAGATGTTCGTGCAGATCGGCCGGATCGGCCGCTCGCTCGGCGTGCATCTGCTGCTGGCCTCGCAGCGCCTGGAGGAGGGCCGACTGCGCGGCCTGGAGACCTATCTGTCGTACCGCGTCGGTCTGCGCACCTTCTCGGCGGCCGAGTCGCGGGCCGCGCTGGGCGTGCCGGACGCCTACGAACTCCCGAACGTCCCCGGGTCCGGCTTCCTGAAGTACGGCACGGACGAGATGGTGCGGTTCAAGGCCGCCTATGTGTCCGGTACTTACCGCTCGGGCACCTCGCAGGCGTCGCTCGGTGCCGGTCAACTGCCGGTCGACCGGCGGCCGGTGCTGTTCACGGCGGCCGAAGTGCCGGTGCAGTACACGGCGGTGCCGCAGCAGCGCACCGAGTCCCCGGACATCGACGACGCGCTCGCCGACACCGTGCTCGACGTCATCGTGCGCCGCCTTGAGGCGCAGGGTCCGGCGGCCCACCAGGTGTGGCTGCCGCCGCTGGACAGCCCGCCCTCGCTGGACGGACTCCTGCCCGGCCTCACGGCGGTGCAGGGCCGCGGACTCACCCAGCCCGGCTACGAGGGCGCGGGCCGGCTGGTGGTCCCGGTCGGCCTGGTCGACAAGCCGTACGAGCAGCGCCGCGACCACCTGTGGATCGACTTCTCCGGCGCGGCCGGCCATATGCAGATCGTCGGCGGCCCGCAGTCCGGCAAGTCCACCCTCCTGCGCTCCCTGATCTGCGCCTTCGCCCTGACCCACACCCCGTACGAAGTCCAGTTCTACGGCCTCGACTTCGGCGGCGGCGGTCTGTCCTCGGTGGCCGGCCTGCCGCACGTGGGCGGCGTCGGCTCCCGCCTGGACCCCGAGAAGGTCCGGCGCACGGTCTCCGAGGTGTACGGCGTGATGACGCGCCGCGAGGAGTACTTCCGCTCGGCGGGCATCCCGTCGATCGCGGAGTTCCGCTCCCGCCGGGCGCGCGGCCAGATCTCGGTCACGGACCAGCCCTGGGGTGACGTCTTCCTCGTCATCGACGGTTGGGGCAACTTCCGCGCGGATTACGAGGGGTTGGAGGCCGCGGTCCTGGACATCGCCGCGCGCGGCCTCGGCTTCGGCATCCACCTGGTGCTCACCGCGTCCCGGTCGATGGAGGTCCGCGCCAACCTCAAGGACCACCTGATGAACCGCCTCGAACTGCGGCTCGGCGACACCATGGACTCCGAGATCGACCGCAAGGTGGCGGTGAACGTCCCGACCGGTGTCCCCGGACGCGGTGTGTCGCCGCAGCGGCTGCACTTCATGGCGGCGGTGCCGCGCATCGACGGCCTGGTCTCGGACACCGACCTGGCCGACGCCACCCAGGCGCTGGCGACCGAGGTGTCCCGGCACTGGGAGGCGCCGGGCGCGCCCGAAGTACGGCTGCTGCCGCGCGAGTTGGCCGCCGCGCAGCTGCCGCCGGGCGACCGGTTCCCGCAGCGCGGTGTCACGTTCGCCATCGACGAGAACAATCTGGAGCCGGTCTTCGTCGACTTCGAGCAGGACCCGTTCTTCCTCGTGTTCGGCGAGAGCGAGTCGGGCAAGTCGAACCTGCTGCGGCTGCTGATCAAGCAGTTGTCGGAGCG
>Ga0307515_10024572_pt1 | contig 10492 bp, 5 predicted proteins | sample 17_EM_MG_FD_194513 | JGI IMG/M metagenome (GOLD analysis project Ga0307515, IMG submission 194513) | Populus trichocarpa ectomycorrhiza microbial communities from riparian zone in the Pacific Northwest, United States - 17_EM | ecosystem: Host-associated > Plants > Roots > Unclassified | place...
AGGGTCCTTCCCTTATTCTCACCTAATGGCTGCAACCTAGAAGGCCGAAGGGTTTGACTTATAATCTGCTTTGCATTTATGGGGATTGCATCTAAATGAACGTAGAAAAGAGAGAGAGAGAGAGAGGAGTGGAAATTAAGGGAAGAAGACTCCCTGCCTCCTCCTAAAAAAAACGAGAGAGAGAAACACACTGACACTGGCAGACAGTTTGACAGACCGGTGGGTGCCATTGATCATCAACTCCATGCATGATCAATGAAGAAGGAAAGGCGGTCTAAAACAACTGGTCACAGTTCATGGACCCATCCGCTCGAGCCCCACGATAATGTCGTATTAAATCTTTAATCCTGCCATTAGCTTAACAGATTACTGTGTAATAAATATAACAGAGGGTTTCTTCTCTTTGATAAATGGTTGCACAATATTAGAGAAATTAAGTTAGATAATATGATCCAGTCTGTCAAATTAAAGAGTTAATTTGCCCATGTTTCTATGTCCAAGAAACTATATTATTCACCGTTAAGAATTAAATTATTAATCATTCGATTTGCCATACCCTCGAAGTACTCTTGTTTATATATAATATAATTACATTTTCAAAATTAAAATACAACCAGTAGCACCTGGTAACACCAGAAAGAGGAGTACGGATAATTAAGGAGCTACGTGTGTGTTGAGTGTGCTTGGTGTGTGTTAAAAGTCAAAAATTGATTTTGTCAAACATTATGCAATGAAGTTGACTACACAAGGGATTGGAATAATTAATGCATGAGAAAAACAAATCAAGCTACGTGTACACTTAGTAGTTCATGGCATTTCTCCAATGAAGTTGACAACAGTACTATTGATTAATTATACTATCTAATTCTTTGTCAAAAAACTGACCATGAACACATGGATTAATGATGTCACTATTAATTAATTAACTGTATCTTAATTAGGTTTAAATTAAATTAAATCAAATTGCTATCCATTTTTTACGGGGATTTTTCACCAAGTTTATTATTTCAGTTTCTTAATTAATTCCCATCATTTAAAATACATACTGTTAGTGTATTAATTGTGTTTTTGTTTTTGTTTTTTCCATATATATATATGGCACGAACTCTATAGAACCAATTGGCACGTGCGAGACCAGGAACTCTATTACACAGGTTCTACTGGAATTCTATGAATTAAATTTAATCCAAAAGTCTTAATTATGAAATTTCTCTTTTGGATGAGAAATATTAATTGTGCTCACTTTACACCATCGTTTTATTTGAAAAGACATCCATTAATTATACATGTATTAGCACCAAGACTTGTGATCTGTTTAAAAATAACCCTGCGCAAGCTATTAATTAATTATATATAGCATCAGCTCGGCCTCATAAAATGAAAAAAAAAACCCACTTAATTACCCCTCGATCCATCAATTCATCACCAGCAAATAGCTACCCATCACCAGTTTTTTAGTTAGAGGACGAGTCCAATTAAATATGATATGATATATACGTATTTTGTGACCAATTATAAATGACCACCAAGCATCTTTCTTTCTTCCTTGGTCGTGGTTTCTGATGATCATGAAATGCAAGTGGACCACCGATCGGCATGCACGTAACCGATCGATCAGTCAAGTTTGATACCCAAAGAGATTTATTATTTAATTAATTAGGACACAATATATGGCAGGACACCTGGACGTAGCAAAATCCACCACCAAACCCATAATTAATATGTCCCATGCATTGATCACCCCTTAACTTGTCATTCCAACCCACAGAAAAAGAAGTAAAATTAATGAGACACCAACTCATTATTCGTGATCTGTATGAATTAATTATCTCATTTATATTAAAATAAATTGTAAATTAATTAAGATATTGTCTCATATATATATATATAAAGTCAAGTGAGGGATCCAACCATAAAATTAAGATGGAAAAGTAAGAAAACCTTAAGGTTACGTGTAGGGTGAGATTTTAGATTTGTTATCTAAAAATTATATGTTCGAGTTTTATAAATCTTAGAGTCACTGAAAACTTATATAGTTGTTAACTTCAGGGTTTGTGAAATTAGTTGAGATACGTATAATTTGATCCAGACACCCCTTTAATAAAATTTTTTTTTTTTGGGAAAAGTAAGTAACCGGGCCATACATATATATATACATACGTACAACGCATGCAAACACGGCTAGATTTTATAATGAATCCGGGCGCCAGTCTGTTAATAATCCTAATTGTCACCGTCGTCGATCATCGATCCTCTCCATGGATCGAAGACAAATGCTCACTCCAAGAACCGAAGAATATTGCAGATCAGTACTAGTATATACTTTCTCGCTTGTCTTGATCCAGCTCCAGCTCCGCAAATGTCTTTTCCCTTGCTGGCTGTCTGTCTGTCTTGGTTTCGTTCCTCGGCACGGGTCTGGTTTGACGATAATTAGTATACATCACCCTTTTTGGACGTACAAGCGGTGGGATCAATTCTCTGTCCCCCACATTCTCTAGATTCTTACTCTCCTTCCTAATCTGATCAGTTTATTACAATCAGTTTTCTTAAAATCAATCACCTCCTTCTTTTATCTACATATATATTCACCACCACCATCGATCGTACCCTTTTTTCTCAAATACTCTTCTTCTTCTTCTTCTTCTTTAATTCTCTCCATTTTCAATAAATAATATTCTACATTGAAATCAACATGCCAATCCCTGTAAAATCCAAAAAGAAAAAACTCCTCCCACTTTGAAACAGATCGCACGATGAGATCATGTTCATGCCTTGACTTCTTAAGGTCCAGGTACGTACGTGTCATCCAAATAACACACAACTCTAGCAAGAAATTAAAGCATATATCAAACAACGTATGATTTAATTAAACTACGCTACATGTCCTAGCTTTTGACTTTTCATGATATAATAATTAAGCCACGCAACTGTATATTAATTAACTATATTTACAATTAATTAGCCCTCTGAAGTCCAACTCCTAACCTCCTAGGTTTCTTCTATTTCCATATGCACATGTAAAGCAATTGAATAGTTGTTGTTGATTGCGAGCGTTTTTATATTCATTCAAGCGGTTGACAAGATTTGGGAAAAAAATATGTTTTTATTCACAATATAATTATACATAAATAATTTAATTACAATCCCGATATATATATATTCAAGCACTGTGCATGTTGATTGTATTCATACGTCAACCGGGAGTGCTGGATGCCAAGTGGATCCATCGTTGTGGTATAAGTATTTTTATTTTCTTTTTTATAATATCAATAAAAAGATGCATGTGGATCGATCTTATAATATATGATGAAGTTATATATATATATATATGAGTGAAAAGGTTATTATTAAAGCTGAGGGACATCTGTTTGTTTTGTCACCTTTTCAAGGCGAGTACTTGGTTCCAGCTATCATTTTGTCTTTCTCAAAGGGATTGAAGTGGGAATGGCGAAAGGGATCTTCCACTAATTTGAAGTGGACACTCACCTCGTGTTCTAAGAAAGAGTATTTATTTATTTATTTATTTATAGATGGATAGAGCCGCCTGATCTTGTCCAAGAACTGTTGGATTTTACTCATAGGATTTCCATAATCTGTAATGATGATGGAGTTGTACGAGAAGATTACAATCCTTCCATGCACAGCCAAAAAGAGATATCACTTCTTTCCCCTTTTTATAGAAAGTTGCTCCTGACATCATCATCTTTGCTTTTATGCTCTTAACAAATTCTGTTATTGTGTTTTGTTTGCCCTATTTATTACTGGCATGCCCTAGCACCATGCGCGGATATTTTTTTTAATGTTTTTTTTTATGGCTTCCTATTAATATATCAAAATTATCCATGAGAGGACTTGAAATGCTTCTTGAAAAATATTTTCAAGGGAATGATTTGAGTTGTTATTTCTAAAAAAAAAAAACAAGAAGATTTAAACTACATAGCGCATAGCATGTCTTATTTTATTGTGAGATGTTACGATAGTTATGTTCATGAGTACTGGCTTTGTTAAGGCAACAATGAATCTTACCAAAAGTCTTCGGATGATTTTTATTTACAGTGAATTGAAATTATCTTAGGATTTATGCAAAGAAATGTGTGGTCTTTGTTTTTCTTTAAAATAGTTTGGTCCATTTGAAATGCTTGCAATAATATGATATTCAAAGAGTTGAAAATCAATTTGGATGATATATATTACTCACTTGTCCATAGAGTTGCGATGTGGTCAAAATGTTGCCACAAGAGTTTCTGCTATGTTAGGATAGATATACTCATATCACAAAATGGAGTTTCTGCTATGTTAGGATAGATATACTCATATCATCAAATGGTATTCTTATGTGAACAAACAAGGCAAGAGAGTGTAGTGAATCATCATGGATTCCTCATCCTTGAGGTATGCTTAAGTGGAATGTAGATGCATCTAAAAATGGCAAGCATGGACCCTTAGGGATCCAGGTGGTTTTAATGGAGCATGAAGGAAAACTTCTTCGCATCTTTCCTTACTCCTCATGTATCAAAGAGTTCAATGAAGTTGAGGTTTTTGGCAAATTAAAAAGCTATCATTTTTAGTACTGGTTGTTGCTATATATTTTCTAAGGATTGAATTGTGGAGTCCAATTTATACAATGCAATTACTTGGATAAAAAGAAGAAATGTCATAAGACCATGGTGGTTACAAGGTGATTTCAGTAATAGCTCCAAAGCTTGTTGTAACATTTCTACTTATTACCAAGAAGATTTACAAGCAATTTGTTTTCATACACAAATGTATACTTAAAATTTCATCAAAATTTCTGATGAAATTTTGATAGAGTTTCTCTATGGCAGAGTTTCTTTATAACAGGAGGTCTCAGGTTATGGTTTTTTTTTTTCAAAAAATTATTATAATATTATTAAAAAAAATCTTCATATTTTTAGTTTTTTTTTTATTTACGTGGGTGTCCGGGCCAGTTTGCTTGCACCACGACTAATCCTACAGCCCACTGAATATCCTGCAAACCCAGTGAGCATGTAAGGCACCGCGGGGATGACAGGCGTGCACAGGGAGGTTCGAACCCGGATGTAGAGGAAGGGAACAAGTCCCTACCACCGCTAGGCCAATACCTCAAGTGCTTCATATTTTTAGTTTTATTATGATGGGTTTGTATACATGACACATCATTTGGTGCATTACAATTCAAACTTCAAAGTATTGTCTCTATCTATGTATGAACATTTATACAACACCATGTCAACATGCTTTACTTTTTTATATAGTTAGACAGCTGATAAACCGTATGCCCTCTAATTGTAAATATTGTCGTTATATGTTCACGTTGCAGTTCATAATTAATATCTTATATGATACATGTCGAGAATACAATTGCTAGCTATTTATAATTATTTGATCAGGATAGATGTACGTGGAACTGCTATGTTTTTTTTCATAGAATAATACTAGATAGATGGCTCATGCATAGCTGCAGGTGAATAACTTTTTTTGTAATGTAAAAAAATGATGCTCAAGTGTTGTTATTGTATTTTAAAGAACAAAACAAAAATTCACGACCCAAAACCATAGAAAAACAACTAAAAAAATAATTATCGTAAATCCTTATGAATCAAAATAAACAAAGCACCAGTAAAATTAAGTGAGGTTATCAAAACCAGTGAGTAGGATTATGCGGACATGATAATCCAATAGAAGACAAACAAAAAAAACTAAGTTTTATTTTAAAAAAAATCGAATTTTAAAGGAAAAAATAAAAAAGGATAAAAAAAACCCCTAGACCACCCAAATAAACCTCCTACCCAGATCATGAGATAGGGATAACCTAATTGAAAAGAAAATCAAAGAAAATAACAAAGCTTCTTTTTTAAAACGAATAACTTAAAATCAAAAATGAAAACGACATCAACCCGTGTAAAATTTTCAAACCCATGACCTTAGTACTAACTAAACTGGAATTATCGCTGGAAAACAACTATTTTAAAACTTGGCTTGACCTGACGGGTTGACCCAAGACCCAAGTGACCCTCAATTTAGACCGGGTCGAGTTTCAAAAGAAATTTGAAGAGAATTGATTAAGTTGATGATTTTCCTTTTTTTCTCAAAATGGTAACATTTTGATTTTTTTATAAAACAAAAAGATTTGGTTGACATAGGTTAACTCAAGTCAACCCGCTCGACCTGTGACCCGATAATTATCTCAGATTAACTCCTGAGTAGGGTCTATAAACAATGGAAAAAACCTAGAAGATCAAATTTCAATAAATAAAATATTGAATGATGAAATATAAAAAATTAAAGGATAAAGAAATAGCAATTAAGAGAATAAAGATCTTATTTGGAAAAACAAAATTGAGAGGACAAACAAAAAATTTGAATTGAAGGGCAAAATTTAAAAAAAAAAATTAACAAATGAATCCAAAACAAAGAATACTAATTTCCAACGAACTTAATGATTATGGATGGGATTTTAAAAAAATAATTAAAAATGATTGAAGCTAACCCGGCTTAACTTTTAGAACCTTGTGATACAGATCATAAGGCTGGAGCACAACATGAAAATAAAACCTGAAAAAATAACAATATAAAATTCCTAACCAACCAAAATGATTAGGAATACACTTGAAGAAGAAGAAGAAGAAGTGATTAAAAAATATAGATTTAAAAAGAAAGATAACCAAATCTGACACAAAAATAAAACAAAATCAAATCATAAGGGATGAAAATAAAAAAAAAACAATTTCAATAAAAAAAAAAGGATAAGAACAACTACAAATAACAATAAAAAAAATGAGGACCATATTTGATATAAAAATAAAATGTTAAGGGATGAAACTCTAAGACAAATTAATTCAATAAAGGATTTAAGACCAAATACATCACAATTAAAAGAATGACTACCAAATTTAATATAAAAATCAAGTGTAAAAGGATGAATTTGAAAAGAAAAACTTGATAAATGATTCAAGACCAAATACATTGTAATTAAAACAATGAGGCAAAATGTGATATAAAAATCAAGTGTGAAGGGATGAAATCGAAAAAACAAACTAACTCAATAAATAATTTAAAGCCAAATACATTACAATCAAAAGAATAAGAACTTAATTTGACTTAATAAACAAACAAACATACTTTCTTTTCTTTTTCTTTTTTTGTTTTGCAATGGCCATCACGATTTTCTAGAATGAGAGAGGAGAAAGAGGGAGGGAGGAAAAAAACCCCGGCCGAAGCTCTTTCACATGCCATCTTGGCACACGCGCCTCACCATTATGATGGGGGTGGTGAGGCGCATCGAATGACGCCTCGAAAAGTGGTATTTGGTGTTGAATGAGCATCGCACGCACCATCTGAAGAGCGTGGGTGGTGCCTATTTATTGGCACGCGCCATCCATTTTTTAATATAAATAATAATTTATATATATATATATATATACCCAATCCAATTGAAATTAACAATAAAACCATATGAAAAGGATGAAAACAACCTTGCATGCAATCCCTCAGTACATGTATACCTAATGGTATTTTTGTAGTTTTACTATTCAAAAAAAAAGATTGAAAAGACCCCCTTGCCTTGAATGGCAAATAAATATTTATATTGTAGGAAAAAAACTGAACGAATTATTTTGTCCCAAATCATTTTTTTAATAGCAAATATATCCCATAAAAAAAATCAATTATGCCGTCAATTGCATACTTAGTTAATCTTTTTAGCAAGAGTAAATTTATCTTTATATTATTTCAATCCATAATGATGTTTATTTTCATGAACAATTACAGACCGAGGGCTTTTATTTTTTTTGTAATTTGGCACCAAGCAAGCACCATATATATGTTAGTAGGAAGCACAAACAGGGATACATATACAATATATATATATTGTATTCTTGGAAATTTAAAAAGTATGTTACATATCTTCTGCACCCATTTATTATTTTAAATATAGTTTATGGATCGATACGAAGAAACAAAACAATTAAATTGATTTAGAGATGTGAATATCACTTTATTAAGTTTATTTATGAAACAATGCATACGAAACACAGAATACAAGAAAAAATTGCTGTATGTTTTGTGTGATAATTAACATAAATTTATTTATGGTACTCGAAAGGACACACCCAAATAATACGACTATTAGGAAAAAAGAAAATTTAATGGAATTGAACAAGTGTCAATATTTCTTAATTCCATCTGTCACACACTATAATTAACTTTCCATCAATAAAATAAATTCCAAAAAATAATTAAACAGAAATAATTTTATGAAAGCTTTTTAGTTTCAAGTTTAAGTATCGATTTTCTTATATATGTTAATAATATTTAAATAAATGATCCATTGTAAAGCAGCTAACAAAAGAGACATTTATCTATTATACCACTAAACATCCATTTTATAAACATTTTGGAGAGATAATTTTTTTTTCATATAGAATAATTGTTTTCCATTATATTCGTTATAACTATTGCAGCATATATATATATATATTATTTGGATTTAAATTCACATTTTTGTTTTTTTATAATATCCATAAATTTCTCTTAAAATGGATAATTTTCATAAATTATTTTTTTTAATTCAAACCAAATAATTAAAAAATTAAACTACTTATGACTAAATAACCACATTCATTTGCAAGCACTTCCAATTTATATATAAAAATACTCCCTCCAACCCAAAAAACTGTCATGTATGACTTTTCATACAAATTGATATTGTTATTAATCTATATATCATGTCACTATTTATTATCCATATTTTTCAAAAATATCCCCTTTTTAAAATGAGACTTTATTAGAGGTAGTGTACTTTACATAATAATATCGAAAAATTTTATAGTATTCAGAAAATAATTAGTAATATCTTATTAGTTATTTTTAGATTTATATTTTTAAAAATTAAATACAAGTAAAAATAAAAGTATTTTTATAATTTTTAGTGGGTGAGTTTTGTTTTTTTATTTGTGTGTATCTTTTTATTTTAAAAAAAAACAAACTCAGAAAGTAATTAATTTGAAAATGCCACTGCTTATTCTAAGAGCGTGTTTGGCAGTGTGGTTGCGGGTGCTTTTCAAATAACTTTTCGTGCCAAAATACATGTCAATAATATTTTTTTATTTTTTTAAAAATTATTTTTGACATCAGCACATCAAAAAGATTCAAAACATACAAACCATATTAAATTTTAGTAAAAAAAAATTAAATTTTTAGAAACGCAGCCGCAGCCGCATTCCCAAACGTTCCCTAACTAACATAAGAATTTTCAAATTTACAAGCTGGGGTTGGGTTTAGGAAGAATATTGTGTGCGTAAAATTTGATAGATAATTACACATTTTGAATTTGTTTTTTCTTTAATAGTGGTCAATTCAGTTCGGTATGATTAGGCGATGCTCTTTTTTCACAAGCTAGCTGCTAACTACTGACTACTTGGCTGTTTAATCACGGGTTATAAATTGTAGGATCATATCTATAACAAAACAAAACTACTATTCCTTTCAATCTATATATACTGCATTGTTTTTTAAAATTAAATATAGTTGAACAAAAACTACGTGAATTCAATTTTTTTTTTAAAGTAAAGTAGTAAAACTTGTCACTCATTTCTTTTAACTTTTTTATAAAATATATACATTATGAAATATCTAAATATTAAATAAAAACTCCTTTTACGGGGCAGGAGTTATATTTTCATTTTTTTCTATTTGAATGCTTATGTCAGTTTCAAATGTTTACGTGTCACGATTGATCTTGTTCAAGGCTTGGGTCATGTTCAAGTGTGGCCCAAGCTTTGATTTTTTTAAAAAATATTCTTGAAACAATTTCATTTAAGAAAAGAAAAAAGATCAAGTTTTTTCATTAATTCAATTTGGACCATGTCTCATATCGAGAAATTATTAGGTTAATCAATTAAACTAGGCTAGTTTTATAATATTGTTTCAAAAAGCCTAACAAATATCATCATTACTATCCACCCCTTCCTCAAAACTCAGCTATACAATTTTTTTTTTAATTTTTCCTTTTTTGTTTCTTTTTTCAAATCATTATTAGAGAGATTAATTAAGATAAGGTCTTTTAAGATATAAGCTATATTTCAAATCATAATCTTGAATGGCTTGCGAATGCCATAAGCCATCATGTACGAGGTCTTACTCTAAAAATATAAGATGGGCTATTATCACTATCAGAAAATTGTTAAATACAAATAGACAAATAGAAATACCTGCAGAAACAATACCGTTAATAAATTACAGTGACATTTACCGATGGAGTATTACCTCGTTATTCAGCAACGAAATTTTTTTTTATTGGTGAGTACCGAGGGAATTACTATTCGAAATCAAGGAATGAAAAGAAAAAGAAAAAGAAAAATGAAGTTTCATTTTATATATATATATAAAAGAATTATCAATGAAATAAACTAGTCGTTAATATATATGTTAGTGAGTCCATTTCTCCCTCATTTCCCCCTCTTTCATTTCTTCTTCTTTTTCTTCCTCTTTT
>Ga0307515_10024573_pt1 | contig 10492 bp, 7 predicted proteins | sample 17_EM_MG_FD_194513 | JGI IMG/M metagenome (GOLD analysis project Ga0307515, IMG submission 194513) | Populus trichocarpa ectomycorrhiza microbial communities from riparian zone in the Pacific Northwest, United States - 17_EM | ecosystem: Host-associated > Plants > Roots > Unclassified | place...
ACATGGCAAGCTATAAAATGTTTGATATACACTTTGGACATGACAAGGATTGATCATTGTCTTGTCCAAAGTTTTCCTCAGGACAAAAAATTTGTACAAGATTATTTTTCTTAATTTTTATATTATCTATTATTTATTTATCACTTATTTATTTTTTAATTTTGAAAACCAAAATTTGACCAATTTTATTAAAATAAATATGTGCATGTAAGAGTTTAATTGCAAAAACTTTTTGATTTAAGAACCAGATTCTTCTAGATGACAAAGAAATTCTAGTAAGGACTAAAATATCATAAAAATAAAATGCCAAGACTAAAATAAATGATTGAAAAAATCTCAATGATAAAAACAAAATTATTTGATCTTATCTTTAGTGCACCAAATATAGAATAAAAACATATATTGTCTAGTTAAATTCAATTTAATTAAACATTATTTGGTATTTCTATTATTATGTTGGTATCTAACACATTTTTAGCTTCAATTGACATCCATTCAATATGGAATTCCAATAAAAACAAATTCTATTGGAAAAATGTTCTCTCCAAATAAAAGAAACGTGGAAATATACTTGTATATTATAAATTAATAGATATACATCAAAATATTGATAATGTCAAAATGCTGCATGGCACCGTAACCACATGTCTTCGATTCCTTCTATTTTTGAAGCAAATCACAAAAAAATAATTGTTTGGTAATTGATAAAACATTATTTACTGTTTACAAGACCCACTTGAAGCTGCTTCTTCTCTTCTTTTGTTGTCTCCACCGTTTATGTGAATAAAGGAAAATGTCTCTACTGTTCCGGCCGGACTGGGTCCGGTCCAAAGCTAAATGCATTGAACCGGGTCCGAACCCAGTAAAATAAAAAAATTCAATTTTTTTTATTTTTAATTGTGTTTTATTTGAAAAACTAGTGTTTAATATTATTCAATGACACTACATAAATTATAAGGAGATTGTTTGATGATGTAGCATTTTCAGAATTTAATTTCAATCCTAATTTTGTTCCTGATGATATTTTACTTGATGTTGTTACGCGCTTAAAAAACCAAGGAAACTGTAGTTCTTGTGGAATGAATTTCGTACGTGATGGAATTGTAGATAGTTTAATGGAACAATAAAAAAATATTTTATATAAAGTATTATTTATTTCATGATGTAATAGCAGTAGTTAAATCTATAATATTTAAATTAAAAACCATCAATATTAATATATATCTTTTTTAATTATTTTATAACATCGATTTGAAAAACATTCTTAACCAAACACATTAAACTACTTTTTGTTCAACCTCAATTTCAACCACAATTTTAATCAAACATATATAAATATCAAACCAACCTCAACCAAAAGTACTTTTTATAAAACAATAGTTTCCAAACCACAACCATAAAAACTAACACAATAAGAAACACACTCTTCTTCTTACAATTGTGTTTCAATTTATTTAAAATGATAAGAGAACAGCTTGAAGATGACAACTTGTATGTTTCTATATGTTATAACTAGGCAATATTTTGGTTACTGTTATGAATAAAAAAGAAGAAGACCATGAAAATAAAGAAAAAAAATAGAAAAGGAGATGAAAATAAAATTGTGTTTGGTAGTAACTGTCTCTATATCTTATTTGATAATGATAAACAAAAAAAAAAATATAAAAAAATTATTTTACCTTTAATATATATTATTGGTAAACTTACATATTTATATAAATAATTAGATTTTTTTTACTTTAGTTTATATTAAGTGTTGAAATTAATAATATTATAATAATCCTAGTTATAAAACCTAGACTTACCTAGTGAATCTATTCGGGATCTAGTCGTCTCTAAGCCCGGATTAATTTAAGTTTAAGAAAAGATAGGTGAGTTAAAAAACCAAGTTGATTCGGGATAAAACACAGGTCGACTCGGGATAAAACATGGGGCAAAACTTGTTATTAAAAAAAAACAAATTGGTCAAAACAAGGTTGTGTTGATTCTTTTTTAAAAAAAAAAAATTGGGTCAACTCGAGTTGACCCTCCCAACCCATAACGTAGGCTTTGTCTCGGGTCAACTCTTGAATCAAGTTTTCAAACTATGATAATAATTATTTTTATCCATGTATTAACCCTCCTAGCCCAAGACCTGAGCTTACCTCAGGTCGATCTCTAAGTCGAGTTTTAAAACTATTGTAATAACCACTTTTATCCTTACATTAACCCGGTTCCACCAGAGTTGACCCTCTTGACCTATGACCCGGGCCTTGCCTTGATTCGACCTCCAAGTTAAGTTTTAAAATTACAATAATAACCATTTTTATTTTTTTATGACTCGGGTCAATGGTCAACCCAAACAATGACCCGAGCCTTGTCCCAGGTCAACCCTCGAGTTAGATTTTACAACTATGATAATAACTATTTTTATTTTTACTTTGACTTGGGTCAACAACGATCACATATTTTTCTACAAGTCAACCCCCAAGTTGGGTTTTAAGACTACGATAATAACTATTTTTATTTTTACATGTCTTAATTGGACAATTTTGGAATTGAAAGTTTTTTACCATGATATTTTAGGAATAAAAAATAATATTGTTTATGAAGATATGTCTTATTTGTACTTTCTGTTTTGAAAGTATATAAATTCACTCTAAAATTATCCCATGAAAAAAATTATTTTTATATCTATGTCTTTTCAACCAAACATATTTTTGTCTTTACAATCTTTATTCTTTTTATCCCGAGATAATAACTAAATGTTACCCTAGAGTTTAATCATGATATAAATGTGAACATCTTAACTTCATAAAAAAAAAATCAAATGAGTAAATAAGAAGACATAAAAGGGAAGTTCATAGTAATTTTATAAAATCATAGTTATTATATCTGACTTAAAGCTTGATTTGGCTAAAATCCTAGATTAGCAGGTTGAATAGTATATCAATTATGATAATAAATTATACATATAATATTAAATCTTAATGTTTCATACAGGTTTTGGTGGGTTGGTAATTTTTTTGAGCCAATAAAAAACACCAAGATTCAAACATTACTCTATGAATATATTTTTTCAAAGTCAACCTTTGAATCAACTAGGTTTTGATCAAGTGCCTCCACAAATAAGTGAGACATCATTGAAAAAAAATCAAAGATGAAATAAAGCCAAGTTTGTCATCAACAGTTCTAGATCCTTTAGGTAATGTTTGGTCATTGTCCTGTGATAAAAAGCACGAAGACAATAAAGACATAAATATATTTAGTTGAAGAGATAAAAACAAATATATAAAAATAAATTTGTCTCTAGAATAATTTTGGAGTAAATTTTTGTACTTCCAAAACATGAGGTATAGAGGGGACATGTCTCTAGAGACAATATTTATTATTTTTTATTTCTAAAATATTCTTATAAAAAACTCTCAATTCCAAATTGTCTAACTAAGACATATAAAGGTAAAAATGATTATTTTTATAGTTTTAAAATCCAACTTTGAGGTCGATCTAGGGCAACTTCTGGGTCACTGGTTGAGGCCCGAGTCACGAGTCGAGTTGACTTGTGTTAGTATAAGAATAAAAATAGTTATTATTATATTTTGAAACTTGATTTGGGGGTCGACCGGGCAATTCTCGGGTCACGAGTGGGGCTGATTATTGATGTAGGTCAATGTAATGATAAAAATAGTTATTATTATAGTTTTAAAACCCAAATAGGGGATTGACTCGGGATAAGGCTTGGGTTACGTGTTAGATGGGTCAACCCGGATTGACCCAGGTCAACATAAAATAAAGGTGGTTATAATCATAGTTTTAAAATTTGATTCGATAGTCAACTTGGGGCAAGACTCGGGTCACGAATCAAGAGAGTTGACCCGTATTAATGTAAGGATAAAAATAGCTATTATCATAAATTTAAAAATCCGACTCGGGAGTCGACAGAAGCAAGGCCTAGGTCATGGGTCGAGAGGGTCAACACAGGTTGACCTGAGTTAATGTATGAATAAAAATGATTAATATCATAGTTTTAAAACTCAACTCAGGAGTTGACCTAAGGAAAGGTTTAGGTCACGGGTTGGGAAGGTCAACCCGATTGACCCAATTTTTTTAAAAAAAAATAATCAAAGAAACCTTATTTTGACCAATTTTCTTTTTCAAAAAAGTTAATGGGTTTTTTACCCGTGTTTTATCTTAACTTGACTTATTTTTTTACCAAGTCAGGTCTAGTTAATCATTACTCTATTTTTTCTAAAACTCGGACCAGTCTAGGCCTCAGATCAACCTGTCAAGTTAGTCCTGGTTTTATAATTAGGGTTATTATAATATTAATAATTCCAACACTCAATATAAACTAAAGTAAAAAAGATAAAATTGTTTAAAATATGTAAGTTTGACAACAATACATATTAAAGGTAAAATAGTTTTTTATATATTTTATTCTTTCTTATCCACCATAACTAAACATGATACAAAGACAATCACTTTGTCTTGTACATCACTACTGAACACAATTCTATCTTCATCTTCTTTTATTTCTTGTCTCCTCTGTCTCCGCTGTCTTTATCTCTATTGTCCCATATAGTAACCATACATTGTCTTAAGAATATAAAAGTTTCTATGCTAATGCTATGTTATGGAGATAAAAAAAACTTAAACGTAAAACAAAATATCTTGTTATTAAGGAAACGCCTTGGCATTTTTATTAAACTTGAAAATACGGTTGTTTTGAATTTTTCTCCATCAAGATAAATTTTCTTATTAACATATTTCTTGTTTATCTTGATGAATGCAAGATTTTTTTCTTAACTATAATCATTGTTTCTATTAAAAGAATATTTTATAATTGTCATAACAAATTAAAAAAAATATCAAAATAGTATGTCATATTTTTATGTGTGATTAAAAGTTAAAAAAAATCATAAATATAATAAAATTATGCTAAAAATATATCTAAAAATTCTAAGATTAAAAAAGTGATTTGAATTGAACTTTCATGAACAAATTTTTATGTCATATACATAATAATTGAAAACAATTATTAAAATTCGAATAAAAATTTATAAAACAAGGCTCACGCATCTGACCTTGCTTTATATTTTTTATTAAGCGTGTTTTTTTTATTAAAAAAGTAAAACATAAACGACATGTCATCCATATTTGTTTATATTTTATTGTGTCTTCCTTCTCTCAAACTAACAACACCTAGGTTTACATAGGTATGCCAACCAATTGATCTAAGACATAGAATTGTTATCATGTGAATTAAACAAAGACATTAACCTTCTTCATTGTTAATATGAACAATATAAAGAAAAACCCTAGCTCTTTTAGAAGAGTAGTATAATTGTGTTACCTTTTTTACCATCAAACCAATGATGTAGTAACTTTCAAAACCAAATTCTCTCTATATCCTAAATAGTAAATTTTTTATTCCCGAGATAAACTTATTGAATCCTGATATTTTTCTATATGAACTTTTAACCCGGGTGAATTTAAATTTCATTTAGTTACATATTGATAATTTTATTTTCAAGTAACTCACTTCCAGTAATATTTTATTCACTTTTCTGTATTTGTTTATTTTTTTCGTATATGGTTTGTTCTAATGCTTATTTGGTACTTCTGATAAATCTATTCTATAAGCACTTAGATTGCTTTTCTGTCTAATTTTCAACTGGGGTTTACACAACCATTGTCGATCCTCATCTAAAATACTAGTTGAATACAATTTTAAGTAGATCTAAGCAGTTGATATGAATAAGGATTTTTTTTTCAAGAAAATTTGTGCTATAAATACTTTGTGGTAGATAAAGATGATTGCTTTTTGTTTAACATTTTAACAAATAAATTATAAAAACTATATAATTATTATTACCAACAACACTAAAACAATTGAGAGGGAATAACCTCCAACACTAAAATATTTGATAGGGAATCACCTTCTTGCACATTTATATAAACAGTGCAAGCAGGTCATTCATTGTTTTTATTTTATTTTTAAATTTTATCATTCAATAATTGGTTGATTTTGAATTGCCTTTCATGATTTATTTTCGTTTGATTTCTATAAGGTTATCTTAGTTTTAAATAAACATTATGGTATTTGGTTAGTGCTTGATTTTATGAACATCTATTTTTATTATAATATAATTAAGTAAAGATAGTTTTTTTTTTAAAGAGAGTTATTAAGAGAGTTATTAAACCCAGTGGAGTTCATGACTCGGGTCTCAGGTTTAGCAAGTTAAACCAAGAAACCATAATCGATCTAATATGTTGTTGTCTTAATATTAAAAAAAAATATCATCTTGATTTTTTTTAAAATCCAAACTATATTTTTATCAATAATCCAGGTAGCCTTCAGACTTGTTAAGATGACTATTTCACATCGGATGACTCCCACATAGTTTAATTTGTAAACTCGAGTTAGGAAAATAATCAGATCAAGAGGTTTCACAATTGAATTATTGGCCAGATTAAAAAAAATGCCAAAGAGCTCATACGATTCAAGAACAGATTGAGTAAAGAAGTTAAGATTCTAGCATAATTATGCATGTTGTTTAGTTTTCCACTATTGAGCATAACTCTCAACTTGACTGTTGGATCGGACTGAAATTTTACCAAAAGTGTCCAGACTTATTGTTCTATGTTGGGTTAAAATTTTAGGTCAATCAAAGCTTAAAAAGGTCTTACGATATAGGTTAGCAGATGCAATATGGATTTTATTATTTGTTGCCTTTTGACTTGTGGACTTCCTATTTGGAAAGAATCCTTGCAACTTGGATATTGTTTTTACATTAATTTTTTTTTGGTTTAAGCCTAAGTGTAGCGTAACCTAATAAACTAGTTTAGCTTATAATTTAAGTACTTGAATTGACACGATTAATTAAGAATGACCATTATTTTTCTAACTTTTATTTCATTTATTTAAAAAAAATTGCTTGGGTAAGTCATGATTAATTAAGAGTGACCAATGTGTTAACATTGGCTAGTTAGAAACTGTTTATAGGAGAATGTTGTGTAGAATTCTACAAGTGTATGCTGTAATAAGCTTAAAGCATTTCATTATTCAATATCTAAATTACAGCCTTGTTGTACCAAATTTTATAGGTGAGGGAACACTAGACCCAACCCGCTACTCTTTAGTTGAGGGATTGAGCATTTATCAGATCCATGGTATTGGACTTTATTTGAGTCTATTATTAGGTTTTAACTTATGTTATTTTTATTGAACATTTTATTTATTGGATTTTTGCTCAATTGTGAGTTGCAATTTGGATTGTTATTTATATGTAATTCCATACAATGTTGTGAGCTTTTGATGAAATAATAAGATTTTTACAGACTTTCCTCCTGCATTACAGTTGTCTCGGAGAAGGAGCAGCTACAAAAGCACTAGAAAAAATACACTTAGGGATCTATAGAGCACACCAATTAGGTACCAAGCTTTACTTCCGGATCAAAAGAATGGGGTAAAAGAGACCATGCTAGAAAATGTCAAAGGTGTCAATTGCATGCTAATTTGATTTACCAGCCACCTGGGCCTTTACACTTGATAGTTGCCTCTTGACCCTTTGATGTTGGGGGACTTGATATGGTGGGATCATTTTCGAAAAACTGTGGGGGCATCTTTACATATTTGCTATAATAGATTACTTCTTAAAGTGGGCAAAAGTTACAACATTAAAAAATGTCAAGAAAGAGACAGTTATAAACTTCATTCGGACAAATATCATCTACTGTTATGGGGTACCAAGATATATCATAACTGATAATGGAAAGGAGTTCTATAATACAACAATGAACAAGTTGTGTGCACAATTCGATTTCAAACAACATAACTCTTCTATATACAATGCTCCGGCTAATGGCCTGACAGAAGCTTTTAACAAGATCTTATGCAATATTCTTAGGAAGGTGGTGAATCGCTCAAAGAAGGATTGGCATGATAGAATTGGAGAGGTGCTATGGGCTTATCATACTATATTCCAAACACCGACTTAAGCTAGCTACTCCATTTTCCTTGGTATACGAGGTTGAAGTTATTTTTCCACTAGAATGTCAAATTCCATCTTTAAGAATTGCAATCCAAGAAGGACTTTCCAATGAAGATAATGTCCGTCTACACCTTGAAGAACTTGAAGCTTTAGATGAAAAGCGTCTTGAGGCACAACAACAATTAGAATGTTATCAAGCATGACTTTGTAGAGCTTTTAACGAAAAGGTGTGACCACGCTTGTTCCTAGAAGAAGATCTTGTCTTGGCAGTACGATGCTCAATAATCATGTCAAAACACATGGGTAACAAGTTCCTCTCCAAATGGGATGACCCTTATATGGTTCAAGAAGTCTACACCAACAAAGCTTACAAAATTGTTAAGGAGAATGGATTGAGGATTGGACCTATCAACGATAAATTCTTGAAAAGATACTATGCTTGATATCTGATGTTGCTCCTGGCCCGCATGAGCTAAAACTGTGAAAGGCAAAAAAAAAAAAACAACAAAAAAAAAACTACGTTATGACTTGATCCTTTATCCATAAAAGTACATAGACAACTTGGAATTTGTTTCGAGTACAGTCACACACACACACAAAAACTCTTTAACAAAAAAAAATCATTTGAACTACGTTATGACTTGATCCTTTATTCACAAAGATACATAGGCAACTTAGAAATTATTCTAAGTACATTTACACCATCCTTTAAAACCATTTAAACCCATATGGTTGTTTGCATGAAAAAAGAGAGATAAATAAACCTCAAAACACAATCATAACATGAAAATCTAGATAATAAGACACAAGGAAAAATATAAACTTTATTAATACGAAAAAGAATTCTATTACATAAAACATGTATTCTTAACATAAAGTCACAAGCTAGTGTTACAAAAAAAAAAAAAAAACATTTCAAAGCATAAGAAACCATTAGCATACTATGGTTTCAGCTATGTCCTTATAACTCCTTTTGTTTTGTCTTTAACAATCCTTTTAATTTTTAAAGAATGACTTTGTCAGTTTCACTTATAATCGGGGAAGAGGATATTGTGGTGGTGATCTCTGCTCGAATGCTAGAGCTGTATCGGTTGTTACTCTATTTTTGTTATCTCAGCATTAGTTGGTGAAAAAAAAAATACTAGAAACATCCTCTCGTGGTTGCTAGAAGGTTGGGAGTCACAAAAATTTACATGACTGGATGACATAACAACAACATCCTTGTAAAAGCGGTTGCCGATGCATTCTGATTGCTGCTCATTGCGATGTCTTGGCAGATGAAACCCACTAGCTGCTGATGCAAAACTTGTTGAATTTGCCACATGTTGAGCTTGAGCTTGAGCTTGCATAAAAGCATTAGTGTAGATTAGTTGAGCCTGTTGCAGTGCATACTTTGTTAACTGCTGCTGCTACTGCCGCTTTGAACAAGATTTTGAGGAAACGCAAAAGTGCATTAGGTAACTTGGTGCCCATAGATGATGATGATGAGATGTGGTCCGAATAAACACTTCCATTACTAGTTGTTGGTGTTTCACTACGAGTGGAAGCTGCAGCTACAAATTATTGATGCTTCTGAAGTTGAAGGATTTGCTGACTTCGTTGCTGCTGCTGCTGATTCCGCTGCATCTGTTGTTGTATACTTGGTGCATTTACACTACCAATAGTAGCTGACATAACAGAGCCTGAGGTCCGAGCAAGAGTGGACCCAAGGTTAAGAGTTCGGGCTGAGCTATCAACAACATTGTTCACAGGCATTGTTGAAACAGAGGAGTCTGTTAAATCTTGCCGAAAGAACACAACTGACTGCCCAGCGGTTAATGGGGTCTGTCCTCCAACCATATCGGCCTTCCTCTCTCCTTCCATATTTGAAGTGTCATTTCCTCCATTTTTCCCTTCTTCAGACACATGGTAATTCGTCTGCTGTGTTGCTTGGGCCGCAGTGATGAAGTGATAGCCATGACTTGCTGCCTCTGGAGGGCTTTGGAGAAGAGCATGATTCTGTACCAGCAATGAAACATCAAGACCTGGGAAAGTTGTGGTTCCGTTGATGGAGCAAATGACATTGCAAAAGGAGGAGATGTCTGAGATCTTAAGAGTTGGTGTTTGTGAGTAACATTCTGATTTTGCATCAGCTGCCGCTGCTAGTGCGGCAGGGAATGATTCTGCTGATGATTTTGCAAATGGTTGGATCTTGATGACCGCTGCTGATTCCACCTAATTCACTCCCATGTGGTTTATGCTGCATATTCTGCAAATGCTTCTGGGATGACTAGGAGCCACTAGAAATACTTGGATTTTGATGACCCTATTGGCTTTGCTGTGTCTGTATGAATGGTTGTTGCTGTCGCTGAAGCTGTGAAGGATGAAGCATTCAAGAAGAATAAAATTGATCCATTGAAGAAAGGCATAGCCTGAGGATGGGTTCCTCTGTGGGCTATTGTGGCCCCCAACATGTTCAGGGATTGGAATCTCGTACGGACCATTCTGCAATTTTGCCAGGAAAGTTTGGGTAGTTGAAG
>Ga0307515_10024574_pt1 | contig 10491 bp, 3 predicted proteins | sample 17_EM_MG_FD_194513 | JGI IMG/M metagenome (GOLD analysis project Ga0307515, IMG submission 194513) | Populus trichocarpa ectomycorrhiza microbial communities from riparian zone in the Pacific Northwest, United States - 17_EM | ecosystem: Host-associated > Plants > Roots > Unclassified | place...
ATGAGAGTTGTTGAGTCAACCTAGACTATTTTCTTTGATTTTGGGAATCTCTAGAAATTAGAGGTTCATTGTGGTGTGACTTTTATGGCTGGTTGTGCTAGACAGATTGTATTGCACACACTGTTTCTTCTCTTTCTAGAGAAAACAATTGTTTTGGGCTTGTTGTTTTTATGTTAGGTTGTTTGAGTTTTACTAGTTGGTATTTTTTTTATCTTGTACTTTTTTGTTGTGTTAAAATATCAATCTTCTCTATTAAACCTAAATTGAGCTCTCAAATTGAATTTTCATCAATTAAATTCCTAATAAAATTAATTTGACCATTTAAAAGTATTATTAAGTACTTACCTAATTAAATCTTTTAATTTGGCCCATGATTAAATCAAATTGGCTTATAAAAATCTAATTGCATCCCTGAACTTAATTTTTATGCAGATTCATCTAATAATCATTTAATTTGACCTTGAATCTGCATTGTCTCTTTAGTTTTGGGTACAATAGGGTATGAATTTTGTTCAAAACTCCAGCTTGATTCTTCTATATATATTTGAAACCCTCTTAGCTTGCTTTTGCCAAGTCACCAGTCTTATTACTTTTATTCTTGATTTTTACTATGAAAAAGGGTTAATTTGGAGGAAATAACATAAAAATAGGTCATGACAGTTGTCCCTTTTTATAGTGCTTACGACAGAAAGTCTTATAAAAGACTTTAGATAGTAAGCTTGTAAAGAAAAAAAAAAAAGAATGAGAGATAATGGACTTACTAGATCAAGAAATTGTTAATCCTTTAGAAGTGAGGGCTCAAAGCGCACTTAATAAGATATAGGGACAGGGCTAGAAATCATACTATCTAGAAAATGAGGGCCTAAAGACACACTCAAAGGAAATAAAGATAGAGATGAGGCTAGAAAATGCACTACCTGAGTGATGAGTGCTCAAAGACACACTATAACATAGAAGAGATAGGGCTAAAATGTGCATTATCTAAGTGATGAGGTCTCAAAAGTACACTCAGAAGGAAAGAGATAGGGCCTCAAAAAGAGAAGAGATAAGGCTAAAAAGTGCATTATCAAATTTCAGGTTGCAAAATGTAATATTAAAAAAATTGGTTGCAAAGTAAAAAAAAAAAAAACTATAGGATTTTCAGAGAAATGTTTTCTTGATTTTTTCTTTGATTTTTTTTTCTTTATCTTATCCTTCAAAATTTAATTAATTTTGAATTAATCATCATAATTTATCTAGATTTGCTTTCTGATGTTTTTTCACATTTGGTTGATGTGCAATTTTGTAAGCGTCTATTTTTTATAGTTTAAAAAATAACAAAATTATTAAATTCATTGGAGTCCATGACCCAAATTGTAGGTTTGGTGGGTTAACTTGGATTGATCGAGAATTAAGTTTCATAATTTTTTTGCTTTGTTTTTTTATGGAGTTATTGCAGTCTCAAACAAACGTTCCAATATTGGGTTGATGCTTAGTTTTATGAGTATCTATTTTTTATCATATAATTAAATAAAAAATAGCTAAAAAACAAAGTTTCTAAACCCAATTGAGTCAATAACGAAGGTTGTGAGTTTAATGGGTTAAGCTACGGAACCCATGTCAATCTAATATATTTCATTCTTAATATTTTTTTTTTAAAAAAAAGATATCGTCTTTATTTTTTTTTTTAAATTCAAATCACATTTTTCTGGCCGTCTAGATTATTTTTGAACAAATCAAGTTGTTTTGGTCACATCAAGAAAATTCTCACACGGTTAAATTTGAAGCCCAAGCTAAACATGAAATCGAGTCAAGAGATTTTAAAGTTAACCTAATAGAGTGAGTTTAATGACACTGTCAAAAAAATTTCTATAACCATAATATTTTTTCTATTTTAATTTTTTTGTTCAATCCGCATTGTAACAACTTATATAATATGTCACTGTATAATATTCATTTTATAAAAAGCAAATAATATTAAAATTTTAGATTCAGTAATCTAAATGATAACTTGTATTAAAATTTTACTTTTAAATTTATTAAATTTTATTTAATGATTATAATCTATATTATTTTTTCAAAAAAATTATAATCTATATTTTCTTATCAAATATACTTATAATTTGCTATTTTTTACTTAAATTATTAATAAAAAATAATAATTCAAAATCAAAATAAATCTTGAATCATTGGTTGACTATGATATGATTTATGAAAAATAATTTTTGATTTTGAATTATCATTCAAAAATTATTTTTTATAAATAAATTATTAAAAAATTAGTTAAGAGAAGATAATATAAGTTAAGATTTATAGGTTAAAAGTTAAGAAAATTTAACTTGTAAGATTTTAATTCAATTTGATAACAAATTTCTTATTTAAGTTAAGGGTTATTTTTAATTAAATATAATTATGATTTTTTTAAAATAAAAAGTGAAGAATTAACTTAAAACAAAATTTAAAAGAGATGTAAAACATAACTTAAATCTAACCTCCAATGATACTTAAAACCTTAAGACGGGAAGCTATTAGAAATAAAGAAAAGAAAAGAAAGATAAAAACAAAGATCAGTTGTTCCTCTGGTAAACTACTTCGGGACTACCATGAATTGGTTGCAACAACTCACTAATACAATTATAATAGCACCGTCACTGCCATCCCGCAACCACCACCACCACCGCCACCACCACCACCACTACCAGCAGCAGCAGTCTTCCTTGTACAGAACCAACCTTAAACCACACAAAAGCTTTAACTCCCTCTACTCAAAATCATCTCTTTCTCTCTCTAACCAAACCGACTCTCTACCTGATCAAACCAACCGCCCCTCATTTCTCCAAGAAATAGCCGCTCTCTGTGAAACTGATAACCTCACTACAGCTTTAATTCTTATTCAATCACACTCTCAAAATGCTGCTTTTATTTCATTACAAGCAAAAGAAGCAATTGGTTTATTGCTTCAAGCATGTGGCAACCAAAAAGATATCGAGACTGGTAGACGACTACACAAGTTTGTCTCAGACTCGACCCATTATAGAAATGATTATGTTCTCAATACCCGTCTTATTAAGATGTATGCAATGTGTGGGTCTCCTTTGGATTCTCGTCTTGTGTTTGATAATATGGAGACTAAGAATTTGATTCAGTGGAATGCACTTGTTAGTGGATACACAAGGAATGGACTTTATGGCGATGTAGTTAAAGTGTTTATGGATTTGGTTTCTGATACAGATTTTCAGCCTGATAATTTTACTTTCCCTTCTGTGATCAAGGCTTGTGGTGGGATTTTGGATGTTAGGTTAGGAGAGGTTATTCATGGGATGGTGATTAAGATGGGTTTGGTTTTGGATGTGTTTGTGGGCAATGCATTGGTGGGAATGTATGGGAAATGTGGGGCTGTGGATGAGGCGATGAAAGTGTTTGATTTTATGCCCGAAACGAATTTGGTTTCGTGGAATTCCATGATTTGTGCATTTTCTGAAAATGGGTTTTCTAGAGATAGTTTTGATTTGCTGATGGAGATGTTAGGAGAGGAAGGGTTATTGCCTGATGTAGTGACGGTGGTGACTATATTACCTGTTTGCGCAGGAGAAGGAGAAGTTGATATAGGAATGGGGATTCATGGGTTGGCAGTGAAACTAGGTCTGAGCGAAGAGGTGATGGTGAACAATGCTATGGTATACATGTATTCAAAATGTGGGTACTTGAATGAAGCGCAAATGTCATTTGTGAAGAATAATAACAAAAATGTGGTTTCTTGGAACACCATGATCAGTGCTTTTTCTTTGGAAGGAGATGTCAATGAGGCATTTAATCTCTTGCAGGAAATGCAGATCCAAGGAGAGGAAATGAAAGCTAATGAGGTCACCATTTTGAATGTTTTGCCAGCTTGTCTGGACAAGTTGCAATTGAGGAGCTTGAAAGAACTTCATGGCTATTCATTTAGACATTGTTTTCAACATGTAGAATTGTCCAATGCTTTTATTTTAGCCTATGCTAAGTGTGGGGCACTGAATTCTGCTGAGAAAGTCTTTCATGGTATTGGGGATAAGACTGTGAGCTCTTGGAATGCACTTATTGGTGGCCATGCACAGAATGGTGATCCTAGAAAAGCTTTGCATTTGTTATTTCAGATGACATATTCTGGCCAACAACCTGATTGGTTTACCATTAGTAGCCTGCTTTTAGCTTGTGCCCATCTGAAATCCCTGCAATATGGTAAAGAGATTCACGGATATGTACTACGGAATGGACTAGAAACTGATTTTTTTGTTGGTACCTCACTTCTGTCCCACTACATTCACTGTGGGAAAGCATCTTCTGCACGTGTATTGTTTGACAGGATGAAAGATAAAAATTTAGTATCTTGGAATGCAATGATTTCAGGTTACTCACAAAATGGACTACCATATGAATCCCTGGCTCTATTTCGAAAATCACTTTCTGAGGGAATACAATCTCACGAGATTGCCATAGTGAGTGTGTTTGGGGCTTGTTCTCAACTGTCAGCTCTACGGCTGGGAAAAGAAGCTCATGGTTATGTATTAAAAGCCATGCAAACAGAAGATGCTTTTGTAGGCTGTTCAATCATTGACATGTACGCAAAAAGTGGTTGTATAAAAGAATCTCGCAAGGTTTTTGATGGGTTGAAAGATAAAAACATAGCATCATGGAATGCAATAATTGCGGCACATGGAATTCATGGACATGGAAAAGAGGCCATAGAACTGTACGAAAGAATGAAGAAAGTTGGCCAAATGCCTGATAGATTTACATATATTGGTATTTTGATGGCATGTGGTCATGCAGGGCTTGTTGAAGAGGGACTGAAATATTTCAAAGAGATGCAAAATTTCAATTTGATTGAACCAAAATTGGAGCATTATGCATGTCTTATTGACATGCTGGCCCGTGCTGGAAGATTGGATGATGCTCTAAGGCTTGTCAATGAGATGCCTGAGGAAGCAGACAATAGAATCTGGAGCTCGCTCCTCCGTTCCTGTAGAACTTTTGGTGCTCTGGAAATTGGAGAGAAAGTTGCCAAGAAGCTACTAGAATTAGAACCAGACAAAGCAGAGAACTACGTGTTACTTTCTAACTTGTATGCTGGATTAGGGAAATGGGATGGTGTGCGAAGGGTGAGGCAAATGATGAAAGAGATTGGTCTTCAAAAGGATGCTGGCTGCAGTTGGATTGAGGTTGGAGGGAGAGTTTATAGCTTTGTTGTTGGTGACAGTTTGCAACCAAAATCAGCAGAGATCCGGGTGATATGGAGAAGATTGGAGGAAAGGATCAGTGAAATTGGATATAAGCCTAACACAAGTTCTGTGCTGCATGAAGTAGGTGAGGAGGAGAAGATTGACATATTGCGGGGGCATAGTGAAAAACTAGCAATTTCTTTTGGATTGTTAAAGACAACTAAAGGTACAACCCTGAGGATTTACAAGAATCTACGCATTTGTGCAGATTGTCATAATGCTGCTAAGTTAATATCGAAGGCAGTTGAAAGGGAGATAGTTGTGAGAGACAACAAGCGCTTTCATCATTTTAGAGATGGACTTTGTTCTTGTTGTGATTATTGGTGAAGAGCTGTGAAGAAAATTTTTCATAGTTGCTTGGCTGAGAAATTATTTCTCAGAGATCCACAACAAAACTACAGGTAAATGTTCTCTTTTAATTTTTAGTATCACTAAATTTTCATTATACCAGTGGCTTCTGATATAGGATATAAGGTGTTGTTATTCTATCACAATCTCAGTACTTTCAAGAATTCAAGTAACTCATTAAAAAAAGAAGATTAGCAAAGATGAAAGAAAAAGAATTTGACTACATGTTTTTGTTGTGCCCAAGATGCTCCCTGCATAGTGTCTCTGAATTAGCATTCACTAACACTCTGTTTGTGAGGAGGGATTGAGGGAAGGATGGATAACAGGGGAAGGATTGAAGAAGAGGGATTGGGTATATTCTTCTTTTGGCAAGAAGGATAAGGATTCAAGGAGGGATTGACTCCTTATGCGAAAATCTATCGCATGCTACACGAGAACCTGTTATAGTTGGTTTTATATAATTTGGCTGCTGGTATGAGTTAGCATTTCTAAAAACATGAATTGCCGTCCATGGTTATATGGATTTGGTAAAAAGAAAAATTAAATCCTGGAACTATTTTCCTCATTTTTACCTGCTGTGAATATTTATGCAGTATGACTATTTTTATCATAGAAATTTCGCATTTCTCTTCTCTGATTGCTTTTGTTTCCATAAAGATGTCTCTGCACATAGTTACGATTGCTAACCTCTAATATTGACGTGTGCATCGAAACCTCAAGTGCAGCATGATCATTAAATTTGCTGTTGGTATTGTGGCTGAGGTAATTAAGAAAATAGAACGAAATGTTTATCCAACAGGGGTCTTGCATTCATTATTTGATTGCAATTCTTTGTTGTTATTCATTAGTTATGTGTAGGTTTCTGATGAGTAACAATAAATTAAAAGAATTAAAGTAGGAAAGAAATAAGCTATGAAGAAATAAGCTAAGAATTAAAAGCAAAGAGAGGGAAAATAGCTAGGAAGAAAAGAGAACTCAGGAAGGGAAAAATCTAGCAATTTTTATTTAATCATCAAAACTGTCTCACAAACTGAAAGAGAAACATATAAATAGGATAACCATAAATTATCTAATTATTGGGCTCAACTCATCAATTAAAACTGTCTAGCATAAATAACTCAAATAAATAAAATAAAACAATGAAATAGATTTAAATGAGTTAAGTCTTCCAATCAAAAGTGATAGGCTGGGTCATCTTACGTCTTCTCCGTCTATGTACTTGTGTAATTTGAGGTGTGGGTTTGGTGTCCTCACCAACTCTTCCAAGGTTGGAGAAACTCGACCCCGTCGAGTGTAGCTCTGGACGACTCTGATAGTACTCCCAAAGATTTGGGTCAATTTGCTGCAAAATATCTTTAGTAATCCAAGTGCAATCTAAATTAGGTCGGCCTACCTAACGAACTAGAAACTGTTGAACCTCACCATTCCTGATAAAAATAACTTGTTCATCCAGAATAGCATCAATATTATTTTTTTTATGCTGAGATTAAGGTGAAAGGGGTAGATGTTTCAATAGGATTGTCAGGAGGGGAGTTAGGTGGTATCTTAAAGGGATCATTTGAAATATGATGTGGTTTCTGGTATGCAAATAAATCCTCAACGTTAAATGTAGAGCTAATGCCCCTACATTACGTGCATGCAATTTTCGATTAGTTCCCGAAGGAAACTGCTCGGGTCTAATCTATATCATAACATAGTCTCTCATATTAAATTCATTATATCGTCTATATAAATCAACTCAAAGTTTATAATGAGCATTACTTGCTTGAAGCTGTTTAGTAATCTCAACATGTAAATCCTGAATTCTATGTATTAAGACTCGACTGACTCAGACACCCTAGCATGAAGAGACATGAGAAGAAGGTGTAAAGGTTTCCTAGGCTTGTAACCATGTATAACTTCAAAGAGACTCATGCCTATTGACCTATTGACCTATTAACAGAGCTATTAAAGGCAAATTAGGTCATATGAAGAACCAAATCTCAATTCTTATTATGATCACTCACTAGATACCTCAAAAGGTTGTCTAAACTCCTATTAACCACCCTATTTGACCTATTATCTGTTTGGTTTTATGATATCGAGCATAACTCTTATTTTGACCGTTGAATTGGGTTGAAATTTAACTAGGAGTTTTCAAATATATTGTTCTACATAAGGTTAAAATTTCAGGATAATTGAATTTTGTTATTTGTTGTTTTTTGACTTGTGAATTTTCTAATTCTACAAGAATATTTAATGGAAACAACATAGTATTCAAGTGTGACAAGAATTCCTTTAATGTTCCAAAATCATTTTCTTACAAAGATATCTTATTTATCCTATCTACACTAGAAAATGAGGGTTGACATAATATTTTGGGAGTTTTTATCTTCTACAAGGAAACTAGGGGCAAAAGCTATTAAAATGATTTTCATGCTTATTTAGAAAAGTTAAAGTTAGTTTTGAGTTGATTTTTCTATTACACAATTTTACGCTATCAAATATAATTTTTTATCTGACAGTTGGATCAAGCTGAAAGTTTACTAGAAATTTCTAGAGGCATTGTTTTATATTGAGTTAAAATTTCAGATCAACCAGACATTAAGAAGGCCTTGAAATAAGGTTCAGAAGCTACCATGTGAGATTTTTATTATTTTACTAATTGATTTAAGATTTTATTTCTATTTTATTTAAAAATATATTATTAATTTTCCAAAATTGTTTAGGATTTTTTTTTACCTACTATAAATAAGGTTATTTAGTTTAACTTAAATTTGCTTTTTAGCTATAGATTATTGAATAAAATTGGTTTTTTGTTGGATCAACATGTTTTTTTCTTTGTTTAAATAAAGAACAATTGAGCTTATAAAAGTATAACTAACTTTGTGGTGTTCTTCCTTATATTCCTCGTTCATGATTTGCTAATCATTGGGTGAGGGTTTATATTCTATTAGTGTTGGTGTTTTGATTCAGTTAATCATTGGTTATCCTTTTTATCAAACTTGATTTTTAGCTTTCCAGGATTGTGTTAATCTTGATTGTAGGTTTTTTGATCTTTATATCCACGGGGTTCACATTAGTTGATATCAAGCTAGACTCCATAAATCGGGTTATATCCTTTTGTTTTTCATTGTTTAAATTTGTTTCCACGTATATTTTCTTTTTTTTTCCTTGTCTTGTTTCGAGTTATTTTTTTTATTTTTTTCTTTTGTTATTGTCTAGTTTTGCGTTAATGGTCATTTGATAAAAAAAAGTGTGACATTTAATTATGTTCAAAAAATCTATTTAGAGTAAAAAAAAAAAAAAGAGATCAACAAGATTGCAAATTCAGATTATAAGAGTTGATTCATTTGGGTAACAAGGTAAATTGAAGTTTTTGGGTTTAATCTCATTAAAATAATTTGGGTAACTATAGTTTTAGTTTTGAAATTTTCGGTCAAAATTCAAATTCCATAGTGTTTTTATATCATATCTTATTTGTCTTCCATCTCGTTTTTCTATTTGTGTCGTGTATCACCAAGAGAAAGGAAACATAGAAGGGTTCTCGCTCAAGAAAGCAAATACATGTCTTGCGTGCTTGGGGTTTTGAGGCAAGAATTTGATAAGTTACAAGAACTATTATATGTTTGGCAAGCTTTAAAGATAGAGGAGCAACAATGCTGAAAGGATGAAATACGAAAGAGAATGGCTTCTACTTTTATACAAAGTTGAAAGTGTTGCCAAGAAAAGAACTCTGAAGGCCTGAACATTTACATCTTATTTTCTTTAATGAACTCAACAACATCCTGTCTCTGATCAGCTATCACTACATTGAATAAATCTAGGTTGATCGAGTTGGTTCCTTCAAATGAATGGATGTTATGCTACGAACCTTAAAATTGAGCAATGTTAGATCCAAATGAAAGGTGTGCATTCCCTCTACTAACTTCGGGTTGTAGTCAACGCCAATGATGTAGGAGTTGCTCCGATGAGGCTTTGAAAGTGGGTAACTCAGTCATCGATGACTGTGTACTCATTATGCAAAAACCATTCCTTTTTTTTCGTGTGTTCCTATTTCAAAACATCTTAGAGGGTTCTTATCAAATGTTTAAAATCTTTCCCTTAATCTTAAAAACCAAAACCACCATTGCAAAACTAGTCTAGTATAGAGATTTCAGCTGTTAAGATTTGTCTAAAACTCTCCCATTTCAATCAAAGAGATGATATCTATGAGGCACACCTCTAGCTCATTCTTACTTGTTTTAATGACATTTTAGACTTGTTTTGATGTGTTATGGTGTTGAACTTGTATCTTGATTAATGCATGGAAATATTATTTTTCTTTGCTTAATGTTGCTTTGAATTGATTGTTAATGTTCTATGTAAATTTATTTTATTATTATTTTTTAGGATTTGTTTAGTAAAAACCCATTATTTTTTGTAATAAAATTGCCAAAACAGGCCTAAGAGAGTGTTTGCTAAACACATCCTTAACCAAAATTTCTTTTATCAAAATAGTGGCAAACCAAACATGGCCTTAACCCTTTGACCATAAATCGAACCAAAGACCCTAGTTTGATATGAAAACAACCTAAAAACCAAAGCTAAAAAACACATTAAAGTTATGAGAAACATAAAAACCCCCAAAAAAAATTAAAGAAAACATATCAAACACCAAAAAATGAAGAACATGATGAATGCTCATGAACCTAGAAAACAGACCATATATGGACAAACCAAGATCACAAACATGTTGGAAATCATGCAAGGATCAATAATTTAGCATTCATTCACTTTGATTATAAAAAAATCATCACGATTTGGTCAAAATGGGTTTCAGTTCAAAACTAAAACCTCAGGATTAAAAACCATTAAAAATAATTATTGATGCAAATAAACCTTATATTATTAATTAATTAAGTCTAACGAAGTGTCCTGTGCAAAT
>Ga0307515_10024575_pt1 | contig 10491 bp, 12 predicted proteins | sample 17_EM_MG_FD_194513 | JGI IMG/M metagenome (GOLD analysis project Ga0307515, IMG submission 194513) | Populus trichocarpa ectomycorrhiza microbial communities from riparian zone in the Pacific Northwest, United States - 17_EM | ecosystem: Host-associated > Plants > Roots > Unclassified | place...
TGGGGGCCACGCGCACCAGATATTCCTTCTCGACGCGCGTCTCGTCGCCGATCAGGCGTTTGGCGATGCGACCGTCCTGCGTCAGCACGAGGAGGCCGGTGGAGTCGATGTCCAGCCGCCCGGCGGGCGCCAGGTGGCGCAGATGGCCGCCCTGGAACGGGATGCCCGAATCGTCGCCTTCCCAGCGGTTGCCCGGCTGCACCAGGGTCACCGCGGGTTCGTGGCCGTCTTCGGCCTGGCCGCTGACGAACCCGATCGGCTTGTGCAGCAGCACGGTGACGCGGCGCGCCTGCTCGGCGCGCGCACGCGGGTCGACGTCGATGCGCACATCGGGCAGCGCACGCTGGCCCAGCACGGCCAGCTTGCCGTTGACACGCACCCAGCCGGCTTCGATCCATTCGTCGGCCTCGCGGCGCGAGGCCAGGCCCCGTTCGGTCATCAGCTTGGCGACGCGGAAACCTTCGGCGGACGGTGTCGGCGGCGGCTTCGGGACGGCGCGCGGCGCAGGCGTCTTCGGCTCCACGCGCGAGGCGGGCCCCGGCTCGGCGCGTGTGGTTGGCTTATGCGCCTTCGGCGGCCGCGGCGCCGTGCTGCCGCGCACGGGTGGCCGGCGCGGGTCGCGCAGCGGGGCGCGGGGCTTCACGCGGAGCTTGGGCCGGTCTTGTTCGGACATCGCACCATTGGACCATGGCGCGCCAGACCATCAAGGCGGCTGCAGATCCAGGTCCAGATCGCCGTGCGCGTAGAGCAGCAGCCCGGTGTCGGTGCTGACGCTGTCGTGGTGCGTGCCGGCGGGCGCCAGCTGATAGTCCAGCGGGCGCAGCAGCACCTCGTCCAGGAAGATGTCGCCGGCCAGCATCAGGCATTCCTCGTCGTGGCGATGGCCGTGGCGCGGCACCGCGGCGCCGGCTTCGGTGCGGTACAGCATCGCCGCCTGGCCTTCGTGTTGCCACATCACGCGGCGTTCGATGCCGGGGCCGTAGTCGTCCCAGCTGGCATCGGCCGCGCGTTGCAGCAGCGCCCGCGCACCGGTTTGCGGCGGGGCTTCGCGCAGCAGCAGCTGGGCGCCGGCTTCGCTGTGAAGCGCGGTCGGGCCCGCCCCGGCAGGTTGCAGCAGGAAGTCGTGGGTCTGCAGCGTCGTCTCGCCCAGCGCCACGACGCCGGTCAGCACCAGCCACTCGCGCTGCGTGCAGACCGGCTCGCAGACCCAGCGGCCGCCGGGGGCGAGCTCGATCAGCCGGCTGCGCTGCGGCTCGCCCGGCCGCAGGGTCAGCGGCGGCGCGCGGTACAGCTCGCGCGCGGCCACGCCGTCGGCCAGCGTCTCGGCCGCCATGTCGGCGTGGCGCCGCGTGTGCAAGCGGCGCGCCGCGGCAGCGCTGCGCGCCACGCGCGCGAACAGGCGCTGGCGCAGCGCGCCCGGCGGCACGGCCGCGGCTTCGCCGTCGTGCAGCAGCACGCTCATTTCGTCGGCCAGCACGTCGGGCGCAAGCCGCGGCTCAGGCGCATGCATGATGCGGCTCCAGGTGCGTGCGCAGCGCCTGCAGCGCGCGGCGGATCAGCGACTTCACGGTGCCCAGCGGCAGCTGTTCCTGCTCAGCAATCTCCTCGTGCGTCAGGCCGCGGAAAAAGGCCAGGCCGACGAGCTGGCGCGAACGCGCGTCCAGCCGCAGCAGCGCGGCGTGCAAAGCGCCGGCGCCGCGCGTGGCGTCCAGCAGATCCTGCGGCGGCGGGGCACCGGTGGCAGCTTCGGCCTGGTCGTCCTCGGGCAGTTCTTCGTGCTGGAAACGCTGGTCGCGGCGCAGCGCGTCGATGGCGCGCGAACGGGCCATCGCCAGCAGCCAGGTCAGCGGCCGGCCGCGCGTGGCGTCGAAACGCGCGGCCTGGCGCCACACCTGCCAGAAGGTGTCTTCCACCACCTCTTCGGCGAGCGCACGGCGCTGCACGATGCGCAGCACCAGCGCGTGCACGCGCCGGCTGGTGGCGTCGTACAGCGCTTCGAGCGCGCGTTCGTCCTGGTGCACGACACGCTGGATCAGCGCCGTGAGTTCGCCGTCGTCGAGCCGGGCGGCGACGGCGGCGGGTTGCGCCGGCGCTTCGGCATCGGCAACCGGCAACGCTTCGCCGTCGCTCTCGTCGAGCACGGCCCAATCGGCCTGCGGCATCAGCCGCAGCGTGGGCGAGACACCCAGCCCCTCGTTCATCCCTGCAGTCCCTCCGATCGCGTTACGGCAGCGGCACGCTTGTGACGGGCATACGCAGCCGGTGGCCGATCGGTTGCAGCGGCGGCGTCAGGGTATGCCCAGGGGTGACTGCCGGCTGTGAGGAAAGGCTATCGTGACCGACCGAGTGAACGATGCATCTGCGCCGCCTGACCCTCGTTTGTGCCCTGCTGGCCGCGCCGGCGGCGGCTGCGCCGCCCTTGCCCGAAGCGCTGCAGTCGCAGCTGGATCGCGCGGTGCTGGACTACGAGTCGGGCCGCCACCAGCAGGCGCGCCAGGTGTTCGAGTCGCTGGCGAAGCGCCGCGTGCCGGCGGCCGAGTTCAACCTGGCGCTGATGCACCTGCAAGGCGACGTGCCGCGGCCCAGCCGCGCACAGGGGCGCCGGCTGCTCGAACGCGCCGCGGCCGGCGGCTTCGTCACCGCGCAGTTGCTGCTGGCGCAGCAGCTGGAGACCGGAGGCTTTGGCGATCGGCGCGACATCGTCGCGGCCAACCGCTGGTATGAGCAGGCGGCACTGGCCGGCAGCGTCGACGCGCAGCTGGCGATCGGCACAGCGTTCTACCTGGGCCGCGGCGCGCCGAAGGATCCGGCGCTGGCCGCGCAATGGTTCCGCGAGGCCGCCAAGGGCGGCGACATCGGCGCGATGTACCTGCTGGCCTCGATGTACGAACAGGGCGACGGCCTTGAACGCGATCTTCGCCTGGCGCGCTACTGGTACGAAGCGGCGGCGCGTGGCGGCGACGAAGCCGCGCCGGCCAAGGTCAAGGAACTCGACGGCCGGCCGTAGCGGCTACAGCACGACCTTCACCATCGGGTGCGTGCTCAGCGTGCGGTAGAGCTCGTCGAGCTGTTCGCGACTGGTGGCGGTGACGGTGATGGTCAGGCCCAGGTAGTTGCCGCCCTTGCTGGGGCGGCGTTCGATGGTGCTTGCGTCGAAGGCTGGGTCGAACTGCATCGCGACGCTGACGATGGCTGCCTCGAAGCCGTCGACCATCGTGCCCATCACCTTGATCGGGAAGGCGCTGGGGTACTCGATCAGGCTCTGTTCGGGCGGGATGTCTGCCATGCGTGCTCGGTCAGATCGACATCGTCAGCTTGGCCTGCTGGTAGGCCTCGAACAGCTTCGCGTAGACCGGGCCGGGCTTGCCGCGCAGCGCGCCGTGGCCCACCGCTTCACCGTCGATCTTCGTCACCGGCAGCACTTCCTTGGTGGCCGAACTCAGCAGCACTTCGTCGGCGGCGCGCACGTCGGCTTCAGGAATCGGGCGCAGGTTGTAGGCGATGCCGCATTCCTCGCACAATTCGCGCAGCAGGTCGACGCGGATGCCTTCGAGCACGTGTTCGCTCTTCGGCGGGCCCAGCAGCGCGCCTTCGTGTACCACCCAGACGTTGCTGGCGGCGGCCTCGGTGAGGTAGCCGTCGCGGAACATGATGGTTTCCATCGCGCCATGGTCGGCCGACATCTGGCGCGCCAGCACGTTGCCCAGCAGGCTGGTGCTCTTCACGTCGCCGCGCTCCCAGCGGAAGTCGCGCGCGGTGGTGCACGAGACGCCGGCGTGGCGCTGCTCGGGCGTGGCCGGCTTCATCGGGTTGGCCATCATGAAGACGGTCGGCGCCAGACCCGGCGGCATCACGTGGTCGCGCGGGGCCACGCCGCGCGTGAGCTGGATGTAGACCAGCTGGTCGTTGGCGCCGGTGGTCTCGGCCGTGGTCGAGACCAGCTCGCGGCAACGGCGCAGCCACTCGTCACGCGTGGCCGGGTTCGGGATGCGCAGCTTCGACAGCGAACGCGACAGCCGCGCCATGTGTTCGTCGAAGCGGAACAGGCGGCGGCCGTAGACCGGCACTACCTCGTAGACGCCGTCGCCGAAGATGAACCCACGGTCCAGCACGCTGACCTTGGCTTGCGAGATCGGCAGGACCTCGCCGTTGAGATAGACCAGTGCGTCGTTCATCGGTTGAGGCTTTCAGGTGGGCAGCAGCGGCTGAAATTGTGTCACTTGATCCAGAGCCGGATGGCGTCCCAGGCACGGCCGAAGAAGCCGGCCAGCGCCACCGGCTCCTGCACCACCAGCGGCACGGTGGCCACGGCGGTGCCGGTGGAGGTGGTGATCTTGATGCTGCCCACGCGTTGCCCTTGTGTCAGCGGGGCCACGAGCGGGTCGGTGCGTTCGACGCTGGTCTTGAGCTTGTCGCCTTCGCCCTTGGGCACGGTGACGAAGAGGGCACCGGGTGCGCCGAGCTTGGCCTCGTTCTTCTCGCCCTTCCAGACCTGCGCGGTGGCGATCGGCTTGCCGGCCTCGAACAGGCGCACCGCATCCCAGGCGGCCCAGCCCCAGTTCAGCAGCTTCTGGCTTTCGCCGGCGCGCGCCTCGCGCGAGGCCGTGCCCATCACCACGCTGACCAGGCGGCGCTTGCCGGCCGGCGTGTCGCGGATGGCGCTGGCCACCAGGCAGTAGCCCGCCGCATCGGTGTAGCCGGTTTTCATGCCGTCGATCGTGGGGTCGCGCCCCAGCAGCATGTTGCGGTTGTCCTGCTTGATGTTGTTGTAGGTGTACTGGCGCAGGCTGTAGATCGGGTAGTAGTCGGGGTGATCGGTGATGATCTTCGCGGCCACCGTGGCGACATCGCGTGCGCTGCTGTAGTGGCCGGCTTCGGTCAGGCCCTCGACGTTCTTGAACTGCGTGTTCTTCAGGCCCCAGGCCTGGGCCTGGCGGTTCATCATCGCGACGAAGTTCTCCACCGAGCCGCCCACGGCCTCGGCCAGTGCCACCGACGCGTCGTTGCCGCTCTGCACGATCATCCCGTGCACCAGTTCCTTCACGGTGGGCGTCATCGTGGTGTCGATGAACATCAAGGAACCGCCACCCTTGCGCTGCGCCCAGGCGCGCGCGGACACCGGCAAGGTCTGCTCCATCGTCAGCTTCTTGTCGCGGATGGCGTTGAAGACGAGGTAGGCCGTCATCAGCTTGGTCAGCGACGCGGGCTCGGCCTGCGCATCGGCGTCGCGTTCGGCCAGCACCTGGTTGCTGTTCAGGTCGAGCAGGATGTACTGGCGCGCCGCGATCTCGGGCGGCTGCGGGGCTTGTGCGAAGCCGGTGGTGGTGGCGACGGCGAGAAGACAGGCAAGAAGGATTCGCATCGGTTCAGTCGGGTGTCGCGGAAGGCGCGTGGGCTGACCACGCTGCCAGGACGATCTGTTTGAGCACGGGCAGCTGCCCGTGGAAGAAATGGCCGGCGCCGGGCAACACGGTGACGGGCAGCGACTGCGGGCGTGCCCAGTCGAACGCGGCCTGCAGCGGCACCACGTCGTCGGCTTCGCCGTGGATCACCAGCGTGTCGGCAGACACCGGCGGCACCTCGAAGTTCCGCACCGCCGGCGCGACGAGCACCAGCCGTTCCGCGTGTTCGCCTTCGGGCAGGCGCGAAGCGGCCTGGCCGGCGACGTAGCCGCCGAACGAGAAGCCGGCCAGCACCAGCGCCTGGCCCGCGCTGCGGTGGGCGGCGATCACGGCCAGCGCGTCGTCGATCTCGCCGCGGCCCTCGTCCCATGCGCCTTGCGAGGCGCCGATGCCGCGGAAGTTGAAGCGCACCGTCGCGTAGCCCAGCTGCACGAAGGCGCGCGCGAGCGTCTGCACGACCTTGTTGTCCATCGTGCCGCCGTGCTGCGGGTGCGGGTGGCAGATCAACGCCAGCCCGCGCGGCGCGGCGTCGCCGGCGGGCTTGTCGACGGCGCACTCGATCGCGCCCGCCGGCCCGGCGATCGAGCTGCGCTGCGTGCCGGCGTTCATCGGCCGACGTTCGGCGGCAGCAGCAGCCGCTCGACCACGCGCCCGTGCTTGAGATGCTCGTCGACGATCTCGTCGATGTCGCTCTTGTCGACGTAGGTGTACCAGGTCTCGTCGGGATAGACCACGACCACCGGGCCGCCGGCGCAGCGGTCCAGGCAGCCGGCCTTGTTGACGCGCACCGCGCCGTGCCCGGCCAGGCCTTCGCGCTTGACGCGGCTCTTGCAGTGGTCGAGTGCGGCCTGCGCGTCATGGCTGGCGCAGCAGGCCTCGCCGTTGTCGCGCTGGTTGAGGCAGAAGAAGACGTGGTGCTTGAAGTAGCTCATTGCCGCGAATTGTAGGCAGCGCAGCTTCGCGCCTCAGGGTCGACCCTGGTAGCGAGGTGATCCCAGGCGCGACAGCAGCCAGGCCATCGTCACGTAGGGCCACAACCAGCCCACCCATTGCGACAGGCCATGGAAGCGCACGAAGCGCCCCTGTTCCCAGGCCTGCAGGCTTTGCGCGAAGTAGGGGTCAGCCGGGGCCTGCGCGACGCCCACCACCAGGCCGCTGATGGCCATCAGGCCCAGGCCCACCGCCATGCGCCGCGGCGCCGGAGCCGCCACGCCGGCCAGCAACAGGCCCAGGCCGAGGCCGGTGGCCGAAGAAGGTGCGAGCCAGGCCCAACCGTGGCCGGGGCCGAAGTTCAGCAAGGTCGAGAAGGTCATCGCGCCGACGGCCAGCACCCCGGCACCGAGAGCGGCGCAGACGCGCCGCCAGCCCGGTGGCATCACGCTGTAGGCCACCAGGCAGGGCGCGAGCAGGCCCAAAGCGACGATGAGGCTTTCGGACAGCGGCCGCAGCGGGTCGGGCGGCACGGGCGGCGTGGCCAGCATTTCGTAGACGGCGCCGGCCCAGGGCACGTCTTCCAGGAACTGCGCCAGCCATTCGCGCAGGCGCTCGCCCACCTGGCCCAGGCCCAGCGGCACCGGTGCGGGGAACAACAGGCCCACCGGCCACAGCGCCAGCAGGGCGAGTGCGCCGGCGCTGTCGGGTGCCACCCAGCGGTCGCGCAGCGCGTGCCAGCGCATGCCCAGCCCCAGGCTCTGCAGGCCCATCGCCAGCAGCGCGCCACCTGCTGCGCCGCCGGCGTTCATCAGGAAGTCTTCCATCGCCGGCACGCGGCGCGGCAAGAAATGCTGCAGCACTTCGGTGCCGTACGACAGTGCCGCCGGCGCCAGCACCGCCAGCAGCAGCGCGCCGCGTTTGCGCCAGCCGCTGCGCAGCGCGGCGATGCAGATCAGCGCTCCCAGCGGCGCATAGCCCAGGCCATTGGCCCAGGCGTCGAAGCCGCCGAACCAGTGTGTCCACGGCACCTGCAGCAGCGCCAGCGGGCCTTGCCCGGGCGGCCAGCGCCAGCCGCTGAACGGGTACAGGCTGGCGTAGAGCACCAGCACCGCGTAGACCAGCGCCAGCGGCGTGGCCGAACTGCGGTGGCGCTCGGTAACGCTGGCGGGGGCCACGACGCCGCCGTCAGAACGGCTTGACCACCACCAGCACGACGGTGGCAGCGAACAGCAGCACGGTGGCTTCGTTGAAGACGCGGAACCAGCGCTCGCTGCGCTTGTTCGCGAAGTGCTCGAAGCTGCGCAGCAGCGAGCGGCACATGTGGTGGTAGCCGATGGCGCCCACCACCAGCAGCAGCTTCGCGTGCATCCAGCCTTGCCCCTTGCCGATGCCGTAGCCCAGCCACAGCCACAGGCCGAGCAGCAGCGCCGGCACCATCAGGAGGCTGCTGAAGCGGTAGAGCTTGCGCGCCATCAGCAGCAGCCGCTCGCGTTCGGCGTGGCTGTCCGACGGCACCATCGCCAGGTTGACGAAAATGCGCGGCAGGTAGAAAAGGCCCGCGAACCAGCTGGCCACGAACACGATGTGAAAGGCCTTGACCCAGAGATAACCGCTGCTCATGTGAGCCCCTCGGCCGACGGGGACGTCGGCCGATCCCCCGGGGGGATGCGGGCCGGCTTGGGAGCGGCCCGGCGCTCGGCCCGCGGCAGGCGGGTTGACACGGGATGTCTCATGCGCCCGATTATGCGGACGCAAAAAAATGGCCCCGGTACGAGACCGGGGCCGGGAAGCCTTATCGCTGTCATCACGCTAAGGCACCTGCTCAGGGAGGAAAAGCAGGGAACAACAGCCTTGCGGCTATCATTCGTCGATCACTTTAGCAGGAAAAAATTCGCGGCGCCAGCGTGAATTCAGGGCCGTTCACCTGCGCCAGTGACGCGGGTTTTGCCTGCCAGGAGACCGTGTTTTGATGACCCCGCCGCCATTTCCCGCGAGCCGTCCGCGCCGCCTGCGCCGCGACGCATTTACCCGCGCACTGGTGCGTGAACACCGCCTCGCCGCCGAAGATCTGATCCTGCCGGTGTTCCTGCTGGACGGCACGAAACAAGAGCAGGACGTGACCAGCATGCCGGGCGTCAAACGACGCAGCCTCGACGGCCTGTTTGCGGTGGCCGAAGAGTGTGTCGCGTTGGGTGTGCCGGTGATGGCGCTGTTCCCGGTGATCGACCCGGCGCTGAAGACACCCGACGGCCGCGAGGCGACCAACCCCGAAGGCCTGGTGCCGCGCGCGGTGCGCGAACTGAAGAAGCGCTTCCCCGGCCTGGGGCTTCTGACCGATGTCGCGCTCGATCCCTTCACCAGCCACGGCCAGGACGGCCTGCTCGACGACAGCGGCTACATCCTCAACGACAGCACCGTCGCGGTACTGACGAAGCAGGCGCTGGTGCAGGCCGAAGCCGGTGTCGACATCGTCGCGCCGAGCGACATGATGGACGGCCGCATCGGTGCGATTCGCGCCGTGCTTGAATCGAACGGCGCCATCCATACGCGGATCATGGCCTACAGCGCCAAGTACGCCAGCGCCTTCTATGGCCCCTTCCGCGACGCGGTGGGCTCGGCCGCCAACCTGGGCAAGGCCGACAAGAAGGTCTACCAGATGGACCCCGGCAACAGCGACGAGGCCTTGCGCGAAGTGGCGCTGGACATCGCCGAGGGCGCCGACATGGTGATGGTGAAGCCCGGCATGCCGTACCTGGACATCGTGCGCCGCGTGAAGGACGAATTCCGCGTGCCCACCTTCGCCTACCAGGTGAGCGGCGAGTACGCGATGCTGAAGGCCGCGGCGGCCAATGGCTGGCTCGACCACGACGCGGTGATGATGGAGTCGATGCTGGCGTTCAAGCGCGCCGGCGCCGACGGCGTGCTGAGCTACTTCGCGCTGGACGTCGCGCGCAAGCTGCGTCAGCAACCGGGCTGATGCGCGTCTTCCACGTCGGCGCCGAGCAGTTCAGCGAACTGCCGGCGCTGCCCACCGCGCTGCCGGCGCAGGGCTTCATCTGGGTGGGCAGCACGCGGCGCGAATTCGAAGCCCGCATTGCCGATCTGCAGGCCGCACTGCAGGCCTGGACGGGTAGCCAGCTGGTGGATCTGCACATCAGCGACCTGCTCAACCGGCAGCTGCCCAGCCACTACGACTACACCTCGTGGTACGACATGCTGGTGTTCCGCCGTCTGGCGGCCGGCACGCCCACCGACGTGACGGTTGTCGAAGCCGACAAGGCGCCCGCCAATCCCGCGCCGCCGGCGCTGGCCGGCATCGACACCAGCGCGGTGGGCTTCGCGATATTCGACCGCGTGCTGGTCACCGTGCACCCGACCGACTGCGCGGTGCGCGACTTTTTCGCCAACCGCCTGGCGGGCCTGGCCGGCAGCGGCGACGCACGCGGTGCGGCACGCCTGCCCGGCAGCCCGGCCGACCTGATGCTGCGCATGGTCAACCACATGGTCGACAGCTACCTCGATCTGCGCCGGCTGCTGACGCGCCAGCTTGGCGCGCTGCAGGGGCAACTGCTGGACCCGCGCAGCCGCTTCACCAACTGGCAGGTGCTGCTGGAGTCGCGCAACGCGCTGCACCTGCTGGAAGACACCTGTGAGGACCAGCGCAGCGCGGTGCAGGAGTGGATCGACGCGCTGGACGAATGGCCGAGCGCGCCCGACCCGCAAGGCCAGCGCGACCGCGAACTGCTGCGTGTGCGTTCGCGCGACGTGCTGGAGCACATCGAACGCGTGCTCAGCCACGTGCGCCGGCTGGAACAGAGCGCCGAGGCCGCGGTGCAGATGCACTTCAGCGCCTTGAGCCACCGCACCAACGACATCATGCGCACGCTGACGGTGCTGACCGCGATCTTCCTGCCGCTGAACCTGATCACCGGCTTCTTCGGCATGAACTTCGACGCGCTGCCGCTGATCCACTCGGCCACCGGCATCTGGGTCGCCTTCGGCCTGATGGCCGTGATCGGCATCGGGCTGGCGGTGTTCTTCCGCCGCAAGCGCTACCTGGGAACAACCCCTCGCTGAGCAGGCCCCCAGCTCGCTGCGCTCGCGCCCCCGAGGGGTGCAGTCCGGACCGGGAGACCCGGATCCGGACCTAAAGCTG
>Ga0307515_10024576_pt1 | contig 10491 bp, 6 predicted proteins | sample 17_EM_MG_FD_194513 | JGI IMG/M metagenome (GOLD analysis project Ga0307515, IMG submission 194513) | Populus trichocarpa ectomycorrhiza microbial communities from riparian zone in the Pacific Northwest, United States - 17_EM | ecosystem: Host-associated > Plants > Roots > Unclassified | place...
ATCAATTGCTCCCACACAATCCTATATAAACATGAAAAAATAATTTATAACCTTTTCTTCTAGATGTAATTAATTAATGTATAAAAATATTGGTATTGTTCTCATACCTTAAAATAAGGATAGAATCTTCGATTATTCATTATCTCTCATGTAACTGTATCCTCTGGATCTTTAATAAGGTGTTTGTATAACTTAAGAACTGCTTTTAAAACAATTCTAAATTAACGATGGATAGTTTCAACAGACCTATAGTATATACCACTAATAAAACAAAATCTTTGGTTTTGGCCTACAATTTGTAAGAACACAATTACTTGCTCCCTAATAGACACATTTTGAGTTGATCATAATAGGTCACGACTTGTGAGAACATCACACAATCTATATAAGACAACAAGTTTCATACGAATTTATTCAACGCAATATCTATCACCTCGATTCAAAATGCTGTCAATATAGAATTCTCGTTGAGCAATTGCATTTATACGTGGTTCTCTTGGTATATAAATTCTATTTCTTTCTTGTTCAATAATAGCTACCCCTGTAGCTATCACAGTTACAGCTGCTCTCATACCTTCTGCATGAATTATCTTACTATCCATAACATGAAAGTGAAGTTTTCTGATAACAAAACCTAATAATTTGGGGAAATAAATATTAAAAAAAGCATATAAAATATTTACACAATCAATATAATAAATTATGCTCAAAGAAGTTGACAATGTATAATAGTTATGACAATGATATATAATTCCCTAAACAAACAAGGTCTTAAAATATATTATTTAAGACCATAAAATTCAATTTCTCGATGATAAAACCCTTTTGAAAATTATACAATTCATAAGTTCACAACGATCAATAGATATTGCTCAATGAAATCCATATAATTACCGGCATGGTCCCACAAATTTATCTATATGTAACAAATATAATCAAACACTAATCATGAATTAATTAAAGCAAAATAAAACAAGCACATTTATAAATATAGCAAAATAAAGCAATAATTATGGCAACAATCACGCTTTTTCAATGGTTGAGGTGTTATCCACGTTTTTAGACTTCTATGTTTAACTTCCTCTCGATTCTGTTCTTTAATTCCCCTTAACTTCCTATCGGTTCTGTAATTCCCATGTTCTCTAATTCCCCGCCTGTTCTCTAATTCCTTAACTTCCTCTCTCTGTGCACAAAGAAGAAGGACAAAGATCAAAGATTCAAGGGGCAAGAGGGCTAGACCTCAAAGACCTGCTCCTCCTTCCCAGTTCTCCTCCCTTGCTCCTTCGGCTACTTGTATTGATAACGCTGGGACTTGAAAAAAAAAGAGAGCAATGGTTGTTCCTCAACACATTCACTGATTCCCCCTTTTTACTTTTACTTTTCCTCTCTCTCTTGATTCCCTCCCTTTACTTTTCCTCTCTCTCTTTGTGCTCACTGATTCCCCCCTTTTACCTTTCCTCTCTCTCTTTGGGCTTCCACCTGGGCATAATCCCTTGGTTATATTATGGAAACATGAGTCTTTTTTTTTAGAGGGGAGTGGATAGGGTGGCTGGATCCGAGGACGGGGAAACAAGGTAGGGATTGCTTTTTGATGGGGAAGTTTGGGGATTTTATTATATGTGAGTTTTTTTGTTTTTCTTCATTCGGCTAGTGATGTGGGTTCTCTTGGCTGCTTGATGAATTTTGGTTTGTTTGGTTTCTGTGAACTAGCCGAATGTGACGACGTAAGATGAAAAAGAAAACTATGTCATGGAAAAAATGTGCTTTTTATGGCTTGCTTGATGAATTTTGGTTTGTTTGGTTTCTGTGAACTAGCCAAATGTAACGAGGTAAGATGAAGAAGAAGACTATGTCATGAAAAAAATGTGACAGGTAGCAGATTTATCATGGTTTGTGAGGTTTCTGTGAACAGCATGGGAAAAAACATAGAGTTTTGTTCAGAACAGCACAACAAATTAAACAAGATCAAAAGATTTATGCCATAATTCTAACTACATATCTCTAAACAAATAAGATGAAAACATAAAAGAAATAATAGAGAGACATTTGAGGAAAAAAATACCTGAAATAAGAGGAATATGTTTCAACTGTTCCAGAGATATGCTTCAATTGTTCCTGCTTCAATTGTTTCCGGAAAGAGATTAGAGAGACAGGGATTTGAGAAGATGTGTTTTATGTAAAGAAAGGAAAGTGTTTTCCTTTTGTTATCAAAAGGAAAACACTTTCCTGTGATGAAAGTTACTTTTTTTCTTTTGACCGGAATTAACTTTTCTTTGACTAACTTTCTCTATGGTTATCAAATATGGAAAAATGAGGAAATTTGTTTCCAGAAATTTGTTTTTCTAGAAACAAACAAGGCATTAAGCTATTTGACGACGTAGCTAATCTGGAATAATATTGGGATTTGACAACTTACGCAGCCAAAACTCAACAACTTACGCAGCCAAAACTCAACTGAGCATAGCTCCCCAATCTGGTCTCTTAAAATGAGATGAGAAACTAGAATGGTAGACCAAGAAAATGTTGTATTTGTTTAAGTTTGTTATTGAGAAACTGGATTTTTTGAGGAAAGTCTTAAAATCAATGTTCATGGCACAGTAGATCTTGCCTGCATCAAATGTGTATATGGTTTGTGTTTGTAGGGATCCTCCATCTTTGTAAAATTTAGTATGAAGGGAAAAACTTAATTGTTAATCTTTTATTTTGATATTGTAGATCATATCACTCGGTCGAGTTGAGTTTAAAAATTTATATATTTTTTATTTTATAATTATAATAAAAAATGTTTTTTTCAATAAAAGTATATTAAAATAATATTTTTTATTTTTTAAAATTTATTTTTGATATTATTATATTAAAATAATATAAAAAAATTAAAAAATTAATTTAAAATAAAAAAATTAAATAAGTTCGGTAAAAACAAACATTGCTTTACTCTCAATGCAGTCCTCATACTTCTTAAAATCATGATGCTATAAATCCCAAGCATAGAAACCTCCATCATTCATGACTGCAAGAGCAACAAAAAAAAAAACCCATCAATTTCAAAAACCTAATTCTTCTTTTCTGGAAAAAATTGCAGAGGAAAAGCAACAATGTTTGGTAGAAATTAAAAACCCAACCTCTAAAAACGACCCCAACTGAAAGGTCTCCTTCTCTTTCTCCCACCGCCCTGCCTGCAAGAACAACCCAAAACCCATCAATCCTTCCTCCACCATTTCAAAGAACGAACCACCAGCATCGGAGCCCCACACACCATTCTCTGTTGAAGCCATCTTCCCAAAACAGCCACCCAAAACAACACATTACCCATCGATTACCATTTCGCCTTCAAATCAGTGACCGAACTCTAGACCAGAAGTCATCTATGTTAGCAGCTGAAGTGTGAGCATCACGAGTTCATAGCTGGACCACCTGCCAACAATTGTAACAGCGCTCCTAAACGCAGTCAGAATCGGAATCGGATCTTGCTGAGTTTATTTGGACGGAATCCCAAAGGTAAAATCTTTTTTGTTTTCTCATTTGCATATTGAAATATTGCTTCTGGGAATGTTTAGTTTGATTGTTGGTGCAAGCGGAGCTTGCTGTGATACCTTAGTGTGTTAATTGCTTGAGGATGGGATAGGGAATATAATAATCTGATTGTTGACTCTGTGCGTGTGCCTTTGATGTGAAGATAGGAAAATCAGTTCATGTTTAAAAAAAAGAAGAAAGAAAACAAGTTCAGGATCTGCTATTTAACCACATGGATTTGAAAATGGTTAATAGGATATATCACATAATAAACCTAATGGATCTTTATAATTTGAGTTGTATGACAATGTTTATTTAATTATCTTCCATTTAGTTTTTGGTTTGAATGTATGTCCTTATATTCTGGCGTGCTTGCTTGTGGGTGAAATCATGCTTGTTTGTTTGTTTAAAGTGAGTTATGGGGTTGCTGCAGTTTTCTTTGATTTGGCAAAAACCTGTTTGAAATGCTTTTAGGATAACAAAAATGCGTTTTATTTTTCTTGTGCACCTTGATTAGGTTGACCGTTGAGTTTTCATTTAATATTTACATAATTTGGTTTTAAAAACTTTTGAAAAGTGATTGCCATTTCCCTTCTCTTGCTTTACTTGAACTTGATTGAAAAATTGTCTTTGGGTCTTCCGAAGCATAAAACATTGGCCGCCATTTGGTTTTGGATCAAAACCCTGTGTTGATGCATTCTTGGGGTTCTAAAAGATTGTTAATTTGGATTTAAAAGTTGGTTTAATTTTCAATTGCACCGTATTTATTTTCCCTTAAGTTCCACCTTATTAACATAATTTTTCCTTGGATTTGGTGTGAGTTGGCTTGCTTGGAGGGTGCTTTCATATGGCCCTAGACTCGGAGGACTGTTTTGAATATGTATTTTAAATTTGTAGGCTTATTTAATATGGGCTGTAGTATTTAGAAGTTCAGGACTTAGTTTAGTGTTTTTGATAATTGTAGGGACTGTATTTGTATTTTTTTCTATTTAAGTTTCCCTTGTAGACGTGGAGCAATAGCATTAATGTGCCTTGGACGCCACTTATTATTTTATTTATTCGTTGGGTTTATAATATCTTGTTGGCTTGAGGCCCATTGAGTGATTATGGAGTGTGATGGCAATGGGCTTGGACCAAGGGTCCTATTGTTTAAATTGCAATTTTATTTTGGCAGAGAGGCCCTAGGAATAATTTGTTTATTTCTGTTTTCGTTGGTTGGACACAGATAATTGATGGAAGGCTTGGTGCACTATCGAATCAACCCCATTCATGCTACTCGTAGACAATATCACTCTTGTCTTGTACCAGCATTTTCCCTTCTTTTGTCAAAGAATTTCACCAAAACTCCAGTTTTGTTTATGAAAGGTCATCGATCATTCAATTCTGTTGTTGCTTCTGTTCAGCCTTTGGACGCCTCTGGTTTAGGCCACTTTGACAATACCCTGCCATCCAAAGGTTGTAATTACTACTTTTTTGTTATTTGATGAAACGGTTTGTTTATTTAATTAGTTGAGTTTAATATTGACTGAGTTGATGCCTTATACACGTTAATGGAGGTGTAGGAGTATTATTCACAGAATGAAGAAACTCTAGTGAATTTAGTTATGAATGAAACTAGTATTTAAGGATTGGTGAGGGCATTCATTGACTCTTTTAATTCTAAAGCATTGCCATCATGTTGCTGTAATTGTTGGGTTTTTTCTTTTTTGACAGTCATTCTTCAACTTTGGAGAAGTGCTGATGCTGTGTGCTTTGATGTGGATAGCACGGTGTGCCTGGATGAGGGCATTGATGAACTTGCAGAGTTTTGTGGAGCTGGAAAGGCTGTTGCAGATTGGACTGCAAGGTTGATTTCCGTTGTCATTTGTTAAAACTAGAATTGTTGATAAGATCTGATTTGAAAATTGGATTTATCTAGAGCAATGGGTGGTTCTGTTCCCTTTGAGGAGGCCTTGGCTGCTAGATTATCTCTGTTCAAACCTTCCTTACCACAAGTTCAAGAATTTCTTGAAACGAGGCCCCCAAAGTATGTTAAATACTTGATTCTTAGTAACTTTTTTTTTTGCTCTTTGGGTGTTTCAAGAATTTGCACAATTCTATAAGAACAGCAGTTTGCTTATCATTTCATTGGATGGAAAAATTGGTAGTGCCATGTGTAGTTTTTCTATTTCTGTTGTCACAAAATGCTAAACTTTTAGGAAGGTTCCAAAAACACAATAAATGCATTCCAAATTCCACGCTTATGTGTCATGTTTGTTCCTCTGTAGGGCATAGTTTCTTATATATCAGTTAGTTCTTATATCATGTAGCATGTTTGTTACTTTTAAACTCAGCTTGACTAGTTTCAATGAAGTTTTAATACCACGCTATGGTGATTCATTTTCCTCAGTTCTATATGCTTATATTTAATAAAAGCAATTTTTCTTGTATCTCAAGTCATAAAATTGAAAACCAAAATACTTCCATTTGCTCAATTTTATAAGAACAGCAGTTTTCTTATCGTTTCATTGGAAGGAAAAATTGGTAGCGCCATGTGTAGTTTTTCTACTTTTGTTGTCACCAAATGCCAAATTCCACGCTTATGTAGCATGTTTGTTCCTTTGTAGGGCATAGTTTCTTATTTATCAGTTAGTTCTTATATCATGTAGCATGTTTGTTACTTTTAAACCCAGCTCGACTCGTTTCAATGAAGTTTTAATACCACACTTTGGCTATTTGATTCATTTTCCTCAATTCTATATGCTATTATATTTAATCAAGCAATTTTTCTTGTATCTCTAGTCATAAAATTGAAAACCAAAATTCTTCCATTTGATCATAACTTTGTTTGAATGTTTGTTGAGGATCATGAGAAGTACGATAGTTTCATTGCACATTGACCAAAACTAGTGTTTTGCATTCATGTCTTTAAGTATTTTTGTCAATTGAAAGACAATGCTTAATTGTTTGCATGAAGGTTTATGATCTCATGCCCCACCTTATGATATTCAATATTTTCCTTTATGAAATCTTTTTATACTTATCAGAAAACTAGTATCAGCCAAATCATTTTCATATGACGCTTAATTGGATCCAGTTAATCTTATCCATGAAGACTGTATATAACTTGTTTCATTGTCAAATAATCTAGCTATCTTATCTTTTATTCTGTAAATCATCTTAAAATGCTTGTTTTACCCACTGAGACCAGATTTGTACTTTTATCACTAATGTTTTGCAACAAAAGTATCTACTTTGCCCCTTTGTTTCAACTGCCACCCCATAACTTTTTTTGACTTGGCAAATTTAATTAAATCAAAGACTCTTAACTGTTTCTGATTTTTATTCTCTAGGATTTCCCCTGGCATAAATGAGTTAGTCAAGAAGCTGAAGGCTAAGAACACAAATGTTTATCTGATCTCCGGGGGCTTTCGTCAAATGATCAATGTATGCTACTGTATTACAGAATTTTGTCTTTGCATTAACGCCTTTTTTTTTTTGGTTTTCCCTGGGATTCATCAGATTGAAATCTTTTAGCTATAATTCATAAACTTGGAATAGCTTGGAGTAACTTGATGATATTACAATGACCATACAGAACCATTGCACATGGTGTCTTGCCAAAACAACTCTGTGGTATCATTTTAGCCATATATTTCTAAGCTTTATTAGATACAAGAGGTGTACCATCAACAGCAATGTTTCATGAATTGCCTGTGAGGCATATTGCATGCCCAGATATGTTCTGAAAGGAAATTATTTACATTAATAAACACAGGTTTTTTATGGAAGAAGCTTCATGAATTTGTGCTACAAGATTTGGTGATGTTCTAAAAGCAATATGTAATCATTGATCAGTATACTAATAATTTATCCTTTATTTTCTGACTGTAATGTTTCCTCCTTCAAATACACAAAATCCTATAATCTTATGCCAAAAATTCAGATAGTTCATATTGTATTTTACTGAATTTATATCTGAAAAAAAAAATCCTCTGTGTAGCCTGTTGCATCAATCCTTGGTATTCCACCCGAAAACATATTTGCAAACCAGCTACTCTTTGGAAGTTCTGGGGAGTTTGTAGGGTTTGATGTGAATGAGCCTACTTCCAGGAGTGGAGGAAAAGCAACGGCAGTTCAGAAAATAAGGAAGGTCAGTCCTGTAGCTTTCCACCTCATGTTGTTTTCTGACAATACATGCAAAGCTGATTATATTGGTTCATCAGGTCCGTGGATACAAGGCTCTGGTTATGATTGGGGATGGTGCAACAGATCTTGAGGTACGTAAATTCAATGAAACTTCCAAATTGTGAAGCAAATCAGATGCTGCTGTTTTGAGTCCATATTCAGCACATAAATTACAAGAAAATTGTGCCGTGCTCAACCTGCCTTTATTAACCATTAATTCTGAGTTAATAGATTAGTTTGCATGAATGCTTTGCTAATGTAGCCAAACTGGGATTTTTGGTTGTCTAGGTGAGTTTTTTTTCATATAGTGTTTCCATAGGGTCGGTATCCTCTCATGCTCTATAGGACATGATATGGTTAATTTAGTAGCTAATATTTACTAAATAAATGAAAAATTAGCTAGTGTGTAACCATGTATTGATACTTGCTTTTAATGTATTCTTTTAGTTTTTGTAATTGAAAATCTAAGAACTGAAACAAAGATTAAGACAAATCTTAATAAAAAAAAATAAAGACTCTTGTATTGGGAAATCAGTCACATACGAGGGACCTAGGGTTCTTTCCTTTTAATGTCCATGCTGAAATTCACGCTTTACCGCCATGATTTGAAGTTTATTCTTGAGAAAGCAGAAATCAATGCCAACATAAAAGCGTTGGCCCAATAAACAATACATGTTTCTTACATTTCCCCATCTATGTGAATCTTAAAAATTATTTCATAAACTCAATTTGGATAAGTGCCAAAAGATCTTAAAAGCCTGTTTCAATTTGTCTTTCCTTTTTTGATTTTAAATTAAAGAAAAATTAGAAGTGTATATTAAAGGTAAGTGTAATAAAATAGCATAATTTAAAGTTCATTATTTTGTAAGCAAGAACTTTATAACACCGTAGCCTATCATTGATTTTTAAAGGCTTGGATTGAAAGAGTGATATATTTAGTTATTGAAAAATCTCAATCTGTTTTGATCCAACTTAAGATTATTTATTTATTTCTATATAGGCTCGTAAACCAGGAGGCGCTGACTTGTTTATTTGCTATGCGGGTGTTCAACTTCGAGAGGCTGTTGCTGTGAAAGCTGATTGGCTGGTTTTCAATTTTGCAGATCTGATCAATTCCTTGGAATAGCTTGTAATATTCCAAGTTCATTTTATACTTTCCCTTGGTATTCTATTTTCCTACGCAATTGCCTCTGTTTGACAAGTGTTTTTTTTTTTTTTTTGGAAATCACTTGTGATTTGAGCAAATACAGGAAATTCACTGTTCATATGAGAGCATCAATCAAGAAGAATCAGCATTTGGTTTCCTTCTCATGCTCCTATTATATAGATTAAGCCTCTGTTGACCAATCAAAAGTATTTCCCCATGGAACTGTGATGGGATGCAAATGGGAGAGTTCAGTGTTAATTTTTTCTTCTTTGTCGATCACTATTTTGTACATCATGATGCTACATATCTGGAACTGATGGTGTGGTTTTTTTGCGATTATACGTGTGTTTGTGGAATGCTAAATTGTACACGCAACTTGATTCTGGAAATACCACCTGCCCATTGATATTTTGCGATTATCTTTGTGGAATAGCAAAATCTTGGAGTGTTTTATACACGCAGCCTCATTCTGGAAATATCACTCGCTCATGACCCTCTCTGCGAAGGCTATGCCTTGCTGGAATCAGATTAGGAGGGTGTATTTTCTGTGGACCTCGTAACCTGGCCTTTCTTCAGATGCAATATTGGAACTCCAATGATCAATCTCATGGCAACTGGGATTTTTGGATGTTTTGCAGGTAACACTTCTTTGCATGTGTATTATTAAAGTATTGAATAGTATTTCCTTTTCTAAACTGTGATGGATTATTTGAATTATTTATAAATGAACAAGTTTGAATAGTAATTAGAAAAAAAATAGAAAGTTTTTTTTTTATTATTATTATGGGTAAATTAGTTTGTTGATAAACTTAGTTACTTAAATTTGAATTATCTTTTAATATTTAATATTCCCTTCGTTCCAATTTTATTTGCTTCATCAGTTTCAAAAGGTCAACAGAAATTAATTTTGATTTTTTTCATTGATTCTAATGATTAAAAAGTTTCAAATTTAGTTTTTACTTTTCTTACCTGTTTTCGTTCAATTTTAATCTAATATAAATTAAAGAAAAGATTAGTGGAAAATGTGTTAAATTGACTTTTGAAAAGTCAAAAGAGTGTAAAATTGGGATTGACAGAGTAGTTAGTCGTGAGGATAAGAACTCTCTGTTTCTCCCCAACTTATCAATTCACCATGGATATATGTAGGCCTAGTTCGCCCAATTTTTAGCCTCATTTTTTTTGAAGTGGTAGGCTAGTTCAATCTTATCTATTCTTTCACTGGCTTGTTGATCAATAACAGGGTCCTAAGATCAGGGTCCCCATGTTATAAAATATTCTACAAGGCATTACACTGAATGATAGGTTATTGTCACTGGTAATAAGGTTGTCTGGCCATGTAATTGGCCTGTGGTTGCCTGGTATACTTATGGGGCGACTAATGTATCAGTGGTGACAATGCCTAGGTTTAAAATCAAGAAATGGGGATGCGTTACCTAATAATAAAGCAATGCTGGTAATAGCAAATGTTTCCTAGCCTCAACAAAATCAGAGTATGACATGTCCAACTATATGGGGCTATGGTTGTTGTAATGCTTGATGCTAGTATGTTAATATGACTAGTGTCCTGGTTATGGAAAAACTTGTTAATGGGACTGGTGTCCTGTTTAATGGGTAATCAGAGAAACTAGTTACCTTTGTTAATGGGACTGGTGTCTTGTTTAATG
>Ga0307515_10024577_pt1 | contig 10490 bp, 9 predicted proteins | sample 17_EM_MG_FD_194513 | JGI IMG/M metagenome (GOLD analysis project Ga0307515, IMG submission 194513) | Populus trichocarpa ectomycorrhiza microbial communities from riparian zone in the Pacific Northwest, United States - 17_EM | ecosystem: Host-associated > Plants > Roots > Unclassified | place...
GTTGGATCGTGCTCACATTTTTACAGTTGTTTTCGGAGAAAGTTTTCCTTGGCGTCGCACTAAAATTGATACTCGACTCCGCCAGTGTCTGGTCGGGCCATCCCTAGGACCAGACAAGAAATCGCCTTGAGACACTGGTCGTGTCTCGTCGGGCCACACCAGAGTGCCTGCTTAAGAGGTACATAACTCTTGATCCGACCGTTGGATCGTTCTTAAATTTTTACAGGAGTTTCAAGAGGCTTGTTTCCTTGGCGTCGAGATGAAATTGCCATGTGACACCGGTGCTGTCTGGTCGGGCTAGACAAGAGTACCGGCTCAAGAGGTACGTAACTCTTGATCCGCCGTTCGATCGTACTTAATTTTTACATGAGTTTCTGGAGGCAGTTTTCCTTGGCGTCTTACTAAAATTGCTACTCGACACCTACAGCGTCTGGTCGGGCAAGACCAGGACCACACAAGAGTACCGGCTCAAGAGGTACGTAACTCTTGATCCGACCGTTGGATCATGCTCAAATTTTTATAGGAGTTTCAAGAGGCTTGTTTCTGTGGCATCGCAATGAAATGGCCATGAGACGCGAGTGGTGTCTCGTCGGGCCAGACTAGAGTACCGGCTCAAATAGTCCATAACTCTTGATCCGACCGTCGGATCGTGCTCAAATTTTTACAGGATTTTCCGGAGAATGTTTTCGTTGGCGTCCCACTAAAATTGATACTCGACACTGCCATCCTCTGGTCGGGCCACACCAAGGACCAGACAAGAGTACTGACTCAAGAGGTTCGTAACTCTTGATCCGACCGTTAGATCCTGCTCAAATTTTTACAGGAGTTTCAAGAGGCTTGTTTCCTTAGCGTCGCAATGAAATCGCCATAAGACGCTGGTGGTGTCTCTAAGGGCCAGACAAGAGTACCGTCTCAAGAGGTTCATAACTTTTGATCGGACCGTTCGATCTTGCTCAAATTTTTACATGAGTTTCTGGAGGCAGTTTTCCTTTGTGTCGCACTAAAATTGCTTCTCGACACCCACAGCGTCTGGTCGGTCTGGACCAAGGACCACACAGGAGTATCGGCTCAAGAGGTACGTAACTCTTGATACGACCATTGGATCGTGCTCAAAGTTTTACAGGAGTTTCAAGAGGCTTGTTTCCTTGGCGTCGCAATGAAATCGCCAAGAGACGCCGTGGTGTCTCGTCGGGTCAAACTAGAGTACCGGCTCAATAGGTCCACAACTCTTGATCCGACCGTTGGATCATGCTCAAATTTTTGCTGGAGTTTACGACGGCTGTTTTCCTTGGCGTCGCACTAATATTCCTACTCGACACCGCCAGCGTCTTGTCGGGCAAGACCAAGGACCACACAAGAGTACTGACTCAAGAGGTACGTAACTCTTGATCCGACCGTTGGATCGTGCTCAAACGTTTACAAGAGTTTCAAGAGGCTTGTTTCCTTGGCGTCGCAATAAAATCGCCAGGAGACGCCGATGGTGTCTCGTCGGGCAAGACTAGAGTACCGGCTCAAATGGTCCATAACTCTTGATCTGATCGTTGGATCGTTCTGAAATTTTTACAGGAGTATCCGGAGTCTGTTTTCCTTCGCGTCGCCCTAATCTTGCTACTCGACACCAAGAACCACACAAGAGTACGACTCAAGAGGTACGTAACTCTTGATCTGACCGTTGGATCGTCCTTAAATTTTTACATGAGTTTCAAGAGGCTTGTTTCCTTGGCGTTGCACTGAAATCGTCATGATACGCCGCAATGAAATCGCCATGATACGTCGCTCGTGTCTCGTTAGGCCAGACTAGAGTATATGCTCAAGAGGTCCATAACTCTTGATCCGACCGTTGGATCGTGCTCAAACTTTTACATGAGTTTCTGGAAACTGTTTTCCTTGGCGTCGCACTAAAATTGCTACTCGAGACCCACAGAGTCTGGTCATGCAAGACCAAGGACCACACCAAAGTACCGGCTTAAGAGGTACGTAACTCTTGATCCGACCGTTGGATCGTGCTCAAATTTTTACAGGAGTTTCAAAAGGCTTGTTTCCTTGGCGTCGCAATGATGTCGCTATGAGACGCCGGTGGTGTCTTGTCCGGCCAGACTAGAGTACCGGCTCAAATGGTCCATAACGTTTGATCCGACCATTGGATCGTGCTCAAATTTTTAAAAGAGTTTCCAGAGAATGTTTTCCTTGGCGTCGCAATAAAATTGCTACTCGACACTGCCAGCGTCTGGTCGGGCCATAACAAGCACCAGACAAGATTACCGGCTCTAGAGGTTCGTAACACTTGATCCGACCGTTGATCGTCCTTCAATTTTTACAGGAGTTTCAAGAGGCTTGTTTCCTTGGCGTCGCAATGAAATCGCCATGATACGCCGCTGGTGTATAGTCAGGCCACACCAGAGTGCCTGCTTAAGAGGTACATAACTCTTGATCCGACCGTTGGATCGTTCTCAAATTTTTACAGGAGTTTCAAGAGGCTTGTTTCCTTGGCGTCGCAATGAAATTTCCTTGAGACAATGGTAGTGTCTTGTCGGACCAGACTAGAGTACCGGCTTAAGAGGTCCATAACTCTTGATCTGACCGTTGGATCGTGCTCAAAGTTTTACATGAGTTTCTGGAGGCGGTTTTCCTTGGCATCGCACTAAAATTACTACTTGACACTGTTAGCATCTGGTCGGGCAAGACCAAGGACCACACAAGAGTACGACTCAAGAGGTACGTAACTCTTGATCCGACCGTTGGATCGTGCTCAAATTATTACAGGAGTTTCAAGAGGCTTGTTTCTTTGGCGTCGCAATGAAATCGCCATGAGACGCCGGTGGTGTCTCGTTGGGCCAGACTAGAGTACCGACTCAATAGGTTCATAACTCTTGATCCGACCGTTGGATCGTGCTTAAAGTTTTACAGGAGTTTCCGGAGGCTGTTTTCCTTGGCGTCGCACTAAAATTGCAACTCGACAACCCCAGCATCTGGTGGGGCCACACCAAGGACCAGACAAGAGTACTAGTTCAAGAGGTTCGTAACTCTTGATCCGACCGTTGGATCGTCTTTAACTTTTTACACGAGTTTTAAGAGTCTTGTTTCCTTGGCGTCGCAATGAAATCGCCATTAGACGCCGGTGATGTCTGGTCAGGCCAGACCAGAGTACCAGCTCAAGAGGTCCATAACTCATGATCCGACCATTTGATCTTACTCAAATTTTTACTGGAGTTTCTGGAGGCTGTTTTCCTTGGCATCGCACAAAAATTGCTAGTCGACACCCCTAGCCTCTTGTCGGGCCATACCAAGGACCAGACAAGAGTACCGGCTCAAGAGGTTCATAACTCTTGATCCGACCGTTTGATCGTGCTTGAATTTTTGCAGGAGTTTTTGGAGGTTGTTTTCATAGGCATTGCAATGAAATCGCTACTCGACGGCCGCAACATCTTGTTGGGCTAGACCACCAACCAGACCAGAGTACCCGCTCAAAAGGTCCATAATTCTTGATCCAATTGTTGGATCGTGCTCAATTTTTTATAGGAGTTTGCAAAGGCTATTTTCTTTGGCGTCGCAATGAAATTGCTACTCGATGCACCCAGGGTCTGGTCTGGCCAAACCATCGACCAGACAAGAGTACTGGCCCAAAATGTCCATAACTATTGATCCGATCGTTGGATCGTGCTCAAATTTTTACAGGAGTTTCTGGAGGCTGTTTTCCTTGGCATCGCAAAAAAATCGCTACGAGATGCTGAAAGTGTCTTGTCGAGCTAAACAACCAACTAGACCAAAGTACAAGCTGAAGAGGTCCATAACTCTTGATCCGAACGTTGGGTCTAACTCAATATTTTACAGGAGTTTCCAAAGGCTATTTTCCTAGGCGTCGCCATGAAATCACTACTCGATGCAGATGGCATCTTGTCCGGCTAGACCACCGACTTAACTAAAGTACCGGCTCAACAGGTCCATAACTCTTGATCCGACCGTTGGATCGAACTCAAATTTTTACAGGAGTTTTCGGAGACTGTTTTCTTAGGCGTCGCTATGAAATCTCGACTCGCAAACCCCAGCATCTGATCGAGACAGACAACCACCCAGACTAGAGTACTAGCTCCACAGGTCCATAACGTCTATGGCGTCTCGTCCGGCCACACCACTAACCATACCAGAGTACCGTATAAAAAGGTCCATAACTCTTGGTCCGACCGTTGGATCAAGCTCAAATTTTTACATGAGATTGCGGAGGCTATTTTCCTTAGCGTCGACAAGATATCGCTACTCGATGCTGATGGCGTCTCATCCGGCCAAACCACCGACCAGACTAGAGTATCGGGTCAAAAGGTCCATAACTCTTGATCCGGCCGTTGAATCGTTCTCAAATTTTTACAGGAGTTTCCGAAGACTCTTGTCCTTAGCGTCGCAATGAAATCGCTACTCGACGCCGCCAACGTCTTGTCGGGCCAGACCACCGACCAGACTAGAGTACTGGCTCAACAAGTCCTTAACTCTTGATCTGATCGTTGGATTATGCTCAAGTTTTTACAGAAGTTTCCAGAGGTTGTTTTCCTTGGTGTAGCAATACAATTGCTACTCGACACCCTCAATGTTTGGTCGGGCCACACCAAGGATCAGACAAGAGTACCGGCTCAGAGGTCCATAACTCTTGATCCGACCGTTGGATCGTGCTCAAATGTTTACAAGAGTTTCAAGAGGCTTGTTTCCTTGACGTCGCAATGAAATCACCATGAGACACTCCTGGTTTTTGGTCGGGCCCGACCACCGACCAGACCAGACCAGACCAGAGTATCGGCACAAGAGGTCCATAACTTTTTATCCGAGCATTGGATCGTGCTTAATTTTTTACAGGAGTTTCCAGAGGCTATTTTCCTTGGCGTCATAATGAAATTGCTACTTGAAACACCCAGGGTCTGGTCGCGCCAGACCACCGACCAAACAAGAGTACCGGTGTAAATGGTCCATAACTTTTGATTCGACCTTTCACTTGTGCTCAATTTTTTACAGGACTTTTCGGAGGTTGTTTTCCTTAGCGTCGTCATATACTCGCTACTCGACATAGACGATGTCTGGTGGGGCCAGACCACCGACCAGACCAGAGTACCGGCACAAGAGGTCCATAACTTTTTATCCGACCATTGAATCATGCTCAATTTTTTACAGGAGTTTCTGAAGGCTGTTTTCCTTGGCGTCGTAATGAAATTGCTACTCAACGCACCCAGGGTCTGGTCAGGCCAGACCACCGACCAGACAAGAGTACTGGCCCAAAATGTCCACAACTATTGATCCGACCGTTGGATCGTGCTCAAATTTTTACAAGAGTTTCCGGAGGCTGTTTTCCTTGGCATCGCAATAAAATTGCTACGTGACGCTAAAAGTGTCTTGTCGAGCCAAACAACCAACTAGACCAGAGTATTGATTAGTATTCAAAAGTGCATTTTTATCAAGGTTTTAAATCACCATTTTGCACTTGAAGTATTAATAACTCCTTAACTAAAGCATGTTTTATAATAACAAGTCTGATACTATAAGATACTATAAGACGTTTTGTTTAGACAAGAAGATAAGGATTGTCACAAAGTCAAGATGTGGCCACCCACTCAATAATTAGTCATCAAATCAATAGTTCCAAATTTTAGCTTATAAAAGGAGGCATTTGTCATGCATTTTGGCATCTTGGTTTTCAGATCAAGATCATGTTCTTGCTCTCTTTCTTTCATTAATCTCTTGTTTATGCTTTTCATCATAACTATGTTCTTATCTAGTTTGTTTATGTTTCTCTTCTTAATCATGTTTAGCTAAGTTTATCATGTCAAGGTGAAAAGGGTACACTAATGGTGTAAGAATAAGTATAATATAAACTTAACATGGACTCTAATGTTTGATACTAACATGTTTTGTATTTGTTATCTTCTTCACTTTTAATACTTTGCTTGTTAAATAGTTAATCTAGATTTATGTTGTATAACCCTTGGTACAACAAATACTTGGCACTTTCATAGCCTAACCGTATGGTATAACCGACACCTGTGCTATGAAAGGAACTTGATTTGTTGTTAACATAAGTTATAATCAGGAATACCTGACAACATTTACAAGTATTAACATTATTCGAATAAGATAACTAATATAATCATGTTAACAATTTATAATCCGATTGGAACCTCCTTTGTGTGTGGTTTCCAGTTGAGTAATAAAAAGAGTTTATACTATATTTGTTTGAAATACCATTAGTGGATCCTCTAACCTTGACAATTATTTTATCCTTGTTTAATCCTTACATCAATATCACATCTCAAAGCTCTCTTCAACTCCTTTTCTGTTATTATCTATTTCTTTATTTGTAGTTTATACAGTTAACTCCCTGTGGTTCGACCCCGGTCTTGCCGGGTTATTTATTACTTCGACACTCCTACACTTGGGAGAAGACATCAATCTTTTGGTCGTCTCAAGTACCAGCTAAAAAGGTGCATAACTCAATATTTTACAGGAGTTTCCAAAGGCTATTTTCCTGGAGTCGCCATGAAATCACTTCTCGATACCGATGGCAAGACCACTGACCAGACCAGAGTACCGGCTCAAAAGGTCCGTAACTCTTGATCCGACCGTGGGATCGTGCTCCATTTTTTACAGGAGTTTCCGGATGTTGTTTTCCTTGGTGTTGCAATGAAATCGCTACGAGACGCCAACGATGTCTGGTCGGCCCAGACAATCGACTAGACTAGAGTACCGGATCAAGAGGTCCATAACTCTTGATCTGACCGTGGGATCGAGCTCAAATTTTTAGAGGAGTTTCTGGAGACTGTTTTCCTAGGCATCGCTATGAAATCGCTACTCGAAAACCCCAGCATCTGATCGGGACAGACCACCACCCAGACCAGAGTACCGACTCCATAAGTCCATCATGCCTACGGCTTCTCGTCCGGCCACACCATCGACCATACTAGAGTACCGTATCAAAAGGTCCATAACTCTTGGTCTGACCGTTGGATCAAGCTCAAATTTTTACACGAGATTGCAGAGGCTATTTTCCCAAGCGTCGATAAGATATCGCTACTCGATGCCGATGGCGTTTTGTCCGGCCAAACCACCGACTAGACTAGAGTACCGAGTCAAAAGGTCCATAACTTTTGATCCGGGCGTTGGATCGTGCTCAAATTTTTATAGGAGTTTCTGAAGGCTCTTTTCCTTAGCGTCGCAATGAAATCGCTACTCAATGCCCCCAACGTCTAGGCGGGCCAAACCACCGACCAGATTATAGTATTGGCTCAAAAGTTCTTTAACTCTTGATCCGACCGTTGGATCTCAATTTTTTACATGAGTTTCTGGAGACGTTTTCCTTGGCATCCTACTAAAATGCTATTCGACACCCCCAGCATCTTGTCGGGCCATACCAAGGACCATACAAGAGTACCGGCTCAAGAGGTCCATAACTCTTGATCCGACTGTTGGATCGTGCTCAAATGTTTACAGGAGTTTCAAAAGGCTTGTTTCCTTGGCGTCGCAATGAAATTGCCATGAGACGCCGCTGGTGTCTGGTCGGGCCAGACCACCGACTCGACTAGAGTACCAGCTCGTGCTCAATTTTGTTATAGGACTTTTCGGAGGCTATTTCCTTAGCGTCACCCTGTACTCGCTACACGACACCGACGGTGTCTCATCGGGCCAGATCGCTGCCTGACCAGAGTACCGGCTCAAGAGGTCCATCACTTTTTATGCGACCGTTGGATCGTGCTCAAATCTTTACAGGAGTTTCTGGAGGTTATTTTCCTTGGCTTCGCAATGAAATTGCTACTCGACGCACCCAGGGTCTCGTCGAGCCAGACCACCGACCAGACAAGTGTACAGGCTCAAAATGTCCATAACTCTTGATCCGACCATTGGACCGTGCTCAAATTTTTACAGGAGTTTCCGGAGGCTCTTTTTGTTGGCGTCGTATTGAAATCGCTACTCGACGCCCCCAACATCTGGTCGGGCCAGACCACCGACCAGACTAGAGTACTGGCTCAAAAGGTCCTTAACTCTTGATCCGACTGTTGGATCGTGCTCAATTTTTACAGGCGTTTTCGAAGGCTGTTTTCCTTGCCATCGTAATAAAATTGCTACTCGACACCCCTAACGTCTTGTCAGGCCACTCCAAGGACCAGGCAAGATTACCGGCTTAAGAAGTTCATAACTCTTGATCCGACCGTTGGATCGGGCTCAAATTTTTACAGGAGTTTCAAGAGGCTTGTTTCCTTGACGTCGGAATGAAATCACCATAAGACGTCGGTGGTGTCCGGTCGGGCTAGACCACCGACTGGACGAGAGTACCGGAGTTGGATCGTGCCCATAACTTTTGATCCGACTGTTGGATCGTGCTTAATTTTTTATAGGAGTTTCCGGAGGCAGTTTTCGTTCGCGTCGCTACGAAATTGCTATTCAAAAACCCCATCGTCTGATCGGGACAGACCACCACCCAGACAAGAGTACCGGCTCCATAGGTCCATAACGCCGACGGCATCTCGTCCGGCCACACCACCGACCCGACCAGAGTACCAGGTCACGAGGTCCGTAACTCTTGATTCAACTATTGGATCGTGCTCAAATTTTAACACGAGTTTCTAGAGACTGTTTTCCTTGGTGTCGAAATGAAATTGCTACTCAACGGCCCAACGTCTGGTCGGGCCAGACCACCGACCAGTCTAGAGTACTGGCTCAATAGGTCCTTAACTCTTGATTCAATCGTTGGATCGTGCTCAATTTTCTACAGGAGTTTCCGGAGGCTGTTTTCCTTGGCGTCACATTGAAATTACTGCTCGACACACCCAGGGTCTGGACGGGCCAGATCACCGACCAGACAAGAGTACCGGTTCTAATGGTGTCTAAAACTTTTGATTCGATCATTGGATCATGCTTAAATTTTTACAGGAGTTTCTAGAGGTTGTTTTCCTGGGCATCCTAATGAAATCGGTACTCGACGACCCCAGGGTCTGGTCAGCCACACCAAGGTCCAGACAAGAGTACCGGCTCAAGAGGTCCATAACTCTTGATCCGACAGTTGGATCAAGCTCGAATCTTTACAGGAGTTTGTGGAGGCTTGTTTCCTTGGCGTCGCAATGAAATCGCCATGAGACGCCGCTACTGTCTGGTCGGGCAAGACAACCGACCAGACTAGAGTACCAGCTGACATGACCAAAAGATTGATGTCTTCTCCCAAGTGCAGGAGTGTCGAAGTAATAAATAACCCGGCAAGACCGGGGTCGAACCACAGGGAGGTTAACTATATAAATTATAGATAATAACAACAAAAACAATAATAATAAGTTTAAAGAGAGCTTTGAGATGTGATATTGATGTAAGGATTAAACAAGGATAAAATAATTGTCAAGGTTAGAGGATCCACTAATGATATTTCAAACAAGTATAGTATAAACTCTTTTTATTACTCAACTGGAAACCACACACAAAGGAGGTTCCAATCGGATTATAAATTGTTAACATGATTACATTAGTTATCTTATTCGAATAATGCTAATACTTGTAAATGTTGTCAGACATTCATGATTATAACTTATGTTAACAACAAATCAAGTTTCTTTCATAGCACAGGTGTCGGTTATACCATACGGTTGGGCTATGAAAGTGCCACGTATTTGTTTTACCAAGGGTTATACAACATAAATCTAGATTAACCATTTAACAAGCAAAGTATTAAAAGTGAACAAGATAACAAACATAAAACATGTTAGTATCAAACATTAAGGTCCATGTTGAGTTTATATTATACTTATTCTTACACCATTAGTGTAACCTTTTCACCTTGACATGATAAACTTAGCTAAACATAATGAAAGAGAGAAACATAAATAAACAAGGAAAGGAAAGGAAAAGCATAAGCAAGAGATTAATATAAGCAAAACTTAAGCATTACAAAATATAAAGAGAGAGCAAGAGCATGATCTTGATCTGAACACTAAGATGCCTAAATACATGGCAAATGCCTCCTTTTATAGGCTAAAATTCGGAACTATTGATTTGTTAACTAATTGATGATTTGGTGGCCATATCTTGACTTGGTGACAATTCTTATCTTCTTGTCTACCAAAAACGTCATTGATAACGTCATAATTTGAACAGACTTAAATCATGAAAGTTCTAGGAAATTGTCTCAGCTTTCCAAGGTAAAAAATTGAGATCATTTGGATTTCTAGAACTCAAGATATGGGCTGAACACTGAACAATGTCTGGGCTGCAGGACAGATTCAAACTTCTTTGTTGTTGCTACAATTTGGACTTGAAAACGGTCTTGTTAAATCTTGGACTCCCATGAACGTTGTAGGCCTATGTCTTACCTTTCCATCCATATAAATTAGACCTAAATCCGAGATCAACAGCTCCAGATATGACCTGATTACCGAACAATGTTCCAGTTTGGACTGCACCAACATCTCTTTTCTAAGTTTGGCCATCTCTTTGTCCTTTCAATTTCAGTACTTCAACTCATCAATCAATTCTTT
>Ga0307515_10024578_pt1 | contig 10490 bp, 10 predicted proteins | sample 17_EM_MG_FD_194513 | JGI IMG/M metagenome (GOLD analysis project Ga0307515, IMG submission 194513) | Populus trichocarpa ectomycorrhiza microbial communities from riparian zone in the Pacific Northwest, United States - 17_EM | ecosystem: Host-associated > Plants > Roots > Unclassified | place...
TAGTTGATAGGTAAGATTATCGCTGGCGATCTCAGAGAGATCGCGAGTCGTCTATATAAGGTTGCGGTTACCCGGCCCTGGACACGTCCGTGCCATTGCCGAGAACCTAATCATGACTGCCATTACAGAGAGCCGCATGCGAGAAGTCATAAGAAATCTGGGCCAAATGTGAAATCTCTGGAATTTTAAACAAATATCCGTCAAAAACAACTTCAAACATAACTTTTATTCTGTTATAAATTGAAATACAATCTTCCTCACCAAACTCAGAATGCCCTTTGGTTGATAATTTTCCCCAAGAAATCAGATGGTGTCCTATCTTAGCAACATGCGAAACATTGCAAACACGGAAAGAAGAACCCGATCCATCTCTAACAACACATTCCATAATCATGTCGCCCTTGCCAACAATCTCCATACTTGCTTGTGAACTGGATTTTAAATATCTGGTACACTTTGAATAGTTAAGCAGACGTCCTGCATATGAGGTCATGTCTGAGGTACAGGGCGTGTCAAAGCAGAAAGATTTGTTTCTTACCTTAGTCTCTGTTGAAATATTTGCCTCTTCATCTTTCACCTTCTTCTGCTTCTTATTCAATTTCTGTCTGTAGAAAGATTCATTCTAGGTATGTCCTTTGGACTTTCCGGGATTATGTTTCTTGCACCAAGTACAGGTTTTAGACATTGGTGAGGAAGAGTCGGAATTCCCCTTTGGCTTCTTTCCCTTCTTCTTATTACCCGATGTTGAAGAAGAATCTAAGGCAGTGTTGGCCTCAGGTGTAAGGGCACGTATGCCGGCGTTCGGCCTCATAGGTATACGTACGGTATTTATTCGAATACGGTTGCACACGTGGATGCCAGTGATAGTAGATGTAGATGTATAGGTAAGATTATCGCCAGGGATCTAAGGCTCGTGGCGAGCCGACTATATAGAATGGCCGTTACCCGGCCCTGGTCACGTGCCGCCGTTACAGTATCCCCCTCTTTACGCGGAGACCTCCTGGGCTGCATAAGCCGTACAAGAGAGGTGGAAAGGAAAGGAAAGGATTAAACAATCATGCCGCGTACGTACTCGTACAAACTCAAGAGTCCCGCTACTGATCAGTACCGCCCAGGGTGACCTTCGGCGGGGCCGGCGCACAGGGAAACTCCACCTCCCATTGACTGAGATCCGAAGGTGGTAAAACCCGTGCCGACGCCATGTATACCGGGCCGAGATCCAAAGAAGTAATAAACTGTGCAGAAGAGAAGAGAAGAGAGAAACAGGAGAAAGGAACGTCCAATTGAGAACTTTCCTCCAGTCCTGAGTTCTGAAACTCTATTGACCCATTTCCTCTGCTCCCGAGTCTCGGACCTCAATTCTTCCTTATCTCCACTCCCAACTCATACAGCATCCAACGTGGCATCCAGTACCACGCATGTAGCTCAGATCATCTCTGTGTAGGTCTTTGTCGGAATGGTCAGGGTGATAGAGCTTCCGCACGTGTCTTGGCATCGATGGGAGCTTCCGCTGCCGGCCTCGGTCATAGCCTTCGGTAATCATCAATTGTATCCGTCAATCATGTAGTCTCGTCTCATTTGTTGACATCTAGCAAGTGAGCTTCTCTAAAGATGGTTATACTTACCAAGTTCAAGCGCGCTAGCGCGGTCTGAGCTCTGTGCAGTGCTTCGGCATGCTCTGGAGAATATATCTTGCAGCCGGTAGTCATCGGTAAGTGGCATTGACTCAGCAATCGTCTTTGGAAGTCCGCTTCGGTGACCATCTGGTCGACTTGATGGTTGCGTCCTGACTTGTCAGTAGGACTTCTTGGTAGACTTGTCGGTGCGCGTCTCGGTAGACTGCCTCCAGGGTGGCTTTTGACTTGTCCGTTGATCGTGTAGACACGGCTATCTCCCTCTTTTGAAATCTCATTGCTCCGTCGACGACTTCTCCATCATATTGATTGTCGATTGCCATCGTGGCTCGGTAGCAGTGTAACTTCGATCTCCAAATTGATATTGGGATTCATTGATGATTCGGGATTGTAATTGAAATCTCTGATTCGACATGTAATTTAGTTCGGCTTTCGCTGCATCTGTAGACTATCTTCCTTCGGCTTTGTTCGTCCTTCTGCGTCCCCCGCTGTCCAGTGTCTATCCTGACTTGCTCTGCCTGTTGACTTACTGTCGTATGAGGCGTCCCAATGCGCTCAATCTCGATGTCAATTGCAACAGCGCCTTGTCTTCACTTTGGGCAATGATGTGAGCTTTTGCTCTTGCCATCGTCATTGCCGTCGGTTCTCATATATGACTCGCTGGTGACCATTTGATGGTGGTAGAATGCGCCAATTGCATCAGGTGTGAGCAGTATGTCATTGATCCATATCTAACACGTAAGCTTCACAGTAGGTGGTCATACTCACCGTAATAGGAGCGTGATTCTGCTCTCGGAAAGCCGCTTTGCATATGCGGATTCCGGCATCCCTTGATTCGGCATTTGGTAGGGTCTCCCTGAAAGTCATCCCGATGATAGCTTCAGTACGTTCTTGGTCGACTCTCTTGTGGCCATATCAGTAGGCATTTGATAGGCCTCTGGTCATGTAGTTTGGCATTCAGTTCGGTATGCCGTTCGGCGATAGTTTTTGATCCTTCGGTACGTCCTTCGGTAAGCGTCTCGGTCAGTGGCTTGGTACGGTAAGGCTCCCGGTAATCCTCTCGAGCTCCATGTGATGTCCTTCGGCAGTGATATCCATCGCTGTGAGATCTCCGTGATGATTTCTTGGAAGTTATCTCGACCGTCTCTTGTGATGCCATTCGGTAGACTATTCGGTACGCTCGGCGGTCATTTTTGATCACCTTCGGGACCAATTCGGTTGACATATACCAGTCGTTCGGTTTCTTGTTCGGTCCTGCTTCGGTTGCCATATCGCAGTCTTTCGGTATCTCGTTGGGAACTGCTTCCTTAGCCATATTGCACTCGTTCGGCATGGATCAGGCTCGTTTGACGTGTCATCTCTCTGGTGCATTTGTAGGTCAACTGGACGTCTGTCGTATGCTAGGTGAACCTATCGTCTTAGATCGAGGGGTGCGCTGGCTGGGGCTTCTTGGGGTGTGCTTGACGATTCATCTGTAGGTGTGTTTGCTATCACTTGACTCCGTGCACTTATCGTCGTTCTCTAAGTCCACTAGCCGATTCATGTGCAGGTGCAATTGCTGCTGCTAGCATTCTCAATGGTGAATGTATGGTATGGTGCTTCGTTCCTGCACTTCCGGGACGGTAATTGTTTCAGATTCCAGTACGGTCATCCCCCTCTTTGGAAAGTCGTGGCTCCGCCGGCGACTAATCTCATATGGCTTCGTAGGGAACATCGATTAAAAGGGCTTAATTCGGAGTTGATTCCAAAGTCGATTTATAGTCGTCAATTGTCATCGTAATTGTATAGCTTGGGATTGCCGAGTCTCAGTCGGGATCTTATCCAGGATTGTATTCTCGGTAATGTAACTTAGAAACAGATATGTCATTGTATTCGGCATTGTAATCTGCACTGTATTCGGCATTGTGATCTGCCGTACGCCACTTGGTTTGGTCTTTTGAATAGTAGTCGGGATCGTACTTGGTACAGCAAGGCCGCCGGTAGGTATATCTGCATCTCGGCAGTCAATTGCTAGTCTTCGTGTATATCGCCATAGTCAAATAGATTGTTGTCGTCCGTCTCTGAGCATTAATGCATCACATGGATGTGCATATCGGCGCTCGTAAGTACAATTCCCCTAGTCTCAACGATAGCTCATTTCCTCAACAAGTAGCCTTCTGCAGGACCGTCGTCTCTCGTATCTGCGACATTATCTCATGCTCGGGCATCCAATTGCATCATAAGTTTTCGAGGTTCCAAGGTCCGCTCTTCGCTCTCAATCGTCATCGTCTGCCGGGAATATCTCTGAACTGCTTCATCTATGTTAGCCAAAGGGATCAAGACAACAGATGGAAGTGGTGGAAGGGGATATCCAGGAGGCCTTGTCATTGATTGTTCGCCCACAAAGGAGCCAAGCCCCGCTGTCCAGGCACTCCCTTCGGGTCTCGGCGAGCCGGCAGCAGTCATTCAAGCGTCTCCTCGGAGGGGCTCTTCTGCCGCATCTACCGCCACTGCTCTCTGCTCGTCGAGTCCAGCGCTTGGGTCTGTATCACCTGGTGGATCCAAGGTGATGTCTTCCAAAGTCACTCCCAGCAGCCCTATGCATTCCCCAGTCTGTCGGGCAAATGCTACGACGACTTCAATGCTACTTAGAAGATCGTCAAATGCGGTTGCTCCAAGTGTCTGTATACCCAGACCGCGCCCCAGAAGCTTGTCTTGACGTTATCATTTTCGGCTTCTGAAACCTTCGATGCCACTGCCATAGTCATCGGCGTCATTTCCTCTGCTCCACATGCACTCAGTGATCGCAGGGAGTTAATCAAGCCCAGTCGATGTCAGGATTTTGTTTGGGAAACCATGGTCAGCCAAGTACTAAATTGTACGCCCACATTGGCACGACTAGCACGTCTGATCTGACTACCGGTGCGAGATACTCCAAGTACTGGACTGTGATCCGTGTCTTCTGGCTGTCCTTTGCATGTTGCATCACACCTCCGGTCATGGCGAGGGTGGTGATGTGTGCCACCTGATATCCCGAGTCACTTGAGAAGCCTCGGTGTGATAAAGATGCTGGTAGCGCCGCAGTCGACAATAGCCCGTACGCATTGCATCTCGCCACTTCTGCCTGGTATTTGTACTTTGTGAACTATGTTTGCTGAATAGATATTGACTTAGCATTTTCGTCCAGAGTCGCCATTAGTGCCTGCGCCGCCAATAGTTTTTGCTTGCTGAGTGTCAAAGGATCGTTGGTGCGTGATTTGTCGATCGTCACTTGTTCTCTGAGAGGCCATACTAGTCATCGTTGTCATTGTAGTCGGTCTGCGGAATTGTGAAGGTCTTTGACCGTAATTGCACTTCACGCTGCGCAATGTATCGCCGCTATAAGTTCGCTTTAATCAAGGGAAAGCTTCTCATCCTCAATGTCCTTCAATCGTAGGGTGTCATCTCCGTAAGTGCAAATCACTTGGGCAGACGTTCTTTGCGGGAGACCTCTTCCTTCTTAGACAATCCTCGTCCGTAGGTATTCTTCGCTCGAGTTGTGTATCAGGTATAAGTAGTCATACCATGCCTCCGCAAGTGGGCTTCTTCGGGGTTGCTAGAGATTTAGGTGTACACGCAAACTGAGATAGGTGCACTTCGCTCAATGGGAAGAAATGTAGTCGTAACTGTGCTGACTCGTAACTGTGCTGACTCGTAAATCGTCTCTGACTGCGCTCTTTGTTCCCAACATGGCCGCATCCAGGGGTAAGGTCGCTCGGTCCATTGTAGGTGCTTCAGCTGGTGATCGCGCTCAATTGACTTGTAGGAATGGTCTTGTACTCGTGATCATCATCTTCAATGTCGGCAACGTGCCATGTTCGCCATTTGGTCTCTGAACTGGCTAGGTTTTCGCCGTGAATTGACACATTCAGGGGTGCAGTCACGACTTCGCCGGTGTCCGGTGGTCGCTTGTAGCCATTGGAAGTGATTGATGTCATTTTGAACTTGTCTGGGTCGATCGTATGCGATTTTTGTCATTGACTGGGTGGTGTCCTGCAATCTGGATAATAATCTTCTTCATTGCCGGTGACGCGCCTTGTGCGCCAATTGGTCTGTGATCTCACTCCGCTGCCATCAGGGGCTCAGTGGAATAATGGAATGGTCAATGCTTCGTGCTTCGCAGTAATGACGCTTCGATATCTCGTTTCAAGGGCTGTATTCTGAATTGTTGACTCCATGGTGTCGCTTCAGAAAAGGGGTAAAACTCGACAGCTTGTAATCCCGTGAGCAAACCGTATCCATTTACTGAAAAGCGATAATAGTGTATGGGCACGTATGCCTGCGTTCGGCCTCATAGGTATACGTATGGTATTTATTGGAATATGGTTGCAAACGTGGATGCGAGTGATAGTAGATGTAGATGTATAGGTAAGATTATCGCTAGAGATCTAAGGCTCGTGGCGAGCCAACTACATAGACTGGCCGTTACCCGGCCCGGGTCACGTGCCGCCGTTACATCAGGTTTGGAGGTGTAGACATCCATTAGTTGTTGCTTAACATCAGCATACAACACACTATGCTGTGTTGTAAGATTATCCGCATAATGTGTATGGTATTAAACCACAAAATCGAACCAACAATCTTGGTTCACCTTATATTCATTGAATAATGCTGCAAAGCTGTTCCGATACCAGTCTCAAAATCCCTTCAATACTCACGTATCGTTGAGGCACAGGAACTCAAACTTGCATATAAATTCCCGCAGACCCCTGCTGGAGTACTGGGCAGCAAGAGAGACTAGATTCACTATCTGGGAATGTAGTGCACAAGCCGAATCTCTATAATAGTTGGGGCGAAGTCTGGCCAACATCAGGTAGGATTTCATGGGTTTGACAGTCATTTCCAAGATGTCTTGCAAGACGACCGGTAAGAACCTGGTCGACTGGGTATGGGACAGATGGTCATAAGCATCAACCTCTGTATTATCTGCATCATCTGCTGGAGACACTCCATCCTCCACTATTTCAAAAGCCTTAATCTCTTTCAGGATTATCATCATTCATGCAGTCCATATCCTGTGGGATTCCTGACAAGAAAGTTTTCGGATATTGTCGAGCGAAATGTTTTCCAGGGTTTCATGATTGACGCGACCCCAAAACGAGAACACTGCGTTCTTCTCTGAGGAGGACGGCAATCTGTCAACTATTTTTATTGTTGTAGTTGAACGAAGCATAATTGGTGTAGGTGATGGATATTCGTTGGGAAATTCTGAATTTGGATATTCAATGGGAATAACAAAAAGGTTAACCGGATGCTGAGGGTTGTCAAGTTCTGACTTAGTATCGCTTATCTGTGCTCAGAACCTAATTAATTGAAACCGCGACAGTCCAAAGGGATTTGTTAGAATCACCAAAGAAGTATACGAAGAAGGAGTAAAGCGCGTATAACAATGTTTCAAAGTGTTCGAAAAACAAGCATATGGTAAAGAGAATTCGACCGGATATTATTGTATTCCTTATCGATGTCTGTTCAAGTCTACTGTACTGTTCTCTAACTGGAGACACAGTTTCTATATATATTTAAAACAAGGAGTGATTGTCCGTGACCACTGTGGTGGATCAATTTCCTATAACAGTCAAGAAAGACTCTACAACTGTACAAAAATACAAAAGGACTGTAAAGAACATAACAGAATAATCCAGACCCGTTCTATAAAGATAAGCGCTAATCAATCACTCTTCTATATGAACCAAAAAGAAGATTCTAGACAAGTTCTAACTGGAACTTTCTAGACATCCTAGTAAAAAGATAACAAAAGTAATAACACACCACATTTTTCTGATCTGCAACAATGTTTCTTATAGTATGGAGAATACAAAAGAAAGATACCAATATTAGTAAGAGAAATGTAGATACTCCCGTATTTTCAATAGTATCCATAAGTGATATTGATCAAATAATGCATGCAGGTTTCCCAATAGTCCGGGAGGCCGGCAGTCTTTCAGCGGTCACCTTCGTCGTTCACGGTGGGGCACGGGTAGAGACACTAAGAACTCTGAACGGAGATCTAACGGGCCTTGGCGGGGGTTACTGCTCACTATCTTGCGGTGCTTTAGATTAAAAGCCGCTCATTTCGTAACAGGTTACACAGTGTGCAACTTTCGTATCTTAATATAAGGTGCAGGAAACTTGTAACAAGTGTGTATAAGTAAAAATCGGAGTGACGGCCAGTCGGCAACACATACTTGCTTCACCCAGCCATCACTCGGCTTACCTGCGGGCCCGGTTCTTGCATGAACCTGACCGAGCTGAGCTTCAGCTGAGCTGATGTCAAGGTACACAGCCGGTAGGGCATAAGGCACCCAACTACCTTGTATATATCTCTAGTCTTTCTCCCGCTCTCCAGTCTCTGTACCTAAGTCTATTCACACGGTTCTCCCCTTCATATTTTCAACACCGGTAGTCTCGTACTCCAAAAACTCTACACACCTTCGACAACCACCCTCTCCGCCTGGTTTTGCCAAGCTTTCCCCTCTTTGGGTGAGAGCAGGGTTTTGCTTTGGCTTCTTCTGTGTGTGTCCGCTCGTCTTCGGGTGAGTGTACCTCGTCATCGACAATATCGGTACCACTCAGCATCGACACCGAACGGTCGTCCCCTGTTGGGGCAACTCGCCTTCTTTTGGAACGTTTTATGCTGGTTACATGATAAAGCTACGACATGATTCGACTCGACCCAAACCGTCCGTCCGCCCACCAGTTCTACAGCCAGATGATGGTCAGCGGGCCAGGAATGACCTAGGGAGTTTTCAGTACTGGACTTTCGAATCCAGCCTTTGCGACGCGCCCCGGAGCATTGGCAGTTGGGGTATTCCACTGGAATAACTTCATATGAATCCCTGGACGGCTCAAACGAGGGATTTTCGATAGGACTCAATTGAGTGGGGTTGCAGGTTAGTAAGGAACGGGGGTCTACCTAATTTTTTGCATTTTGGGGGAACCGGCAGTGAGGGCCGGAGTGGTAGGGTGTTAGGGGAGCCGGTAGAGAGTCTACTGCGGGGGGACAGGAAAGTGCCCAGAGGTTGCAAAGGGTGCTGCTTTCGCGACTGTGCCAAGGGGCTGAAAAGCCTGAGGAAGTGACTGGGATCTTGGGTGTGGGCGGTGGATAAATATTATATATGTCATGGCCGCTCCGTGGCCGAATACATTATGATTACAAACAAACAAACTCCAAAACTCTCCGTCCGACAAATCGTAGTCCGGGACCGGGTAGACATCCGCTCGCCCCAGATGGACCCTTCGGAAGCCTCAATGTATGTCGATTATTTGGCCCAATTTTTAGACAACGAACACCTTGTCTAGCAGGGACACTCTTTCTCCACACTGCCGCACGCAGCGGGTCTATTTCTAACTAGCGCACTGGGAAAGTAATGTGGCCCAGGATCTTTAGGTGCGTCAAGTCATGTGAAGTTCGGGTTGTCAATTAGTGTGAAGCACGGGATGTAAACGGGAGGATTACCATCCAAAAACCGTCCCGTGCAAGTGCCAAGACGTGATTTCTCGCGGTCCGGTGAAATTACAGTATGCGGACGAGATTGTCTTCGTTGCTCTCCTACCACACAACAATCACCAAAACGGCCGCCGCGTAATAACGACTGTCACTATTAAAACCCATCAAGTAGGAATTTTGACATCTCACAACTATCTTTATCGGACAAATATTGGTGGAGTTGCCATGGGTGGATGGTGGGAGTTGATGGAATTCGCCCCCATCTAACCCCACCATCCACCAATGCCAACTCCACCAATATTTGTCCGATATGAACGCGTGTCAGACGTCAAATGATCCACTTCATGGGTTCTATTAACTTCGCGTTTCCGATCTTGATTCGGAGGAGCCGTTCTTACTCAGCGGCCGTTTTTGGTGATATGACACGACAAGACACGCAATCCCGTCCAATACCACACAGGATGCCGCATTTTCGGCATCCCAAATCCCGTCCCGCGGATGGCCTAACGTGATCATATGTTAACCTGTCATTTGTAGCTAGCGTATCGCTGGAACTTAAGCCTATGCGACACGTCTCTTCTTCCGATAGACACACCTTCACATACGTTCCGCTGTGTTTTTCGGTAGGGCGCTCACATACCGCCACATCAAAAATTTTGTCACACGTCAACAGTTTGCCACACAGCTATATTTACATAGCATGTTTTCGAATATGATAGTTCTGTTTATGGTAAGATCAATCGCAACCAACCAGCTGTCAACCTCAACGCGCCGCAACTATCTTCAGTATCATGCCTCTGTCCCGACTGCGACCGAAAAAGACCGTAGAGCAACTTGTTACTTCCAATCTAGAGCACGTGTCAAAAACTATAAAATTGTACATATCACCACCTCCGGTCGAGTGAAAAATGCATAAAAATCATTCATAAGAGGAGTTAACAAAGAACAAAACTTGATTAGTCAGCCCCCCTAACCTAAATCAACGCAGCCAACAACATAAATCGCCCCCTGCTCGCTTCTCATACTATCCATGCCACACAACCTTTACAACATGCGTAAGTATTTTTAAAGAAGGAACTCTGAGGAAACATTTGGAATAGATACATCATATTAGTAATGTGGATCATCCGATTGCAAATTATGCAAATCTCTGCTGACAACATGAGAAGCTTCGAGAAGTCAGAAAGTCTCTACATAAAGATCGCGTGAAGCGAGGGTGGTTGGGTGGGTCAAGGTAGAGCTATTACAACAGACGTGCCACCGCCTCGTGTCCGTTCCGCGAAGTATCGTGCAGTGGTGTCGACCCGTGCTTGTCGGCAGCGGAGATGTCGGTGCCCTTGCGCAGCAGCAGCCGTGCCACCGCCTCATGTCCGTTCTGCGAAGCAATGTGT
>Ga0307515_10024579_pt1 | contig 10490 bp, 13 predicted proteins | sample 17_EM_MG_FD_194513 | JGI IMG/M metagenome (GOLD analysis project Ga0307515, IMG submission 194513) | Populus trichocarpa ectomycorrhiza microbial communities from riparian zone in the Pacific Northwest, United States - 17_EM | ecosystem: Host-associated > Plants > Roots > Unclassified | place...
GGTAAGCTATCCTTATATAACGTTTAGATATTATTATAGTAACTAATATTAATAGATTTGCCGCTTTAGATTAATAGAATTAGACCTTACTGTTATTAATACTAGGGGTAATTAATTGTGTTCCCTCTTAACTTTTAAGCTTAGCGCGAGCATTACAACACTAAACGCCTATCACTAGATTGTAGCGTAGAGCTCCTAGATCCTCTTACCGTCGCGCAAAAATGTATATAAATCTATCCAAACAGTTAAATCTAACCAAACCGTTTGCTAGTTTGATCAACCAAACGAAATAAACAAGCTTAAAGCTCTAAAATATCCAATCAACCAAACCAAAGATCTATGGTTTAAATTGTTTGTTTATTAGCAAGTCTAATAGCATTTGACTTGCGGCTATTGCAGCAGCTGTGGGCCCATATGTTTCCGGGAGACTGGCAATGACAACATTATGCCCCCCAATGGAACCCAAGGTGTATATGTTGTTGTCGTTTTCATGCTGCCATTGCAGTTCGTCGTACTCCACATCCAGCATTGCTTCAGCAGCAGCACGCTCGAGCGCAAGGGCAGTAACCAAACCAACGGTATACTCATCGTTGTCTAAAGCGGGGGCCTGGGGGAGCTCGTAGGAGTCATGTTGTTTGAGCGCCATTGGCAAGATCGGACCGAAAGACCGGAGGTAAGGGGACGGCTTAGATATCGTAGAAACGGCTAAGATATGACTCAGCAAGGCGACTACATAATAGGCCTTCTTTTAAAAATACCTTAGAACATGCTAACTTATATCTGCACCTTTGCTGGGGCATTTAGGATGTGGGAGATATTTCTTATAGCTGGAGGAATCTAACAGCATAGCAAGGCTAGCATTTGGCTTGGCGAGGCGGCTGAGAATATGCGCCTGGTGGCAAGCGCTATCATTGGGCAAGCTGTGTTTCGAGTTCGTGGCTGGTTCATTACTTAGTTGAACGAATCGAAATTACAACTTGTATATCTGATATGCGATATAAAAGAAAGTCTTTACGACGAAGTTTGGAGCCGCTCAACACTGGCGATCTATCTACAGAGATCAAAGTTTATCACGTAAAAGAGCCGGATATTGGTGGGAAAAGGCAAGACCCTGCAGCATCAACGCTAAGAGCTATTTTGCTCGACCCCGTCATTACTACACACTCCTGTTGCGAGCTGAATGTCAATTGATATATAACGAACCATTTCCGCTCAAAGGCCTACTTCCTAACCAGCACTTAACGAAGTAAGATACCAAAATTCTTTTCGAACAATTCTATTCTCTGAACAAACTTTGCGGAAGATGAGCCCACCCGCCGGCGCGTTAGCCCAAACAAGTCAGGCAAGCCAGTAACAGTCGCTGGGTCTCAGTTGTTATCCAAGCGGAAGCAGACCTGATTGATGCTCATTTGAGGCACGGCGATAAGATTGGTACATGTCGCTCCCAGCTATTTATTGCGGGTGTGTCTAATTAGCATGTCTTATGCCAGTCACCGCTCCCAGTGACGAGGTCAAGTTCCGATCGACAGCAAACGAGTGGACGAGATCACCAAGGATGACGCGAGAGAATTGCAATCAGAGAAGGTGGAACTTCTAATGGCTTTTGTTCATGTAATCGATACTGACGAAATTGCAAGACTCGTGCTTTAGGCACTCCCCCGGGAGCTGGCTTACTTGCATCACGGATCGGAATGAGCTGTGGGAATGAGAAGTTCTACTGGATATATGCACGTGACCTCGTTGTCCGCCCAACCGAGTTCGTAAACAAACTACGGGCTTCAAGTCTACTTCACGTATCCTTTGTACACCACATTTTTCTTCTGGAATTGACGAAAGACTCAGGCAATCGAGCCTGTTAATAACTTCACATGGCTCGTCTGCGTAAAGTGATTCCCTCTGACACTGAAGACAGTGGCGACAACCTCCCAGATCTTGAGGTTATTCTATCCCAGCACAAGACTCGGAATACGGGCCAAACAGCCAAATCTACAGAATCCAATGGATCGGTTGCAAAAAATACAAGTCAGAAGGGAAACGAGAGCTCGCTGAGAGGTAATACGCAAAAATTGAAAGAAGTCCATGGCTCTGGAGACCGGGAGCGTGCGTTAGCATGTTCCATACCAAAGGCGCAGGCGGCAGACAAGCCTGCGAAGAAAAAGAGGGTGTTGAAACCTATGGCATGGGATGCTACGCTACTGCAGAAAATGCCGGCTTCTGAATTATTTATGCCGGAAAAACCGAAGCGGACTTGGAAGGACGCAAATGCTTCTGTTTCTACAGGATTGTTGGCAAGGATTCCGGCAAAGATAGCTCCAGCGGATAGAAATAGGAGGGAAGAATTGGAAGAGGAAGAAGACGTGGAAGAGAGCTTATGGTGTGGCTCTGATGTAACAGCGAGGGAGGAATCAGATGCAATGGTCCAGAATAGTGACAAGAAAGAGACAAGGCGACAGGATTCTGGAACCACACGCTCTAGTTTACAGTCTGAGAAGGATACAGAGCCAAGATTGAAAGAACATGAACAATATTCAAGATCAGCTTCTCGGCCAATCCAAGATGTTATAGATTTGACAACCACACCTGAACGTATAAAATCGTTCAAACCTCTCAAAAAAATTGTTGGATCTGCTATACCTCCAAATATCGCTCGTCCTTGCAGCTCTTCAGGCAACGGTCACCAGGCTATTCATCAGTAGTAAGTATCTAATTATTAATTTAGAACTATATCATCCCATCGGTCTCATCTAACAGCCTTAGCTCTCCAACCCGCAGCCGCTCCCCTCGCAAAGCCCCGCCAACAGCCCGTCCCAACACCCCACCGCCACCACCGAGCAGCCCCTCCAAATCTCGTCTCATATCCCCCCTAAAACCAAAGCGCAATCCATCCCCGCCTTCCCTCCGTCCTAGCCTTGATGCCTTTTGGAGCGCCGACGTAGTCAACGCCTGGAATGACACCTACTCGCCCGCAAAAGGGCTCGCCTCTCCGAAAAAATCAAGGTCAAGGTCAAAAGCATACCCCTACGACTCCGACTCCGACTCCTTCCCCTCCCTAACCTCTTCACCACGGAAAAGCTCTACGAAACGCACGGCAGGCGACCCCACCGCAACGCAGGTCCGTGCAACACGGAAAGCTTTCGCAGCGCGGAAGCACGAGTTGGCTGAGTCCTTCCTGTGCGAGCTAGATGAGACGATAGCGGGAGGCAAGATAGGCGAGCTGGCGGCGCCATGCGGCGGCGTGAAGATTTTGTGGAGCAAGAAGCTGAACTCCACCGCCGGGCGAGCAAACTGGCGGCGAGAAACGGTACGGATGCGCGGAGAAGACGGGAAGGTGGTGACGCTGTATCGGCACCATGCGTCGATCGAGTTGGCCGAGAAGGTCATTGATGATGAAGGTAAAATGCCCTCTACCCTCCCCTTAGCCAGAACAGCTTATCCCACCTGTTCACCTTTACTAACGTACTCTTTTGCTTGATGGTAGATCGCCTCCTCAATGTGCTCGCGCATGAATACTGCCACCTAACCACCTTCATGATTTCGAACATGCGAACGAACCCGCACGGCGCCGAGTTCAAGTCCTGGGCCACCAAAGTCTCGCGCGCCTTTGCCGTTCGCGGCGTTACTGTCACGACAAAACACTCCTATGACATCGCCTATAAATACGTCTGGGAGTGCGTTGGTTGCGGCCACGAGTTTAAGCGCCATAGCAAGTCGGTGGATCCGACACGGCATACTTGCGGCAAGTGTAAGGGTACATTGGTGCAGACGCAGCCGCCGCTTAGGAAGGGGAAAGGGGGTGAGGGGAAGGGCGAGTATCAGGGCTTTGTGAAGGAGAATTTCCAGAAAGTGAAGAAGAGGTTGGAAGAGAGGGGGGAGGAGGCAGGCATGGGAAAAGTAATGGAGGCGCTAGGGAAGGAATACAGGGAACTGAAAGATAGGGTGAAGATGGATGCGGGCATCAAAAGTAGTCCGGCGCTTCAGGAAGTCGAACTCGCGTTCAAAGGACTAAAAGTGGGAGAGACGGATGTGTGAGGGATAACCAGTGAATACATGCTAGATACGCTATAGAACAAGTACATGTAGGACAGCCCGAAGGAAATCAGGGGTGAGATACACAAACAAAATGAAAATTGTACCAACTGCTACATATAGGGTGTCTAAACACTAAACCAACATCCCTCCCAAACCTTCTTACCTCGGGCACTCCATTCTCGTTCATTCTCTCGTCCACAGACTTGATCCCCGGAAGCACTTGAAGTACTTGACTATCACCTCCTTCAGATTCTCGACCTGCGATTACATTTGTCTACGATGCATGTTGCTTGGCCATCGTGTTGAGTGCGCTACCGTTCTTGAACCATTCAATCTGGCCCTCGTTGAATGTGTGCACCAGCTTAATATCATAAGGCTTGCTGCCATCGGCAGGATGAACCTTGAGGGTCATTGGTTCGCCGACTGCAAGCTCAGTGCACATAAGATCGACCTTGTCCTCTGGCTGGATCTTGTCATAGTCGGCAGGATCAGCAAATGTAAGAGGAAGCATACCCTGCTTCTTCAAATTTGTCTCGTGCTGTAGATAGCATGTTAGATTTTTCGTTTTTAAGCAGGATAATGAAGGCTACTTACGATACGGGCAAAAGATCGCGTAATGATAGCAAGACCGCCAAGATGCCTTGGCTCTAATGCAGCGTGCTCACGGGAACTGCCCTCGCCGTAGTTCCAATCACCAACGACGACCCATTTAATGCCGTGCTTCTTGTAGTCACGAGCAACAGCAGGGACGGCATCATACTCTCCGGTCAACATATTCTTAATCTTGTTAGCTTCACCGTTCTCCGAGTTGGTGGCACCGATCAGCATGTTGTTGGAGATGTTGTCGAGATGGCCGCGGTACTTCAACCAGGGACCAGCCACTAAATTAACGTTAGCATTCATCTTTTGCAACATATATAGGTAGGCTCCTTACTTGAGATATGGTCAGTCGTGGTCTTGCCCTGAGCCTTGATTAGGATTGGGATATCCAAGGCGTCCTTTCCATCCCAAGGTTTGAATGGCTCGAGGATCTGAAGACGATCAGATATTGGCGAAACGGCAACAGAAACGGAAACGCGATCCTCTGGAGGGGCCTGGTAGGTGTCGCGTCCTGGGTCGAATCCATTGGCGGGTAGACCTTCGCCAGTCGGTGGCTTGAGCTTGAATTCTTTGCCATTCTTGTCCTTGAGGGAATCCGTCAATGGGTTGAAGTTAAGAGTACCAGCAATAGTCATGGCAACAACAAGATCCGGCGAGGTGACAAAAGCGTGAGTAGCGGGGTTAGCATCGTTACGACCAGTGAAGTTTCGGTTGTAAGAGGAGATGATAGAGTTTGGCTCGCCCTTCTTGACATCCTTGCGGTCCCATTGGCCAATGCAAGGACCGCAGGCATTCGCAAGAACCATACCACCAAACTCTTCGAAGGTCTTCAGCTGGCCATCACGCTCAATGGTAGCGCGGATCTGCTCAGATCCAGGAGTGACAGTGAACAGAGACTTAGCCTTAATACCATGGCTCATGGCATCCTCGGCGATTGAAGCGGCGCGGGACATATCCTCATAAGAGGAGTTAGTGCATGAGCCGATCAAACCAACCTTAAGCTCTTCCGGCCACTTGTTTGTCTTGACAGCTTCTTTGAACTTGCTGATTGGAGTAGCAAGGTCAGGTGTGAATGGCCCATTGATGTGGGGCTCGAGCTCAGAGAGGTTAATCTCGATGAGTTGGTCGTACTCAGCGCCCTCATCCTCGTGGAGCTCTGCAGCGTATTCTCGTGCGAAGTCACCGATCGCCTGACGTTTTGTAGCCTTCAGGTAGTCATACATGCGGTCGTTGAAGGGGAAAAGGGATGTGGTGGCGCCGATTTCAGCGCCCATGTTGCAGATAGTACCCATACCCGTGCAAGAGAGATTTTCGGTGCCAGGGCCATGATATTCGACGATGGCACCAGTTCCACCCTTGACAGTAAGGATTCCGGCAACCTTGAGGATGATATCTAAAGGGTTTGTTAGTTTTGAGCTTTATGTAGGGAGACCTTAGGCGTAAAGTGGGGGCCACCGGAAGCTGTTCATTGCCCGCAGACCACCGTCCAGACAGCTTCTAGAGAGAGAAATGTTGAAGAACCAACCTTTGGGAGCAGTCCAGCCAGACATCTGACCAGTCAATTTAACACCAATAACCTTGGGGGCCTTCAATTCCCATGGAAGATTTGCCATGACGTCAACAGCATCAGCTCCACCAACACCAATGGCAGCCATACCAAGACCGCCGGCATTGGGAGTGTGAGAGTCTGTTCCAATCATGAGAGCACCGGGGAAGGCATAGTTTTCAAGGATAATCTGATGAATGATACCAGAGCCCGGCCGCCAGAAACCAATGTTATATTTGGCGCAAGACGTTGACAGGAAGTCGTAAACTTCTTTGTTGATATCGTTCGCCCGCGCCAAATCCTTCTCGCCGCCTAATTGGGCCTCGATGAGATGGTCACAGTGTACGGTTGTGGGTGTGGCGACGGAGGGCATGCCTGCGGACATGAACTGGAGAATAGCCATCTGGGCCGTTGCATCTTGACAAGCAACACGATCCGGTCGAAGCTTGAGGTAGCTCTTGCCACGCTCAATTTCCTGGCCATGAGGGTCATCTAAATGAGAATAAAGGATTTTCTCTGCGTAGGTCAGAGGTCGGTTTAGCCTTGCGCGAACAATGTTCAGGTTCTCGTTCATCTTCTTGTAGTTGATGTAATGGCCCTTCTCCCAATTGGTCATCTCGACCTTGCGGGAGAGCGGGGCATCGCTGACCGTAGCCAAAGCACGCCTACCCAGCTGGGTTGGGAGCCTCGAGAACCTGTTCATCGTGGCTGGTGAAATTGTGGTTGTGAGAATTGAGCGGAGAGGGAGGGGTATGGGTGGAGAAGAGGAAGAACGTCAAGCTCTTTGCACGAGATTATCAAGCTCGCTCCTATAGGCTGGTGCTGCTGAAGGCTCTGCTTCACCCGAGGCTGCCAAAAGCAAAAGCCCGACCAGCCAAACCCCACGGCAATTCCTTCCCGTTCAGCCGCGTGCACTTGGAATAGTCCCGAGCAGCACGTATGAGGTATATCAATTGATTCAGTGGGCACCTATGAAATGTTTATTCAGATTATGCAGAGCGTGTTGTTGCATGCAGAAGCTTCTGTCATGAAGCCCTGCCAATTGATCGGTTGCCATCCGCATTACCGGTCGCTAAGGCTCACTCACAACCACAAAACTGTCTGGGTTCGACGGCTTGATGAGGGGGTACGGAGACATTTGATCACCATAGAATATTTTATGAACAGCATTACTATGCTGAAGCTGCCATCGAAAACCTTTCACAAGCTTGCAATCTCTGACAATTTTATTATAATAGCTCTTACGCCGCGCGTCGGTTATCGCCTTGCCATCCACGAAAAAAAAACCTCATTTGAGCACAGCCGTACCCGACAACCTGACCATAACCATGCCAGCGATACGAGGCTCAAAATCTAAGAAAAAGACCAGGCGATATACCCGTGATCTAGATCAAATCTATGCCGACTTAAGCTCCGAAGCCCATCTTGCTCAATACAAAAAGACCAAAGCGGTGGAGGACCTTCCCGGATTAGGGCAGTGGTACTGCAAAGAGTGTGCAAAATGGTTTGAAGGAGAGGCAAACTTCACGTCGCACCGACGGGGCAAGAATCACAAGCGGAGGTATAAGAATTCTATGCAGATGTCTGGAGCTAGAAGCAAGCTGACTGACGTGTCTAGGTTACGGCAGCTGCGAGAGGAACCACATACCCAGAAGGAATCTGAGGCAGCAATAGGTCTCAGCACTGACAATGGGAAACACACCAACACTGTAATGGAGATTGACGATGGCCCTGTTGCCTCTGCATAGAGTGGAAATGAAGCAAACCGGCGTCAGGCATGATCGGGAAGCACTCATGCACCGATTACACATGTTTGAGCCTTTATGAAAATCTACATGGGAATGGCGTTTTAGAGCGGTATGGAAAGTAAGCTAAGGGAAACTGTATCATTCGAGGAGTATAAATGTCCAAGACAGGAGAGCATATTTCGGTTACAAAACTTCTACCTGCGACTTAACGCTAGCTGCCTGCAGGCAAGAAAATGCGTTGTGGATTGAACGTAGGGAAATAAATCAGAGTATTTTCTGATACCTCAGATACCATCTTTTTAGAAAATTGCCTTCAATCTGCAGGCAGTTGCTGTCGTTACGATTAGGTAGAAGCTCCTCGCTGCCTGACTATTGCCTAGCCGGCTACCTAGATTAAGACCATAAAATGGATCGAGGAGCGGCAGCAAAGATCCACTAACGCGTGACGAAAACTCTTGAGCATTTTCCAACTAAGAGATAATTCTTCTCCTAATCATGGCATTCCAACCCACGCAACTTTTTGGCGGTGCCATCACCGTTGACCTCCCCACGGGCTTCGGCGACGTCAGGTCCTCAATATCCCGAGCACTACCACTACGTATATCAAACTAACGTTTCACACAGCTCCATCCGCCAAGTTCCCGACCATCAAGAAGTTTACCTTGACAGTAATGGCTTCACAAGCATCATCTTCGATATCACAGAGCGCGTGGAAAATGTGGCGACAGACGAAGAAGCGCTGAAGTTCCATTTCGACGATATCGTCTCAGGCTCTGCAGAAGGCACGCAGTACTTCCACCCGGGTATTGCGACGCTAGCTAGGATGGCGTAAGTCATGCATCTCGGATTTCAAGTCTTTTATTTCTTTTATTTTCTCACGCTACTTCAACTTTCCTAAACAAAATATGTGTGCATCACGTGCATGACCTTTCACTGATAAATTTCTAGTAACATCCCAACCTACACCCTCTTTGCGACCCAGCACCCACAACCTCCTACTATCTCCCCCAATGGAGCCTCTGCGCCGTGCAAGCCTGTCCCAGACTTTACGGGCATCCTGCTGGTGCTAGTCCGACTAGCAGAGCAGAAGACCGACATCGTTGTCACGGTCAACGTTCCGCACGTGCCGGGCGAGTATGTAAGTGAGGCAGTAGATTTGGCTACTGCAAAGCTTGGTCCGCTTATGGATGGTGCGGTGAAGGTCCAAGAGAAGATTTTGGAGACGCTTGAGATTAAAGATTGGGGTTTATTTGTGAATTAGAGTGCAGATGCGGAGAGTATGATTAATAGGATTGGAAAATTTTTATGATGGGGGATCATATTTTATTACCAGGTTTTTTTAGAGTATTTATTATGGTGTAGACCTATGGTAAAAGTATGATTAAAATTGACGCAAATGATCCACTATGCAATGTCCAAAATCTAAAAGTCCTTGGTCAAAAATTCTTCAGAAAATGCCAAGAGAACTCAGACCATCTCCTGTCTTAATTATGAACGCTGTCACTTTTACACCTCAACGCAGGTTTCAGGGAAATATGCCTCCGAATCTGGATGGTTTTGACGCTGTTTTAAGCGGCAAATTTACCAGAATGCCAAGCATAACCCTTGCCCCCCCCACACCTATCCCTGCCTTTAAGCGAACGAAGGCTCCCAAACCAAAATCGAAACCGACTTTCGCGCGAAACAGGACCAGGGGAGGATTATCTACCCTTGTCCTTATTACCATATAGTGTGCTATTCTATAACAATGGCCGACCTCCCTCTTACCTCCTCATCTTTTTCTCTCATCTCTCCCTTTTCGTTTCCCAGTCGGAACCCTATACATCATGAGTATCCAGCATAGAAAACGAGGTCCAAAGAAGAGGGACCCAGACAGTCGACTCGAGGCGGCCATACAAAATGGGCTCTCTAAGGATAAATCCGGGATTAGCAATAACCTAGTCCACAAAAAACTTGGTGAAAACAGTAAACCGCAGTATGATGCAATGATGGAAACTTAGAAAGGGTACGTTAGTATCATTTTTTTTATTGACCCGAGGTACGAGTGGTCTATATTTTCGGGTCCTAGAATTCAAACTTTGCCAAGCCTGCTTCTGATTGGTTCAAAAAAACTTGCGGACGGTAAGTCGTGGCAGAATTCACGTGACGAACTTCAAAATATTGGAACATCAAAATATTATTGACCCGAGGTACGAGTGGTCTATTATATTCGGGTCCTGGAATTCAAACCTTGCCAAGCCAGCTTCTGATTGGCCGAGCCTTGGCTTCTAATTGGCTGGAAAAATGTTGCGCGCGGTAAGCTATGGCAGAATCCACGTGACGAACTTCAAAACCTTGAGTTCTACCAAAGCTCTGGAAAAGCTCTGCACTGAGCTCTACCAATGCCCTGCAAAAGCTCTGCACGAAGCTCCGTACAAAGTTCTGCAAAGGCTCTACCAAAAGCTCTACCAAAGGCTTTGCAGCACCTCTGCCCACCCAGTGTACCGGCCACTCAGTGAATGGAGCACACAGAGTGGGGTCCAAAAGGGTCTCCCCCTTGAAGCTCTGCTCGAAGCTCTGCTTAAAGC
>Ga0307515_10024580_pt1 | contig 10490 bp, 2 predicted proteins | sample 17_EM_MG_FD_194513 | JGI IMG/M metagenome (GOLD analysis project Ga0307515, IMG submission 194513) | Populus trichocarpa ectomycorrhiza microbial communities from riparian zone in the Pacific Northwest, United States - 17_EM | ecosystem: Host-associated > Plants > Roots > Unclassified | place...
GGCGTACCAAACGCGTAAGCACGCGGTTAGTACGACAGGTGCTATAATTATACACTAGCGGTACTTGGAAAATAAAACCACTTATATATAGCCTCCGTAATTGTCTTAATAGAACTATAAAACACATAAGAAAATACATAGGAAATCCCTCCTAAGGTGCCTTTTGGGTTGCCTTCTAAATGGTGCTCTAAGCTAGCCGTAAGTCCTGCTTACGGTCCGTAAAATGAACTGTACGGCCTTTTAACGGGCCGTAAATGCACCGTACGGCCTTCCGACGGGCCGTAACTGAACCGTAAATGCTCTATTAGTCTCGCTCTACCCATTTTATAACCTTTAGGTTAAGCTTATTTATATTAATTAGGGTTTTAAGAGCTTAACACGGCTTTACCTTAGTCATGGCGTTTGCTGGGTTGTCTCCACTACTAATCTATTTAACCTCCGTAATCTCACGTTGTTTATAGGCCTAATATAAGCCTCTTCTCTTATGTCGTACCTAGTTTAACTAAGTAGTCGTAAAGGGACTTTAAATCAGTGTATAAAACTAGGGGTAACTGCTCTAGTTATAGAATCTTCTAGACCGTTAATTTAATTGCGGCTACTATATTAAATCTATAAGCTAGTGTATATAGTTTAAAAGCTAGTATACTACGGGTTACTCATTTGCACTTAATTAAAGACTAATATAGTATATTTACGTCCTAATTGCGGTCCGTAAGTATAATTATAAAGCCGATTTGTGATAATAGGTCTTTATTATTAGTAAAAGATACGTCCGTAAATACTAGTAGGCTAAGGGAATTTAGGTCTAGTGGTATAAAAGTAAGTCCCCTTACTGCATTATTAATTTGCCACTAGATACGCTTATTAAAGTACTTAATATTTTCTTCTTATAGGTCTACTACCTAGGCTATAAAGGATAGATTATAGGCAGATTTAGGTTAATAGACTATAGCAATATAGGCGCCTTTTATACGCTGTATAGCGTATTAGTCCTTTATATTTACGGTCTTATAGGTTTCTCCGCGGGAACTAGTAAGGTTTATAGGTTTTGCTATAATAGGCTTTAGGTTTTAAGCTTGGCGTTCCTAAGTTAGCTTAATTAGGTTGCCCTTTTGTGTAATTAAGCCTCTATTAAACTTAATTAGAGTCTACTTAGTTAACTGCTCTTACGGCTTTGCTAAGAACTTTACCTTTTATAGTTTAGTTTCTTTAGCATCCGTAAAGGTTTGGTCTGCTAAGAAGAGGGTATTATTGGTTTGGAGTCTAACAATGCCAAGGCCGTTTAATAGGGTGTATAAGAGGTAGGGGTTGTAGGTCGACTATTCTATTTTAAGTTTACTAACGTAATGCTAGTAATATATCTTAAACTAATAGTTTCTAGCTTCTAGTACTCCGTAAAGAGGTTTTATGACCCGTAAAATTGTTTCTAGTTATAGGTTAAGCTCGCGGGGTAGTCGTATAAAGATGTCCCTACTTAGGTAGGTATTAGACTGCACGTAGGCTTATAAGATGTCCCGTAAGTAAAGGGCTACGGGTTTAATTTGCTGTAATCTAGGCGTAAGTATAAGTATAATTTATTGACTAACTTGTTAAATTATAGGCGATTGCATAAGGACTAAACCCTTTCCTTGGTCGTTATAAGCTTATACAACAAGCCTTAATTTCTTAAAGGCTTTGTTAGTACTAGGGTGCTTAATTTTATTAACAAAGCGTAAGTTAAATATACGGACGCCTTGCGGAATGTCTTTCTCTATCATAACCGCAAAGACGCCCTTTTTAAGTAGTCCGTAAAAGGGGTTTCCTATACTAGAACTAATATATCTGCAGGCGGAGATTACCTTACGGATATACCTGCGGAGGTTAGGTAATTCTCCATTACGGGGTTTTTATGGGGACGTCCTCGGCCACGCTTTACGGCAGGTTTAGTAAGTTTAGTAGGTTTCTAGGGGACCTCTAGGGTAGGCAAGGGTGCTTCCAGTTTATTTGATTTAGTAGGTGTTTTTGGTTTACCTAATTTGGCGAGTGCTTCTGGTTCGTCTAGCTTGACGTTATAGGTGTTTTTAGACTAAAAATAGGGTTTTATAAACGTGCTTCTAAAGCTTATTGGTCCGCTAGGGAGCTATATATAGTAAGTCTCGTCTTCTACAGCTAGTAAACGGTAAGGTCTAGTCTAATTACCGCTTTTACGCCATATAAGGACTTTAGAATTAAGCGGGAGGTTGTGTACTAAGGTTATATTAGGTCCGTTACGGTAGTGCAGAGCGTTATTAACAGTTTATTTAGCCCGTAATTTAACTATTTCGGCCATTGCCTTCCATATTATAGCTGCTTATTCCGTAATAGACGGGGTAGAAGGGCCTAGGTTGCTTATCCTTAGGTAGGCTCCGTAAACTAAGAGGGTAGGTACTAGCCCATTAGGGCCAGCGGTGTTATTAATAGCTTTTACGGCTATCTGTAAAGCTAGTTCCTTTTAAATATCCTTGCACTCGTCCGTAATAATCTAGTAAGCTCTCCGTAGAGCTAGGTGAGCTCACTTAACAAGCCTAATAGACTAGTGCGCCTTAACTAGAATGGCTTTTATTAAAATAGCTATAGCTATAGCGTACTGTTGGAATTCCTTGCTAATAAAGTTCTTACTAGCGTTGTGGGTAATATACTTAGGGGGTCCAACGTATGTATTAATCCAGTAGGTCCGTAAAATGTCCTAAATATATTTTATAGATATATTTTACAACTAACGGGCGGCTTAATAGCGAGTTGCCTTGTTAATTATATATAGTACTAGGCTGCCGTTAATGTACATAATATTTACGTATACTAAGTGGTTAAAATTAAGGTCTTTATAAAGAGTAAACTTAAATCGGCCTAGGAAATGTCCGTATTTCTAGTAAAAGGAGCAGTATTTAGTTAGGTAGTTAATTGCCTTCCTATTAACGTTGTTATATCTAGAACGTTTAAGGACTCTATGCAGCTTTTCGGCTGACGGGTAGCCGAAACGGCGGTATAGGCGGTGGATTTCCGTACTAGTGAGGTAGCACGGGTTATAGTCGAAAGATTCCTAAATATAGGTCCGTAAAGTCTCTCCCTATATAAGGAACGGGTGTCTAAATTATTATGTAATTGGTAGGGTAATATTCTTACTTCTTAGGGCAGTTGTGGGGCTAATTAGGGTATCTGTAACATTGTTATAGTAAACTTGTAGTCTATCTATATCTATAAGGCAGAGTAGGAAAGGGGTGTCCGCTTTTACTATATGGAAGTTAACTGGGCTAATTAGAGTCTTAACTTTAACTAATCTAATTAATGCGGTTAAGCTAATACTAAATTAGATGTTTACGGCCCTAGTTTACATAGTATTAATGTCCGTATTATTATTTGTGGTGGTTTTATATATAAGGTATTGTCCATAACCTATAGTAGACTTTTTAGAGGCACCTATATTAATTATAACGCCGTAAAATTCTTTAGGGGTGTAGCGTTTAGTAGTAATATATATAAATGGGTCCTGTTTATGGTCCGTAATGTCTATAACAGGTCTAATAGGTATACTTACGGGCTGGTTTTTGGGTGCAATTAAGTATATAAAGGAGCGGTTGGCTAATACGGTTGTAATATTAAAGGCTTAGCCGTCCGTAAAAGGTCTGAAAGTAGTTAGGAACGTCTCTAAGGTCTCCTATTCCTAAATATCTAAGTTAAAGTTAATTATAAGGGCTTCTATTAACTCGTTAAGAGACTCCTCTACTTCCTTTCCTTTGTAGTTTAAGATAAACTAGTTAATCTAATTGTTAAATCTCTTCTTAGACTTATTATGTTCTTTTTAGGTATGCTTTATAGACTAATATTCTTCCTTACCGTATATAAAGCACTTCTAGCTAGTTTGTTTATGGGGGTATATTTTTATATAGGGGTTGCTGCGGGGGTTATAGGTAGGACTTAGTCGGTATAGGTGCTGCTAGCGGTAGCGGCGGTCCGTAAAGTAGGTATCTAAGTCTATTTATGGATATTAAATATCCGTAATAAAGGCTTAAGTGCTGCCTAGCGGGTTTAAGGCTTTATACGTTGCAATAGAGGACCGTAAATCGTTAATAAGGCTAGCTATAGTATCTGCGGGCTTATAATAGGCGTATTTATAGGGTTCTATTTCCTAGCAAGCCGTAATAAGTTTATTATGCAGGAAGTCGTTCGTTTAAAGCTTAATATTAAGACCGTGCTATAGGTAGCGGAGGTCTTTAATAAGGATTTATAGGCACTCTATGGTCGATTTTTTAGTATTATTGTCTATTACAGTCCGTAACTTAGTTGCATTCTATTAGGTAAGGATATTACGCTTATATTCTAGTCCTTTAAAGTAGTTGCGTATGGCTTTATATAGCTTATTAAAGGGAACACTAAGGGGGTTGCTCTTAAGGTTAGTGTAGTAGTAGTTAAGTGCTAGGCCGCGCAGTATAGTAGAGTAGGCTTAGCTAAACTCCTGTTTAGGAATATTAGCCTTCTAATAGAGGTCTGTAAAGATAGTTAGTTTAAAGTTAAAGTTATTATTTTTACCGCTGTACTTAGATTTGTCGGTATAGAGCTTAACTAGGTTAGCTAGCTCCTTACTATAGGTCTTTACTTAGGTAGTTTGCGGATTTATAACTTAAGTAATGGAAGTGTTTTGGTCCGTATTTTAGTTTACGGGGGTATTATAGTCCGTAATTTGGGTTACGGGGGTATTGCGGTCCGTAACTTAAGTACTAGGTATACTTTAGTTAGTAAAATTAATTTTAAAACTACTTGGGTTTATAGGACGAATTTAGTTAAGTGGGTTAGGTATAAGGCTAGCAATCCTATTAAGTTTAGAAAAAGTAAAGAGTTCTTTAATAGCTTTGACCTAGTCTAGAATTTCCTCTTTAGTCTACTCTGTTTGGTCCTCTTCACATAATATATTATATAAAGACTATGCGATAGTAACCCACTTATCTTTTTTAACCCATACACCTTAATTACGGAGGAAGGTTTATAGGTTGCGGATAGTTATAAGTTTATAGGTCTTAAAGATAGCTTCCGTAAAGTCCGCAAAGTCTTCTTTATACTATTCCCACATACCGTTATTTATAAAATTATAATGTCTATATTTAAGGATTTTAAATTTAATATAGTTATTAACGTTATTTACGGACGTAAGGTTAACTCCCTAGCTCTACTTCTTTTAGCCTTCGCTAACTTGCTTACTAATATCTGCCATACTATGTGGTATAGTATAGTATATAGCGGGTGGTAGAGGTCTTATAGAGTCCGTAAGGGCGGTTGGCGGGTCTGTAACAGTTCGCGAAAGGGTAAAAGGTCTCCGTAACGGTCCGTAAAGGTGATTAACGGGTCCGTAACGCTTTATAGGAGGGTAAGAGGTCTCTATAAGGGGTCTAAAGAGAGGTTGGGGGTATTAAAGGAGGGTGTAGTAGGAATAGGGGTTTAAGGTTTAAGGGTAGGGGGTTTTATACAGGTCTGTATTCGCGTTTATAAACTTCTAGTAAACCGTACTAAGACTTAAATAAGTATATAGAGTTAGTAATAGGTCCGTAATCCCTAACTTCCGACCTTCTAGTAGGTCGTACTAGGATTAAACAGGTGGTCGCTATTATGTATCGCTCGGGGGGAGGTATTAAGTAATTGCTAATCTGTACGCGCTTACTGATTAGTATTTGTATTAATTTAATAATATAAGTAAGTCATATCCAGGGGCACGAAATACGTATAGTATTGTATGCTCGTTTAGATAGTGATGACTGTCGATTGTATAAAGCAGACTACGTAGTCTATATACTGATGCGCTTCCCCCCTAATTAGTTAGTGCTTTAGAAGTGCACCAGACGCGTAAGCGGGTGGTTGGTGCACTAAACGCGTAAACGCGTACTCGGCGTACCGAACGCGTAAGCACGCGGTTGGTATAACAGGTGCTATAATTATATATAAAGGTATATAGGATTAAGTAGTGTTAAGGTCTATAGGGTTATATATAGGGCTTTTTAATTTTAGAAACGGATTACGCTTTAGGGTATATATTAGGTTTATAAAGTTTTAAATATAAGGTATAGTTAGCTTTAGGAAATAAGTCTATTTATTATATTAAAGGTTCTTATTAATTTATTAATATATTATAGCAAATTTGGGTAAGTCCTTTAGCAGTTCTTTACCTATTAACTATGCTCTAATTTTATCTAAAATAGCTTAATAGAGAGCAGCAACTCTAGCAGCTTTATTTTAATCTAGTTTACTAATAAGGCCTAAAAATTCAAAAAAAAAAGCTAGTAAAGTCTTGGTTCCGTTATTATAGGTTTTTAAGTTTAGTAATAGCGATATATTTATAGCTGGTGTTATTATATATTTATTCTAATAAAGAAATAAAGATTTTAAAATTAATAAAGGTGCCGTTACGGAAGAATAGGTCTATAGTTTGTATAGCGTCCTTATTTAAATAAGACATTCTATAGCTAATCTTACTAGCTTTAGTAGGGTATTAATTATAGTTTATTAAAAGTTTAAAACGAAGCTTATTTATAAAGGGATATAGGTTATTTTAATTTCTATTAAATATTAGAGGGTTAGGGAGCTTTTTAGATTTTATAGTAGGTATTAGATTCGTTATAGGTACGGGTTAAGCTACTATTACTAGTTTAGGGTTTATATTTAACAGGTTAGGTTTATATATAATTATTTTAATTTTATTTATAGGTGTTGCTATTAGGGTCTCTAATATAAGTACTTTAGTATTATAAAGTTCTTTATATATTACTTTAATTAATTACTAATACTAGGCTTTTAGTATAGCTTATTACTAGGCCAGGGCATCTATAAAGGACTATTATATTATAGTTATTTGTTCTCTAACTAGGGCTATAATAGTTAATATAGCGGATTTAAGTTCATTTACTATTTTAAGGGTATTAGTATTAATGTAACGTAATATAAGGGCGCAAAGAGACTTTAGGGAAGATTTAAAGGAATAATATAAATTCTATCTAAATCTAAGGGTATATAGCTCTCGCTAAGAATAAGACATTGCGTAAAGAAGAGAAGGAATAATAAGAGAATTCTATAATTAAATAGTTAGGGACTTAGTGGTTAATGCGTGCGCATATACGCCCACAGTCTTTAACGGACTTTAGTAGAATTTAATTAATCTAGTAGAATTTGGCAGAAGTTAATTAAGCTAGTAGAATTCGGCAGAATTAGTTAAAGCGTCGGAATTTATCTGTTAAGTGTTTTACTAAGACATTCCTACTATAACTGGGCCAGTCCCGTTACACTAACAGCACAGGTCTTATAGTTAATCGTTATTAGTCCTTAAAGCTTCGCACTACCTACCTCCTAGGGTAGATACTTAATTATATTAGGTTCTATATAACCTAGTCTCTTATATTAAAGCCTTCCTACTACTTCCTAATTAGGAAAAGGGTCTCGCAGTTGGATTATAAATAAGGCCTTTAACTTATTATATTTAAGCATATTTTAGTTATAATATCGCCCGCAATAAGCAAACATCTTATAATCGTCTTTATAATATAGTAGGTTCTTTTTATTATCCTACTATATATTCTTATTATTAAACCTATCTAAATAGGCTAAATTTATATAGAACGCTAGTATATACGCTGCGTTAGCTAATAGGATCCTCCTAAGGCCTGCTAGCGTCTAGATTATAACTACTACTGTCCCTATGCCCCTAACCGGATCTAGGCCCGTTCCGGTATATATAAAGTTATTACTTAGCCAAAGCTCGTCAATAAATCTTAATTAGTTGTTAATAACGTATATCATAGTTCTATTATTAAGAATTACACTATTACGCAGCTTGTAGTTAGAACCCGCGTTATAGGCGCACACTTAGTATACGGTAAAGATACCGTAGTTATCTTCCTTTTAACTTCCGTCTAGGCTCCGTATAACTTCCTTTTATAAATCTTCCTTACCTAAAGCCTCCTTCCTTATCTTTTTAATTTTTAACTTAGTCTAATCTAATACGCTTATAATCCTTTCCTTAACTTTTATAACTATGGCTTTATCTAATTTCTAGTCTTTTAATTAAACTAATTTGTTAATATAAGGACACTCCGGAAACTAGTGAACATCTCTATAGTAGTATAGTGGGGCGTCTTTCTTCTATAATATCCTAGATGATATAGTTCTAGGAGCCTTATCCTTAGGTACTTTAGGAGCTTTATTCTTATAAGCTCCGTTAATTAACTTGCCCTAAAAGCCTACTACATTAGCACTAAGCTAATCTCTTCTCTTTTAGGCAGTTTCTATTTATTAATAGTTCTAATATATTTTAACTAGTTAATCTATAAATATTATTTAGTTACTAGCCTAGTTATATTTATTAAATTCAACCCTCCACGTTAAGGCCTAGTTTAGTAATACTAGCTTTACCACTATTAGAAAATCTCTAATTGCTTAGTCGCCGTATACGTCCGGCAATTTAATCTTTTTATAGTTATTATATGTCTTCTCCTACTGCTATAGCTAGGCCTTAAAGTTCTAGTTCTTTAGGCCCTTTTTAACCTTAGCATATTAAGTAGATAGGTACAGCTCTTATGCTATATTAGTGGGGGCAACCCTCTCCTTAAGAGCCACTAGGGTGTTATATACTAAGTTAATACCTAGTATATAGGTATTAAGGTTCCTAGCCACTATACTAGTAATATAACTTTATAGGGAGGCTAAAGCTGCCTTCTACTTCTTATATTCCTTCTTTACTATCTTATACCTCTTATAGAGAATTTAAAGCTCGTCCTTTTTATCCTTAGAGAGAGCTGTATATAAGGTTGTTCCTAACTTTATATCTTAAGGCCTAGGAAAGACTGGTTTAAGTAAATAGAGCAACTTATCCTGTTTAGTTAAGGGGTTAACGTATTCTTATACGTCTCCTATTTAAGCTTAAAGCCTAATAAGGTCGATCTATTCGTCCTAATTAGCTTAGTTTAATAATATTACCGTTATAGTAACAGCTTAGGTAGGTTAAGAAGTTATATTAAAAGGTGCTTATAAAGACGAATAAAGTATTTAATAAGGGGTATAATTAATTAAATTAAGGTGCGGTGTAGCAAGTCACCTGGGCTTATAACTATTAATTAGTAGTCTATAGGCCAACCGCGGTTCACTCGCTACAGAGGTCCCACCAACAGAGATTGGAAGGTTGAACGTCCTCAAAGAGATGCAGCTACCCTGGAGGCTATCCGATTGCTATTCAATGGCCATCCGAAGAACTGACGGCTAGTTTTCAAAGCTACAGCTACTACCATGCGCTTCCAGATCAAATGCAATCAAGGGCTACTGCCCAATCAGCCATAGAGCTGCCGAGACCTAATCGCAGGGCGATTGTCTCTCAGAGCTACGGCTCACCTTGAGCTACGGCTCAAAGATCCTATGCGATCGCTCAAGGGCTACGGCCCGACCCGGAGACTCTCCGGCTGTCAGCCTAAGGGCTGCCGAGACTAAACCGTAGGCGGTTGTCTCATTAAGCTACGGCTTACCTCGAGCTACGGCTCATCGAGATCGTAGGTGGTCTCGCAAGCTACTGCTTGCTTCAGGAGCTACGGCTCAAAGATCGTACGCGATCTCTCTGCAAGGCTTTGGTCGCTCCAAGAGCTCCAGCTTGCATCAAGAGCTACAGCTTGCCCAAGAGAATGGCAGCAGCTCAAAGATCGTACGCGATCATCTTTCTGCAAGGCTTTGGTCGCTCCAAGAGCTCCAGCTTACATCAAGAGCTACAGCTTGCCCAAGAGAATGGCGGCGGCTCAAAGATCCTATGTGATCTCTTATGGAGCTACGGCTCCGACCCGGAGACTCTCCGGCTGTCAGCCTGAGGGCTGCCGAGACCTAATCGCAGGGCGATTGTCTCCTAGAGCTACAGCTTGCCCAAGAGAATGGCAGCAGCTCTTAGATCCTACAAGATCTCCCCTTATTGCCAATATTACTCCGTAATAACAGTGTAATTCAGAAGGAAGGAAACACGCGTATGGCTATTTGGCCATCACTTCCTTACAAAAACTGATTGCGCGGCCGGGGGAAGGCAATTAAGACGTCAGTTTAAAGTCTCTAAAAAAGAGCTACGTCTTACAAAGATCGTACGCGATCTCTCTGCAAAGCTTTGGTTGCTCCAAGAGCTCCAGCTTGCTTCAAAAGCTCACAAGACCCTATTAACATCTCTCCGAACCCCTTCCGGGACGAGCCCTCTATAATCTCCCGCTACCGTAAGGTAATGGAGGGGGCTGACCGCAAGAAGGGGGGGGGCAATGTAAGGGATATTCTTGCGATCAAGCCGGCTCCAAGTGGAGACTATCTGGCTGTCAGCCATAGAGCTGTCGAGACTTAATCGCAGGCGATTGTCTCCAAGACTGATCGTATACGATTAAGTCTTACCCACCAGCAGACGCTCTTTTCCTACCTAAAATAGGCCCTTTTTCCCACTGGGTTTTGGCCATAGGTTAAGGTTTTTATCGAGGCTGCTTGGC
>Ga0307515_10024581_pt1 | contig 10489 bp, 3 predicted proteins | sample 17_EM_MG_FD_194513 | JGI IMG/M metagenome (GOLD analysis project Ga0307515, IMG submission 194513) | Populus trichocarpa ectomycorrhiza microbial communities from riparian zone in the Pacific Northwest, United States - 17_EM | ecosystem: Host-associated > Plants > Roots > Unclassified | place...
CTTTAGCTACCTATTAGCTAAAAAGCTATATAGAGTCCTTAAACGCTCTAGACACGATGACGTTAATAAAAAGGTAATTAACCACCTAACTAAATACTGCTCTTTTTGCTAGAAATATAGACGTTCCCTAGGCAGATTTAAGTTCACCCTTTATAAGGACCTTAACTTTAACTACTTAGTATACGTGGACATTATATATATTAACGGCAGTCTAGTATTATATATAATTAACGAGGCAACCCACTATTAAGCCGCCTGTTGGTTGTAAAATATATCCGCAAAATATACTTAGGACATTTTACAGACCTGCTAGATTAATATATACCTTAGACCTCCTAAATATATTACCCACAACGCTAGTAGGAACTTTATTAGTAAGAAATTCTAGCAGTATACTACGGCCATAGCTATATTAATAAAAGCCGTTCTAGTTAAGGCGTATTAGTCCGTTAGGCTTATTAAGCGAGCTTACTTAGCTTTATAGAGAGCTTACCAGATTATTACGGACAAGTGTAAGAATATCTAAAAGGAACTAGCTTTATAGATGGCCGTAAAAGCTATTAATAACACCACTGGCCCTAACAGACTGGTACCTACCCTCTTAGTCTATAGAGCCTACCTAAGAATAAGTAAACTGGACCCTCCTACCCCGTTTGTTACGGATTGAGCAGCTATAATACAGAAGGCAATAGCTGAAATAGTTAAATTACGGGCCAAACAAACTGTTAATAACGCCTTATACTACCGCAACGGACCTAATATAACCTTAGTACACAACCTCTCGCTTAATTCTGAAGTCCTTATATGGCGTAAAAGTGGTAATTAGACTAGACCTTACCGTTTACTAGCCGTAGAAGACGAGACCTACTGTATATAGCTCCCTAGCGGACCGATAAGCTTTAGAAGCACGTCCGTAAAACCCTATTTTTGATTTAAAAACACCTATAACGTCGAGCTAGACAAACTAGAAGCACCCACCGAACTAAATAAACTAAAAGCACCCGCCGAATTAGGTAAACTAGAAACGCCTACCAAATTAGGTAAATTAGAAACACCTACCAAATTAAATAAACTAGAAGCACCCTTGCCTACCCTAGAGGTCCCCTAGAAACCTACTAAACCTACTAAACCTGCTATAAAGCGTGGCCGAGGACGCCCCTATAAGAACCCTATAACGGAGAATTACCTAACCTCCGTAGGTATATTCGTAAGGCAATCTCCACCTATAGATATATTAGTTCTAGTATAGGAAACCCCTTTTACGGACTTACGACTTAAAGAGATCAACGGACTACTTAAAAAGGGCGTCTTTGCGGTTATAATGGAGAGAGATATTCTGCAAGGCGTCCGTATATTTAACTTACGCTTTATTAACAAAATTAAGCACCCTAGTACTAATAAAGCCTTTAAAAAGTCAAGGCTTATTATATAAGCTTATAACGACTAAAGAAAGGACTTAATCCTTATATAATTACCTATAATTTAACGAGTTAGTTAACGGATTATACTTGCACTTACGCCTAGATTACAGCAAATTAAACCCATAGCCATTTATTTACAGAATATCTTATAAGCCTACGTGCAGTCTAATACCTACCTAAGTAGGGATATCTTTATACGACTACCCCGTAAGCTTAACCTATAACTAGAAACAATTTTACGGGTTATAAAACCTCTTTATAAAGTACTAGAAGCCGGAAACCATTGGTTTAAGACATACTACCAGTATTATATTAGTAAACTTAAAATAGAACAGTTGACCTATAACCCCTACCTCTTATACACCCTATTAAACGGCCTTAGTATTATTGGACTCTAAACTAATAATACCCTCTTCCTAGCAGACTAAACCTTTGCGGATACTAAAGAAACTAAACTATAAAAGGTAAAGTTCTTAGTAAAGCCGTAAGAGTAGTTAACTAAGCAGACTCTAATTAAGTTTAATAGAGGCCTAATTACATAAAAGGGTAACCTAATTAAGCTAACTTAAGATCGCTAAGCTTAAAACCTAAAGCCTATTATAGTAAAGCCTACGGACCTTACTAGCTCCCATAGAGAGACCCGCAAGACCGTAAATATAAAGGACTAATACGTTGCACAGCGTGCAAGAGGCGCCTATATTGCTATAGTCTGTTAACCTAAATCTGCCTATAATTTGTCCTTTACGGCCTAGGCAGTAGATCTATAAAAAGAAAATATCAAGCAGCTTAATAAGCGTATTTAGTAGCAAATTGATAATGCAGTAAGGGGACTTACTTTTGTACCACTAGACCTAAGTTCCCTTAGCTTACTAGTATTTACGGATGCCTCCTTTGCCAATAATAGGGACCTATTATCGCAAATCGGCTTTATAATTTTACTTATAGACCGTAATTAGGACGTAAATATACTGCACTAGTCTTTAATTAAGTGTAAATAAGTAACCCGCAGTGTACTAGCCTCTAAACTATATGCACTAGCTTATAGCTTTAATATAGCAGCCGTAATTAAATTAACGGTCTAGAAGATTCTACAACTAGAGCAGTTACCCCTAGTTTTATACACTAATTTAAAGTCCCTCTATAACTACTTAGTTAAACTAGGTACAATATAAGAGAAGAGGCTTATAATTAACTTAATGTGCTTATATTAGGCCTACAAACGACGTAAAATTGCGGAGGTTAAATAGATTAGTGGCGGAAATAATCTAGTAGACGCCATGACTAAGGCAAAGCCGTATTAAGCCCTTAAAACCCTAATTAACACAAATAGGCTTAACCTAAAAGTTATAAAATGGGTAGAACGAGACTAACGGAGTACTTATAGTTCGTTTATAACCCATTAGAAGGCCGTACGGCTTATTATACGGCCTATTCTACGGACCATAAGCTATTAGGTAGAAAACGGTAGAAAGCTACGGTGGAACTTGGTAGACTTATATAACCTGCCGAATTCTACTATATTCTGCCACGGTAGTCGAATCAACTAATTACAATTTTCCATGCCGGGCACGGAAAATTGCCATTGGCTCGCCTAGCACTAGCGCCTTAGCGGCCCTTAAGAGCTAACTTATTACTCGTCTACTGCCCGTCGAAAGGCCGTATAGTCTATTTTACGGACTATAAGCAGAACTTACGGCTAGCTTGGGGCACCGTTTAGAAGGCAGCCTAGACGGCACCTTAGGGGAGATTTCCTATATATTTTCCTTTATATTTTATAGGTGGTTTCATTTTTCAAGTACTACCAGTGTATAATTATAGCACCTGTTATACTAACCGCGTGCTTACGCATTTGGTATACCAGGTACGCGTTTACGCGTTTAGTGTACTAACCACTCGCTTACGCGTCTGGTGCACTTATAAAGCACTAACTAATTAGGGGGGAGGTGCATCAGTATATAGACCACGTAGTCTACTTTATATAATTAATAGTTACTACCATCCCAAAGAGCATACGATACTATACGTATTTCGTGCCCTGAGATATAACTTAATTATATTATTAAATTAATACAAACAGGTGCTATTATAAAAGAATGGGTCTATAGTTTATATAGCGTCTCTACTTAAATAAGATATTCTATAGCTAATCTTACTAGCTTTAGTAGGGTATTAATTATAGTTTATTAAAAGTTTAAGACGGAGCTTAGTTATAAAGGGATGTAGGTTATTTTAATTTCTATTAAATATTGGAGGGTTAAGGAGCTTTTTAGATTTTATAGTAGGTATTAGGTTTGTTATAGTAACCTATAGTTTAATCACTTTCTAGACCTTATTAAGGATATAATAAAAAAGGTATAGTTAGAAGCCATTTTAAAGCAGCTAAAAGTAGTATAAAAAAAAGCTAATTATATTCCTAACCTGGTGTTTGCTTATAAGGTATCTATATACTAAAAATATTGTATTAAATTATTTACTAACAATCTTAATATTATATATAGCTATTTAATATAATAGGGAACTTTAGGAACTACGTAATTATGAAGGCTTATATAGTTATAAGGGAGGTATATAGGCTAGGGTTTAATAACGCGCCTAAACTAATTATGGAACTACTAACTAATTATAATTTTATTACGCTAGATTATATAAAGGTATTTTGCCTATACTATTTAGTAAAATACTAATAAGAGTTAATAGCTAAGTAATAACCGCTTCCGTTCTAACGCGATAGTTGCTAGCATAGCTAGTATATTTTATAGTAAAGGAAGAAACGGCCTTACCTAATTACCTTGCTCTTGTAATATATTTAAAAAGCTTACCGGCAATACTATTGCTTTTGTTTTAATAGTAATTTATTATATAATTAGGGAGTATAGAACTGGGTCTAAGGAAACGGACAACTTTTATAGCACTATTATTAGTAGTTAGTGTATATCTAGTGTTTTACTACCTATTATTATTCTCTAACCTATTATAGAAGCCTATATAAGGGCGCGGAGAGACTTTAGGGAAGATTCGAAGGAATGATATAAATTCTATCTAAATCTAAGGGTATATAGCTCTTGCTAAGAACAAGACGTTGCGTAAAGAAGAGAAAGGAATAATAAGAGAATTATATAATTAAATAGTTAGGGGCTTAGTGGTTAATGCGTGCGTATATACGCACGCGGTCTTTAACGGACGTTAGTAATTTAATTAATCTAGCAGATTTTAGTTAAAGCGTCAGAATTTATCTGTTAAGTGTTTTACCGAGATATTCCTACTGTAACTGGGCTAGTCCCGTTATAGTACCCCCCCTTTTAGCCGAAGGTCTAAATAATTTAATTTTAGTTAAGACTTATAACTTATCGCGTATTGTATTTTCGCGTTAGGTAGCGGTATAGGGTTTTACCAATTCTATCGTTAAATAGACTAATTAGGATTTTCTATCCCCGGGATAGAAAATCGCTATTAGCTTAGTTAAGGCGGTAAGTAAAACTAATATCTTTATAGTAGGTCTTGGCAAGGCGGATCTAACTAATTAGATAACTTTAACCGGTAGTTAAAGTTCCTTAATATCTTACGTGTTATATAATCGTATTATAAACATTATAACGTATTTTAAGTCTTTTTTAATTTTAAGCTTCCTGCTATTGTGTTTTGTGTATTTATATTAGGTAGCAATTATTTACTTTTATATTGTATCCATCCAGCTAGAGTAGGCCACAAAGGATAGTCCTTATAGAATTCTTTTACTAGGGAAGGCGCATCGGTTTTAATCTAGTTATAGGTTTCCTAAGTTTATATTTTATATCCTTCCTATTTAATAAGAAGTTTAAATCGTTTAGATTATATCTTTTATCGTATATCATTAATCGAGTTAATAAAGTAAGAACCGTTACCGTTGTTAACAATTATAGAAGGTGGCGGTGGTACTTCGCAAGTTATAGGTTTACCCTTTAAGGGTTACAGCAAGTTTACGTAAAATGTTAGATATATTTTTATCTTAGTCGGCAGTTTAAGTTTATAAGCGTATAGGCTTAGTTTCTTCTTAACTCGGTATGGGCCCGTAAACTTCCAGTCTAGTTTCTTTAAAGGTCGTTAAGTCTTTAGGTTTCGTGTATTTAGGTAAACCATATTACCTTCCTTAAAGTCCCACGTGGAAGCTTATCCTTTGTTTATATGCCATTCCTATACCGTTTAAGCGTACGCTAATTTACTTTGTAATAGTTCCGTTAACTGCTTTATTTAATTAGCGAAGTTATACGCGTTAATTAGTTAAATCCTCTTAATTATAGGTCCTGTTATATCGGTTTTAGGTTATAGTTTAAATCTAAGTTAAGGGTCTTATCTATAGGTTACGTAGAACAGCATTACGCCTGTTAATTTGTTTTTTATATTATTTACAGTAAACTTAGCTAACGGTAGCCATTTCTTCTAGTCGTCTTATAGGTAGGAGCAGTATATTTATAGGTATTGTTCTATAATCGCGTTCGCAATTTCGGTTTAACTATCTATCTCCGGATAAAATGCAGTTAAGAGTCGTATTTATATACTTAATCGTTTATATAGGGCTTGCCAGAAGTCTAAAACGAACTAGCTTCCACAGTCGGATATTATTAAATTAGGAAGTCCGTGTAGCTTAAAGATATACTTAATAAAACATTCGGCTACTAATATTGCATCAATTAAGTCTATAGGAATTATATATTATATTTTTATAAGACGGTCAACAACTACTATAATATTTGTAAACCTATTACTATTAGGTAGGTCAACTACAAAGTTAATTAAGATATCTCGCCATCTTTGTATTGGAATTGGCAACAGTTAAAGTACTCCTTACTTCTTTATATAAGAGGTCTTCCTATATACGCACATTCTGTATACTCGGACGTATTTTCGTACATAGTCGTGCATTATAGGCCAGTAGTATGCTCGTTGGATAATCTTATAGGTCTTTGCACGGCTAGGATGCCTTACTATAGGGAAATTGTGTACGAATTCGAGTATCTTAAATCGTAAGGGTTTGGAATTTGGGACTACTATCTTCTGTTAATAGTACAACCGATTATTACGGATTTTGTATTTAGCGAGGGTAATATCCTTATATTGCCGTTTCCCTATTTAAATCGCTTTTATTATATCTGCTATCTAGGGGTCGTTCTTATATTTGTGTTCTATTAATTTATTAACTTTTATGTCCCACTTATTAATTTCTAATTTATTCCTGTTAAGCTCCGCGTTTAGAAACATAGGGTGTAGTTTCTTAAAGCGTTTAGGGGGCAGTAGAATTCGTAATCGATTTGTAATCCGTTCGTTAGAGGCGTTTATAGGTAAGTCCTATAATCATTATATTAATAAGTTAGGCTTCTAGTTAAGTTTACTAGGTTAATATATAATCTTAAAGTTAAATTATAAAAGGTATTCGGCCCAACGAATTTAGCGCTATATTAATTGCTTTATAGTTATAAAGTACTATAGGTTTTTATGGTCCGTTAATACGCGTATTAGGAATAATAATTCTTTAAGTTTTGGGCGCCATTATTTAAAGCATCTAATAATTATAAGCAGTTCCTTATTATATATCTTATAGTTTAATTTAGTAGGGGTAAGTTTCCGGGAGAGAAAGGCTACTAGGCGCAGCTCGTCGTTCTTATTATACTGCGATAATACCCCTCCTAGTGTATAATTAGACGAGTCTGTTTTAATAATGTATTTAAGGTCTAAATTAAAGTAGGCGAGAATCGGAGCAGTTATAAAACGATATTTTAGGTCGTTAAAAGCTTGTTCGCATTTAGTAGTCTATTTAAATCTTACATTCTTCCTTATTAAGTTTACTAACGGCTAAATAATTTTTAAGAAGTGATTAATAAATTAATAGTAGAAATTTGCGAATTCTAGAAATCCTTAGATGTCTTATATACTACTAGGACTTTCCTAGTTTACAATTATAGTGATTTTCTTAGGGTCCATTTTAATTTCGTTACGGGATATAATTAGGCCTAAGTATATGACTTCGGACGTATAAAACTTGCATTTCTTAATGTCGTATTATAAGCCCGTGTCTCGTAGGCGTTTAAGGACTATTTAGACGTGCTTCCGATATTTAAAAAGCGAAGATAAATAAATTAAGATATTATTAATATACGCGGTGACAAATATATTAAGGAATTCGCAAAGCGTATTGTTAATATATTGCTAAAACGTACTAGGACCGTTTTTCACGCTAAACGGCATTACTAGGTATTTAAAAAGTCCCTATTGTGTACAAAAAGCCATATACTTCTTATCTCCTTCGCGAACACGGATCTGATTAAAGGTAGCAACTATATTAAGCTTTATAAAGTATCGTGCTTTTACTAAGTAGTTAAGTGTTTTTTAAAGCAGAGGAATTGGATATCGGTTTTAAATTGTGATTGCATTTAGGGCTTAATAATCGATATAGAATCTTAAGCCTCCTTTAGGTTTCTTAACGAATAGTATAAGCAAGGCGAATAGTAATTAACTAGGGCGAATAAATCCTTTCTTTAGGTGCTCTTTAAGGTATTATTACATTATAAGTAGCTTTTCTCGCGACATACCGTATAATAGGCCGAACTTTAGCGTTATACCAGGTTTAAGTTCTATCTTAAAATTGTGCTCATCTTAATACGGGGGTAGTTAGTCTATAAATTGTCTCTTAAATATATTAATTAAATTGTGATATTCTTTAGGTATAAGAGGTTGGGGGTTAATATATTACTTTAGTTCCAACGCCTTTTTAATATCTTCCAGTATTATAGCAAAGATCTTATAGTCTCGTTTTCTTGCTAATAAATAAAAAGGTGCGGCTTGTATTATATAGATTTTAAGAGGTTTTAATATATCATCTTTATATTCCTTACCGCGATCGGCAGTTATAACTTTATTGTATTAGTTCGAGGTTTATAATAAGGGCAATTTATATTATATTAAATTTAAATAGTCGTATGCATGTTTATAGGGCAAGTGGTGTTTTAAGTAATAACTTTAGCAGTAGGTTATACGGAATTTTAGTGTTTCTTTAACCTAGCTAATTAAAGGGTCGTGTTGTTTTAGCTATCCGTATCTAAGTATTACCTTATAATGCTTTAAGGGTATCATAAATAGGGAAACGTATTTAAGGTGTTTACCTATCCACATCTTTATAAGAGCGTAGTGCGTCAGTTTGCCGTATATTAAAGGCTTACTATTAAAGCCTTATAGGCCTTAGGGCTTATTAAGTTTCTTTAAATTTAAGTATTAAGTTTTTGCGTAGTTTATATTAATGAAGCCTATACTAGTGGCTCCGCTGTCTATAAGGATTTATACTTTCTTCCATTTTCTAAGTATTTAAATTTCGCCGAGTATATTAAGGGAGTTGTGTTATATATTAGCGCTAGAAGAGCCTAGATACTTATACTCTTCCACTTTTTATCCTAAGGCGCAACTTGGCCCTAGGACGATCCGTTTTCTAAGTTAACTAAAGGTGAAATACTTTATAGCGACTGAGTATAATTTATAGAATAAGTATAACTTAAGGACCAAGAGGAGCTACGGCGGACCTTTTTAAAAGGGTAAGTTTGGCAATCCCTTTAAATATATCCCTTTTTTCTATATCTAAAACATTCTCTATTTACGGCTTGTGTTCTTTATTTATCGGTTCCTAAGGGTGTATAGGATTAGGTGGTATTAAGGTCCATAGGGTCATACGTAGGGCTTTTAGGTCTTAGAGACGGATCGCGCTTTAGGGTATATGCCGGTTTCGTAGAGTTTTAAGCGTAAGGTGTAGTTAGCTTTAGGGAACGAGTCTGTTTGTTATATTAAAGGTCCTTATTAATTTATTAATATATTATAGCAAATTTAGGTAAGTCCTTTGGCAGTTCTTTACCTACTAACTGTGCTCTAATTTTATCTAAAATAGCTTAGCGGAGAGCAGTAACTCTAGCGGCTTTATTCTAATCTAGTTCACTAATAAGGCTTAAAAATTCTAAAAAGAAGCTAGTGAAGTCTTGGTTCCGTTATTATAGGTTTTTAAGTTTAGTAACAGCTGTATATTCGCGGCTGGCGTTATTATACATTCATTCTAGTAGAGAGATAAAGATTTTAAAATTAATGAAGGTGCCGTTATAGAAGAATAGGTCCATAGTTTATACAGCGTCTTTATTTAAACGGGACATTTTATAGCTAATCTTGCTGGCTTCGGTAGGGTATTAGTTATAGTTTATTAAAAGTTTAAGACGGAGCTTAGTTATAAAGGGACGTAGGTTATTTTAATTTCTATCGAACATTGGAGGGTTAGGGAGCTTTTTAGATTTTGCGGTAGGTACTAGGTTTATTACAGGTATAGGTTAAGCTGCCGTTACTAATTTAAGGTTCGTATTTAATGGGTCAGGTTTATATATAGTTATTTTAATTTTATTTGCAGGTATTGCTATTAGGGTCTCTAACGCGAGTACTTTGGCGTTGTAGAGTTCTTTATATATTGCTTTAATTAATTGCTAATGCTGAGCTTTTAGTATAGTTTATTGCTGGGCCAAGGCGTCTATAAAGGACTGTTGCATTATAGTCATTTATTCCCTAACTAGGGCTATAATAGTTGACGTAGCGGATTTAAGTTCGTTTACCATTTTGAGGGTATTAGTATTAATGCAACGTAATATAAGGGCGCGGAGAGACTTTAGGGAAGATTTAAAGGAACGATATAAATTCTATCTAAATCTAAGGGTATATAGCTCTCGCTAAGAACAAGACGTTGCGTAAAGAAGAGAAAGGAATAATAAGAGAATTATATAATTAAATAGTTAGGGGCTTGGTGGTTGATGCGTGCGTATATACGCACGCGGTCTTTAACGGACTTTAGTAATTCGATTAATCTAGCAGATTTTGGTCAAAGCGTCGGAATTTATCTGTCGAGTGTTTCACCAAGACATTCCTACTATAACTAGGCTAGTCCCGTTACAGCCTATACTAAACTCTTAGGCGGCTAGAACTAGATATTTAGAAAACGGCAATCTAGAATCTAGCTGCGGCTTTAGCCTATAGTTATTAAATATACTATAGGCCTAATGCCGGATTAATTAACTATA
>Ga0307515_10024582_pt1 | contig 10489 bp, 5 predicted proteins | sample 17_EM_MG_FD_194513 | JGI IMG/M metagenome (GOLD analysis project Ga0307515, IMG submission 194513) | Populus trichocarpa ectomycorrhiza microbial communities from riparian zone in the Pacific Northwest, United States - 17_EM | ecosystem: Host-associated > Plants > Roots > Unclassified | place...
TCGTGCACGCCGCGCTTGAGTGGGTAAAACAACATGGCGATCGCCGCCAACAACAATCCCATCATGGGAAACACGACCATGATCGTTTTCATGCTCCGCAGCGTTGCGGGCGTCTGCGCGATGTTGGGAACGTAACCGATCAGGCTCATGGCCCAGCCGAACACTCCAGCGCCAAGACCGAGCGCGACTTTCAAGAAGAATTGACCGAGCCCGAAGACGAAGGATTCCACTCTGCGCCCCGAGCGCCACTCACCGTATTCGACTGTGTCGGGCAACATGGACCAGAACGTGAGCGCGAGTCCGAGCGAGCACACCATCATGTACACGAGAAAGCCGGTCATCAGCGCCGGTGAGCTCACGCTGGTCACAGCGAAGAACCCCAGCCCTGCCAGCCCCCACGCGGTGGCCACGAACCATGTCAGACGCTTGCCGATTAGCCGCGTCACGAACATCCATACCGGAATGATGATCAGACCGGAGACCGCGCTCAGCGACAGCGCCATACGCGAAGCCGCCTCGTCGTGCAGGTAGTACTTGAAGTAATACAACACCGACTTGCCCAGCACGGTGGAACAAACTATCGCAGCGATGATCCCTGCCATGACGGCCCAGAAGGCGCGGTTGTGACGAATGGCGCCCCAGTAATCGGCTAACTGGGGCGCCGGTTCCGTCCGAGCCCTGTCGCCCGGCTCGCGCGTCGCCAGGAATACAAACGGGAAGATTGCGGTCGCTATCAACGCCAACACGCCCGCCGCGAGGAAAAAGCCGCGGGCGCTGTCTCCGCCGCCAAGCGCAGCGACCATCGGTTGCGTCGTGACGGCGACCGTGATGCCGGCGAGAGTCGCGAACATCATGCGAAAACCGGCGATGGTCGAGCGCTCGGTGGAGCTCGACGTGATGCGCGCACTCAGTGAGGTGTAAGGAATGGATAGCGCGGTATAACAGGTACGAAACAACATATGCCCACCCAACATCCAGGCCGCGAGCTGCACGCCGGTTAATCCAGGCTTCCAGTAGAGCAAGCCGAACGACAGCGCAAGGGGCAATGCTCCGAGCAACAGGTAGGGGCGGTAACGACCCCATCGCGAGCGCGTGCGATCCGCAAGCGCACCCATCACAGGATCAATCATGCCGTCCCAGATCGAGGCGATCATGTAGATGAGACCGGCGGTCGCGGCGGACAAACCCACCGCGTCGGTGTAGTAGAAAAGCAGAAACAGCGACACGCTCTGCCAGTACAGATTGCACGCATAGTCGCCGACAGCGAATCCGAGCTTGCGACCTAAGCTGAGTGGGTACGGCCCGCCGGTTTGCGGCGCCGAGAACACTGTGGCGATCTGCTCTGTATGTGAATCGAGCGTGGCTTCGCCTGATTGCGTCATGAACTGCCTCCGTGGGACCTTTCTCCTGACACACGCTGAACGGTTACAACCTGCTCGCCAGGCTCGTGAGCCACGACGTGAAGCAAAGTATCGCTGACACGGTGAACGGCACAGCCGGGCGCCGCCACGATGAAGCCTGCCGCGAAATGAGCGGCCGGTACGAAGATCTCGGTGGGTGCGGGCACAGTCGTATCGACATCAAAGACCAGCTGAAAACTTCCCTGCTCCGCATCGAATGCGCAGGAGCGTGGCGCACCTTGAACGGCGCGAGCATACGGGCGCGAGAAACCGGCGATGGCGCGCGCGCCGCTGCCAGGATCTTCCGAATCGGTTTGCTGATCGCCGCTGTAAATCGAAAAGTCTTCCTGATTCCACCCATCGCCGACCGCAGCGTCGTTACGATTGGAGGCCGTGTAGTTCCATTGCGTACTACTCAATAACAGCCGGTCCATCGCTTCGTACATCAACGTCTGAGCGAGAACCTGATGGCGCCATGCCTGCGGCGAACGATCTCCCGCCGCCCACGCAGCGTAGGCCGCGCCTTCATTGAGATCGAAAGGAATACCGAACTCGCCGATGATCGTCGGCGTGCCTTCGCCGTCCGGCTGCTGAGCGGCCTGCTCGACCCGTGCAAGTTGCGACACGTAGCGCTTGATGAGGGCCTCGCGGCCGTCCACGCCAGGATCCGCGAAACTCTTGCTGCCGAGAATTCCGATATCGTACCAGTGATTCGCGTTGACCCAACGCTCCGGCATGCCTTTTGGAAAATTGCGCCCAAAAAACGGGCGGAACGGATTAATCTCCGCGAACACCAGCCAGTCAGCGCGCACCTCACGAATCGTCCGCGCCATGCGTTGAAAGAACGCATGGAGATAGTCGAGCTCGACGTCCACATTGCGATTGCCGACACGAGTGAAGTAATCCGCGCGAAGCGCGCGCCCGCCTCCCTCCGTGCTGTATGCGCCCGCGGCTTCGAAAGGGCAGCGAACGCCGGGCTTCCAGATCGATATGCCTTCCGGATTCCACAACTCTTCTCTCCGACGGACCATGCGGCGGAGACTGGAGTCGTATTCGTAGATCGGTAGCCGACGCGGAATTCCGCGCGCCAGGAGTAAAGCGGAAAGCGGGCTGACAAGCGGCCCCGCGCGCACGGGCTCAAGATGGGACTCCGTCTGGATTTCGTGGGGATACTCGACTTCCTGACCGAGCCAACCATGCGACGGCTCATTCAGCGAGTCGAATCCCATCACGTGCGGCATGTCCCTCACGCGAAGCGCCACCTGCCTCATGGCGCCGAGAAAATGGTCCTGCAGAAAATCCTGGACGTTCTGGCCGCGCACCTGATGAGTGGGCGCCATCTCACGCCCACCGAAGAAGAACGTCCACATCACACCGTTCGCGGGCAACCGGTAATTACGGTTCCAACTCATTTGCGGATAGCGGTCCTCCTGCCGGCCGCCGCGCGCGGCGTCATACTTGTATTGCATGACATGCGCGGCGCCGGCCGCATGGAACTTCGTGAAATCGAGACCGCACTCTTCGAAAGTCCAGCCCGGCGCACCACAGCCGCCCGACATGCGACTCCAGACATCCTGATGGAAGTCCACAAACACGTATAAGCCGTGCTCGCCCGCGCATCGGCAAATCTCGGCGAAATAATCGAGATAAACCGCGTCATATTCGCCCGGCCCCGCATGCTCGACGGCTTCCCACGTGGTGAGCAGGCGCACGCAGTTGAAACCCCAGCGCGATAGGCGCGCGAAATGCTCATCAGCCTCGCGCAATGGAAACGGTCGACCGATGAACGACACGGTGCGATGGTCGGAAAAATCTGTCGGCCGGTACGTGCCTCCATCAGGATAGGGAACCTTGCAGTCGCCTCCGAGATTCACGCCTCGGAGGATCACGCGCCGACCCGCTTGGTCGATGAACCACCGGCCCCGAACATCAAGCTTCGAAAGACTCATCGGAAGAACACATCCAGCGACACACCGACGATGCGCTGGGCTTCGTATGGAATGAACTGACTGTAGTTACGCGGAGCCGCCCCGAGCGGGGTTGGGAAGATCACAGCGGCATAGTGTTCATCCGTGAGGTTCTTACCGAACAGCGCGAGCTTCCAGCGCCCGTCCTGTGCGGAGAAACCGATGGAGGCATTCACAAGCGTGAGGCCGTCCTCGATGGTGTTCGGATCGTTCGGAAACGCGATTCCCATCTTCGACCGGTAATTGACGCCCAGGTCGAAAAACAAGGCCGTGCTGGGACTGAGCAAATGGGTCTGATAGTGCGAGCTGATGTTGGCGCTCCAATCCGGGGAGAAGGGAACGCGCTCGTCGCTCAGGTCCTGAGTATTATTTACGCAGCCCTGGGCCGGGGTTTGGCCGGAATAACACGTCGCGCCCGGATAGGTACCCCAACGCGCATCGGTGTAAGCCGCGTTGGCGACGAGCGTGAGATCGATTTCTCTGAAGGGACGCGAGGTGAGCTCAGCTTCCACTCCTCTGCTCTTCGCCTCACCGTTGCTGATCCGATAGACAGACGCGCCGAGCGCCGGATCGCGTGCGGCAACTTGATAGTCCTCCACGTGCGTATTGAATGCGGTGACGTTGAGCAGCAGCCGCTGCTGCAGCCAGCTCGTGCGCAGACCTACTTCGTAGCTCGTAGGCTTCTCGGGCCGCACGTCCGGCAGAGCGGCGATGCCGATATTGGTGTCGTAGCCACCGCCCTTGTAACCGCGAGTGGCCGTGGCGAAGCCCATGACATCAGAGGTGAAGTCGTATTGCAGACCCGTCCGCCAAAGAATCGGATCGTCGCTCTTGGAAGCGGAAACCACAGGCGTGGTGATTTGCAGCCGCGGATCGCGGCGTAACTTGCTCGCGTGCGTCTTCTCCTCCAGCACTCGAGCACCGAGGATGAAACGGAGCTGATCCGTGAAGTGCAGATTCGCCTGGCCGAAGATCGCGGCGTTACGCGTGCCGGCTTCGTTGCGCACGACTTTGTTGAAGAAGGGAAACGGCAGAGTCGGGAAGAGCTGTGTCGAAACGGATGTGACAGCGCCGTCGAAATAAAACAAGCCCGCGACATAGTCGAAGAACCCGCCGACTGGCGACGTGAGCCGCAGCTCTTGCGTCCATTGGCGCTGAGCAAAGTCCGCTGAATTCACATCCAGGAGATTCAGCGGGCTCGAGTCGGAATCCAGCCCGTCACTGTTGATCCAGCGACGCCATGCGGTGATCGATGTGAGCGCGTATCCGCCGCCGACCTCGTAGTCGGCCTGCATCGAGGCGCCGTAGCTGCGCGTGCGAGAAAACACATCGCCATCGATGTTCTGCTGCCAGTTGTCCCATCCCGGAATGACTCCGGCGAGCAGGCTCAACTGTTCCGTGCCCGAAGGCGGCGTTCCACCTGCGCTACGCAGCGTCCAGATACAACACTGCGCATCCCGCCTCCACCAGTCGCCGATCAGCATGACCTGCAGGCGGTCACTCGGAGTAAGCTGCAGCTTGCCGCGAAATCCATAGTCATCGCGGTCGTTGAGCTTGCGCCCATCGGGGACATTGTCGATGTAGCCGTCGCGCTTGTTGAGCCGCGCAGAAAATGAATAAAGCACGCTGTCCGTAATGGGACCCGACGCCCAACCACTCACCTTGCGCTCAGCGTCCGGGCCTGCCCAACTCACGCTGCCGTGAGCCGAGAAAGTTTCGGTGGGCGCACGCGTGACGACGTTGATGATGCCCGCCGAAGCGTTTTTGCCGAACAGCGTCGCCTGCGGCCCGCGCAGCACTTCCAACCGCTCGATGTCCGGCAGATCCGCGAGCGATGCGCCCGCCTGTCCGAGCACTATGCCGTCGAGCACATAACCCACGCTGCCCTCAATAGACTCGGACGCGAACGAGCTGGTCCCGATTCCGCGGATGAAAAAGCCGAAATTTCGAGGGCCCGCAGAGTTCGTCACGGTGACGCCGGGCACGAGATACTGAATATCGGTGGTCTCATTGAAGCTGTAGGCCTGGAGCTGTTCGGCCGAAACCACCGCGACGGACAGGGGCACGTCCTGCAATCGCTCTTCGCGCTTCTGAGACGTGACGACGACTTCTTCTAACGGCGCGAGCGACTCCACTGGGATCGCGGGTGCTTCTGCACGCACGAGACCTATCCCTGCCATCGCCGCCCACACCATGGAAACAGCCGGCAAACGGCCGCTCGCACGTTCTCGCATCCTCATTCGCCCCCCTCGCAGCCGGACCGGATGACTTCGGCTGGTCTTCATCTATTTCTACCTAAAAACCTCACTTCGTCAACAATTGTCTGGATTCTAATTTTTTAGATCTATTTTTGCTGTTTTTAATTTATTTGATATTCTCATGCGATACAACCACCGAGAGCCTCATGAACATCCCTGTCCACACAGAGCTCACGCGACATCCGCTCAATCATGATTTCTCTTGGCAAAACCCTTCGCGCGGCCAGGCGCGTTGGCTCACCGGCGAACAGATGCACGCTTTCGACGAGCGCGGCTTTGTTCTTCTGGAAAAGATGTTTTCTCCGGCTGAAATCACCACAGTCATTGAAGCGATCGATCCGCTGGAGCAAGCGTACGAGCGCTACGTGACTGAGAAACAGGGCGGAAACTATCGCCTCACTTCCACCGGCACGATCTCTTTCACGGCTCACCTCGTGCGCTTCTCGCCGGTGCTCAAGGAGTTTGCGGCTCACGCGGTGTTCAAAGACGCCTGCCACGACTTGATCGGTGACGACGTGCGGCTCTACTGGGACCAGGCGGTCTACAAGAAAACCGGCAAAGCGCAGGAGTTTCCCTGGCATCAGGACAATGGCTACACCTTCGTCGAGCCTCAGCAATACCTCACGTTCTGGATTCCACTCGTCGACGTGGATACCGAGAACGGCTGCCCGTGGATCGCACCGGGCTTGCATCGTCTCGGTACGCTGCGCCATTGGCAGACCGACATCGGCTTGAAATGCCTGGAGAGCGCGCCGCCGGATGCCGTGTCCGTTCCCGCTCGCGCGGGAGATGCCATTCTCTTCTCGTCACTCGCTCCTCATCGAACCGGACCGAATCTGAAGAGCGATACGGTGCGCAAGGCCTATATCCTGCAATACGCGCCGGACGGCGCCTGCTCCATCACGCTGACCGGCGAGCGCGCTCCGCAGAACAACCCGGAGCGGCAATTCAAGATTCTCGATGGCGGCCGCTGACACCATGACACTCGAAAGCTTCCGCTCCGAAACCCGCGCGTGGCTCGAAGCAAACTGTCCTCAGGAGATGCGCCGGCCCTTTCTCTCAGAGGAAGACGCCTGCTGGGCAGGACGCAAATGGGTTTTCCGCTCGCAAGCGCAACGCGACTGGCTCGAACGCATGGCCGAGAGAGGTTGGACAGCGCCGGAGTGGCCGCAGGAATACGGAGGTGGAGCGCTCTCGCGAGAGCAGGCAAAGATCCTGCGCCAGGAAATGGCGCGCTTGGGTTGCCGGCCGCCGCTATCGAGCTTCGGCATCTGGATGCTCGGGCCCGCGTTGCTGAAATATGGATCCGAAGAGCAGCGGCGCGAGCATCTTTTGCCCATCACGCACGGAGAGATCCGCTGGTGCCAGGGCTACTCCGAGCCAAACGCTGGCTCCGATCTCGCGAGCTTGCAGACACGGGCCGAAGATCGCGGCGATCACTTTCTGGTTAACGGACAAAAGATCTGGACGTCCTACGCGGACGAAGCGGATTGGATCTTCTGCCTGGTGCGCACGGATGTCGCATCCAAGCACACCGGCATCAGCTTCCTCGTGTTCGACATGCAGACGCCGGGCGTGTCGACGAAGCCCATCACGCTCATCTCAGGCAAGTCACCGTTCTGCGAAACCTTTTTCGACAATGTGCGTGTGCCCAAAAGCGGCCTCGTCGGTGTGCTGAACCAAGGCTGGGACGTCGCCAAGTATCTGCTCACACACGAGCGAGAGATGCTCGGCGCTCTCGGGGAAGACGCCTCCGCGCAGCGCGTAGGGCAGTTCGCCTGTCGCAATTTGGGCATTGGGAACGGTGTGCTCGCGGATCCGCTGTTGCGCTCGCAGATCGCCACCTTGGACGTCGATGCCATCTCCTTCAAAGCCGCCATGGAGCGCGCTGGAGACCTCACGAAGGCACGACAGGCCAACCCTGCCCTGTCCTCGGTGCTCAAGTACTACGGCGCGGAACTCAACAAGCGTCGCTATGAATTGTTGATGGCGGCCGGCGGCTCGGACGCGCTCGAATGGCATGGCGAGCGCTCACGCGATGGCGCGATGGCCCGCGCCTGGCTGCGTTCGAAAGGCAACTCCATCGAGGGCGGCACGAGCGAGATCCAGCTCAACATCATCGCCAAGCGCATTCTCGCCCTGCCCAACTCCTAACACCGCTGCTGCGAGACTACTCATGCCTCTGGTTCTGACCGACGAACAAACGATGCTCCGTGAAAGCGTGCATGGCTTCCTGAGCGAGAACGCACCCGTGGGGCACTTACGCCGCCTGCGTGATACCGGAGATTCGCACGGCTACTCCACCGACGTCTGGAGATCATTCGTGGAGCTCGGTTTTGCCGGCATTCTCGTGCCGGAAGTTTACGGCGGACTCGCCCTCGGCTGCGTCGAAGTCGGCGTGGTGATGGAAGAGATCGGTCGAAACCTAAGCCCCTCACCGTTTCTGTCGACATCGGTTCTCGCAACGACAGCACTTGTGCGCGGCGGCTCCGAGGCACAGAAGTCGAAGTACCTTCCAGCCATCGCCAGTGGCTCGTTGATCGCGGCGCTTGCAGTCGACGAGACAACCAAACACCGACCCGATCGCATCGCCTTGCGGGCTGAGCGCGAAGGCAACGGCTTTCGCCTCGCTGGAGCAAAGACCTTTGTGGTGGACGGACACGTCGCCGACCTGCTCATTGTTGCCACGCGAACAGCATCCGTACCTGGCGATCCCAATGGTCTCACACTGTTTCTCGTAGACCCCGAGACAGATGGAGTGACAATCGAACGCACCCTCATGGTCGACGGTCACAACAGCGCGCGCGTCGTCTTTGAGAATGCCTCGGTGAGCACTGATGCGGTGTTAGGTGAAGTGCACGCGGGTTTCGGTCTCCTGGAAGGAATATTGAACGTCGGGCGCGCGGCGGTGGCATCGGAGCTCGTGGGTTTGAGCGATGAAGCGTTCACGCGCACGGTGGCCTATCTCGGTCAACGCAAACAATTCGACCGTCTCATCGGCGAATACCAAGCGCTCCAACATCGCGCCGCGCATCTTTACAGCGAACTGGAGATCACGCGTGCGGGAGTGCTGAAGGCCCTGCAAGCGTTGGACACCCATTTCGATACGGCCACCCCGATCGTCGCTGTCGCCAAAGCGCGCGCGGGCGCAACGGCCGCCCTGGCAGTGCAGGAGAGCGTGCAGATGCATGGCGGCATCGGAATGACCGACGAGCTCGATATCGGCTTCTTCATGAAGCGTGCTCGCGTAGGACAAGAGCTGTTCGGAGATTCCAACTTTCACGCCGACCGCATCGCGCGTCTCGGTGGATACTGAGCCACACAGGGAACGAGCCATGTCGAACACCTCTCATCGCTGGCCCACGGTCACACTGGCTCAGGCCCACGCGCTGCTGACACAGCGAGGATCGCCATTCGAGATGGAGGAAGTCGATATCCGCGGCGAGAAGACGCGCGTGTGGAAATTCGCGCCACCCACGCTGCGCGAGCTGTTTCTGGCGGGCCGAGTTTACGGCGACAGAGTTTTCCTGGTCGACGAAAACGACCGCGTCACGTTCGAAGCGTTCACGCGCGCAACGATCGTGTTGGCGAATGCGCTCATGGCACAGGGGGTGCGCAAGGGCGATCGCATCGCCATCGTCATGCGCAATCTTCCGGAATTTCCTGTCGTCTTCTTCGCTGCAACGCTGGTCGGCGCCATTGCTACACCTCTCAACGCCTGGTGGACGGGTCCGGAACTGCAGTACGCGCTCACTCACTGCGGAGCGAAGCTTGCATTCGTGGATGCCGAGAGACTCACGCGGCTATCCTCAGTTCTGCCGGACTGCCCGCAGTTGGAAAGGCTATACGTCTGCCGCGGAGGATACGTCTCAGAGGACTCGCGCATCCTGCCGCTCGAAGAACTGATCGGCGTGCCTCGCACCTGGCATGAGCTGCCGATGCAGGCATTGCCTGCTATAGAGTTGTTCCCCGACGATGACGCGACGATCTTCTATACGTCCGGAACAACCGGTCGGCCGCGCGGCGCGCTGGGCACCCATCGCAACAGCACTTTCAACATCATGGCGCTAGGCTTTTCGGAAGCGCGGGCATACGTCCGGCGTGGCGAAACGCCCCCGCAGCCCGATTCGACAGTTCCCCAGAAATCGACACTCATTGCGATTCCTTTTTTTCACGTCACGGGTTGCCAGGCCATTCTGTATTGCTCGCTCTTCTTCGGCGCCAGGCTAATCATGATGCGCCGCTGGGAACCAGAGGCTGCCATGGCGCTCATCGACCGCGAGCGATGCAACGGAGTGAGCGGCGTTCCCACGATCGCGTGGCAATTGCTTGAACATCCAGCGCGAGCTCAGTACGACTTATCCTCACTCGAAGGCATTGCCTATGGCGGCGCACCTGCCTCACCGGAGCTGGTGCGCCGATTGAAGGACGCGTTTCCGACCCTGCAGCTCGGCAGCGGCTGGGGTATGACAGAGACATCCGCCGTGTTCACGCATCACGTCCGCGAGGACTACGAGCATCGTCCAGACAGTTGCGGCCCGCCCGTGCCTGTTTGCGATCTGAAGGTTGTGGGGCCGGACGGGCGAACGCAACCGGTCGGGCAAATCGGCGAGCTGTGGGCGAGGGGCCCCAACATCGTGAAAGGGTATTGGAACGATCCGGACGCGACGGCCGAGACTTTCAATGCAGGCTGGCTGAAAACCGGCGACGTGGCGCGCCTCGACACGGAAGGCTTTTGCTACATCCTCGATCGCGCCAAAGACATGCTCATTCGCGGCGGCGAAAACATTTACTGCGTGGAAGTAGAGAACGTGCTCTATGAGCATCCGGCGGTCATGGATGCAGCGCTCGTGCCGATTCCACA
>Ga0307515_10024583_pt1 | contig 10488 bp, 8 predicted proteins | sample 17_EM_MG_FD_194513 | JGI IMG/M metagenome (GOLD analysis project Ga0307515, IMG submission 194513) | Populus trichocarpa ectomycorrhiza microbial communities from riparian zone in the Pacific Northwest, United States - 17_EM | ecosystem: Host-associated > Plants > Roots > Unclassified | place...
TGACCACCATCGATGATGAGCTGCGAGCATGCCGAGCCCGGGGCACTCTCAGAATCGTCCACAATAAGACGCATTAAGAACGTAGTGGTCAAAGGAGGGCACAAATACAAATCTGTGAGACAAAGTGTGCCATTTCAAAAGTTGTCAATTGAGGGAACACGCACAGCGAAGGGTAAGGTACTGTCACTGGTAAGTACTGTTTACTGGTTACTGGGCCGTACCTCAGGTACATGGTGCAACCAAAGCTAGCAGAGAGAATGGTCTGGAAAGTGATGAGCGATGGAGCATGCGTCATCTTCACCTGTAAACCAACGTGTCCGACATGTCAAACATAGGTGACTGACACGCCGTTTATGTGCTCAAACGTACCTGTTCAATGTCTTCGAGCTGTGCTTGCATCCGGGGGGGGACGTACGTCACAGCGGAGTCAAAGGTTAAGTTTGTTTATCCCGCCCTTGTGAAATTAGGCTTCAATCCCCAAACTAAAACACCACAAAAGGGAAATCTTTATCATTAACAACAAGGCCATATATATATAGGTGGGTGATGAACCCCTGCACAACACGTCAGTAGGCGTCGATATGTACAAACACCATTCATAAGAGATGGATACTGGTATTGTACAGTTTTCATTGCAAGAATCCAGGCCTTTAAATCCTCCCTTTCACATTTAGTCGCGCTTATCTTTTAGCCCATGCCAGAGGAAACCAGTCGAGATAAAACCGTTTATCAATTAACATCCACTATTATTTATTATATTTACAGTTAATCTAATCATCCCATCACATATACCCCATTTGGTGCACTCTCTCACCTCAAATGAAGGGATGGCGTATATATGGTGCCCAGCATGCCCTGTGCCCAGGTCTCGGACATGTGTAGTGAATGCAGGTGCGTGGGAGTAATTGCTTCTGCTGTCTTGCTTTGTTGGGGAAAAGATAGTCCGGAAATGACAGCCGGAGGTTGAGGCTGGGGCGTGAGTATAACTGGGCAGCACAGGGATCCGAGCTTAGTTATCTCTACTTTATCACTGTACAGCGTTGCCAGGTTGCACGCGTGAGCCATGCATGTGCTCTGCATTTACGTTACATTTTCTATAGCCCCTGCTGCCATTGTGTGTTATAAACCTAAATTAGTGCTTATCCATTCCTAATACTTTACCTGTGATCCGCTTGGCCAGGTCCTTCCATCTGCCTGGCTCACTCCTTCAACCAACACTCAAGTAGGACACGACTAAAGCAGAAGAACCACTGGACCATGGCAATGAGCACCCCTTCTTTTCCCATGCAAGCTCCATTTAATGGCTTCGCTTGTCAGAATGTGATATGATCAAAGCGGCGCCCAGTATGGGCCCAGAATGAATACAATAGTATTTGGACTATGTGACAATTTCCAATTAACAATATCCGAATGGGAATGATAAGTTGTCCACAGTGATATGACTGTGTGTAGTATGGTCGCTGTCATACAATTGTGTTATCGTTGTTGACTATTACCGCTCCAATTGTTTTCGTTTCTTCGTATATGATAAGTCTATAGTTTTCGTCAATTATTTCCTATGGCAACCGGGCTCCGAGCATGTGCCGATTCGCAGCCTTGATGCCACTTCTCTCATGTCTCCGGTGATACTATACTTCTTCTCGTTTTGATATGCATTTTGGGTCTTGAAAGTAGGTAGCGGTCCATCCTACTGATTCCAACGCAACCCAGATTTGAGAGGGTCAGGGCAGATACCTGGATTGAAGCCGACTCGTGTCTTGGCCTTACGCAAGAGTAGAATAGAGAGAGTAATTTCAAGAATAATCCCTGATAGGTGCGAGAGTTGCAATTCATAATAGAGCGGGTGATCGACTTAACCTTGTTCCATTTGGAAAATGTCATAAGTCACCCGCTGTGTAAGCACGCAATTTGGATGAGAGTGTCCTCGGTTGTCTCATATTATCGCCGGCCAACGTTGTCCGCTCAGCATGCGTGAATCCACTGCTTTACTTTGGCGGCATCTAAGACGAGTGTATTGGGAACGCTCACCATCTGCTTATTATTACGCCAGCCCTGTTTGCTTTTCCGCTACCCTTGCACTGCGCTCCAACCCCTCTGATGCAATCCTTCAAGTTCACGCTTCCTTCGTTCTTGGCCAGTGCATTAGTGGTTTGCGCGGTCAAGAATATCACTGTCGATGACTTTGATCCACGAATTGTATACAGCCCTACTGGCTGGACTCATGAAAACGTTGGGTGCTCTGATCTCTCTACTTCTTTGGCTAGTGCTGATATATGGGCCTCGTAGAGTGGTGCCACACTCGATCGTTTTAATCTTACCACGAGCTACACCGAAGCTAAATCGCTGGCGTCGTTCAAGTTCAACGGCACAGCAATCTACTTCATATCTTATGGGCTGCCATCGCCTCTCCTAGACACATACCAAGTCACACTCGACGGTCAGACCGAGACAAGGAGCCTGAGGGTCAACAGTGATTCTGAGAGGGCGCAGTTTATGGCGTACTCGCGCACTGGGCTTGACGAATCCAGGGAACACCAAATCACTATCAGCAACCCATTCGGCACTAATTTGAACATTGACGCTTTCATGTGAGTGGAGAAGTGGCCCATCGTCGTGCGGAGGCCAACAGCGCGTTTACAGAATCACCGTTCCAGACAACAGCACGATGCACGACGGTTTCGGCACCTTGCCTGACAATAGTACCACACAATCCACACAATCCACACAGCCGAGGCAAACGGCACCATCGACATCCAGCCAATCAAATGGTGACTCAGGGTTAACCGCAGCCACCAAAGCGGGAATCGCCGGGGCTCTCCTCGGCGGTATTCTTCTTGGACTCCTAGGGGCACTCGGCATCTCCTATTGGAAAAGGAAAAAGGAAGCAAAAGCTCGAGTCGAGATAACAGACCCGGTCCGATGGGTGGAAAGCGGCAATCCTGCCTCCCAAGTCCCGAGAACCTGCCAGTGTGAGTCCGAGTCCGAACCCTAGTCTCTTTTTTTTTTTGGCCACACAACAGAGCTCTGATGGTTCATTTAGCTAGAAGTGTGCTTCCGATTGTGAGGCCAGCCGGTGGTGTTCAGATACGGCCAGGGTATTTCAGGAAGGAGCGAGGACTGAATGGGGAAATGCACCGAGTTTCCGGGATACCGGGCGAAACGGATCCCAATGGAACCACAAGTTCTGGCATTACGCCTCCTCGCCCACCACCGAGCGCTCCCTCAGTGATCTCGGCAAATCCACCACCATACACTAGCTAGAATGGCAGAATGTATCTCTCTGCTGTATTACTTCACGAGCTCGCTTCAATCATGAACTTGACCTCGCCTTATGGCCGAGAGATCGCCGCCTGGAGACACCACCCAGGCATTGAATGTCCCAATGTGCGTTATTTGGTATGCTGGTTAACGGTTCTGCCATGCTCTTTGTAGGAAAAGAAAACACGCCAGACCGGGGGCCGGGGTCGAATTCGGGACTCGATAATTCTAGAAGGGTGCGTTACCACTACGTCACCCAGTCGGCAAATCAAGCTACAACACGCCCCCTCGTTCCGAAACTAACTCCTGTGGTTTTTTTACACGGATTCGTCGATGGCACAATCTAATCTCTTCTTAGTCCGCGCAACAGGGCTCATGGCCTGTGGGAAGAGAAATGAAAGGCTACACTAGGTTTGCTTCGATCGTTTGCGTGCGGTATTGGTAGTATGCGGCATGTAGACTCACTCTCTGTACTCCGTTTTGATCAGAGAGGAGCAATAATAACCAGTCGAAGTATGTACCAAGATCAGAATGGGACGGAGGGTCATCGGCTATGTAGCAGTTATGAGCGATGATGGTTCCGAAACAACCAATAAGTTTCCCGCCAGGTCCTCCATCGAAGGGACTGAGTAACGACATTTCTTTTGCATTGGAAGGCACGAGGATCGCCGAACGCAGTAAGTTTTCGAGAGGGAATGCGCAATGACTTCGCGCTAATGACACCGCCCGACGATGCAATGCACAAAGCAAGTCTTGACAGCGGTGGGACCCTCCGTGACAGTTGACGGCTAACTGTCTCCGACAAAGGCTGTCACTTACTGCAGTGAGGCTGTCGCGCGTAACGGTCATTGGGTTTGATGCTTAACTTGCACCAGCCGTTTGACATGGCGTGTTGGCGAAGAGTGGTAATATAAAGGCTGTTATAATCTATCATAATAACCTACTCCTTCAACCAACTCCTTCAACCAACACTCAAGTAGGACACGACTGAAGCAGAAGAACCACTGGACCATGGCAGTGAGCACCCCTTCATTTCCCATACAAGTTCCATCTAATGGCTTGTCAGAATGTGATCAAAGCGGTGCTCAGTATGTGCCCAGAATGAATATAATAATATTTGGACTATGTCACAATTTCCAACTAACATTTTCCGAATGGAAAATGATAAGTTGTCCGCAGTGATATGACTATACGTAGTGTGGTCGTACGTTGTCATACAATTCAGTTATCGTTTTTGACTATTACCTCTCCAATTGTTCCGTTTCTTTGTATATAATAAGCCTATAGTTTTCGTCAGTCATTTCCCATGGCAACCGAGCTCCGAGGATGTGTCGGTGATCTTATAATTCTTCTCGATTTAATATGCGTCTTGAAGGTAGGTAGCGGTCCATCCTACTGATTCCAACCGGCCCAGATTTGAGAGGGTCAGGGCGGGTACCTGAAACTGGCTCGTGTCTTGGCCATACGCAAGAGTGAAATAGAGAGAGTACTTCCCAGAATAGTCCCTGATAGGTGCGAGAGCTGCAATTCATAATAGAGCGGGTGACTTAAATTAACCTGTTTCCATGTGGAAAATGTCATTGAAAATGATAAGTCACACACCGCGGAAGCACGTAGTTTGGATGAGACTGTCCTCGGCTGGCTCAATTCATCCGGGTATCATCGGCGGCCACCGTTGTCCGCTCGGCATGGCGTGACCCACTGCTTTTCTTTGGCGGCGTCTAAAACGAGCGCGTTGGGAACGCTCACCATCTGCTTATTATTACGCCAGCCCTGTTTGCTTTTCCACTACCCTTGCACTACGCTCCAACCCCTCTGATGCAATCTTTCAAGTTCACGCTTCCTTCGTTCTTGGCCAGCGCATTGGCTGTTTGCGCGGTCAAGAATATCACTGTCGATGACTTTGATCCACGAATTGTATACAGCCCTACAGGCTGGATTCATGAAAATGTTGGCTGCCCTCTCTACTTCTTTGACTAGTGCTGATATATGGGCCTCGTAGAGTGGTGCCACACTCGATCGTTTTAACCTTACTACGAGCTACACCGGAGCCCAATCGTTGGCGTCATTCAAGTTCAACGGCACAGCAGTTTACTTCGTGTCTTATGGGCTGCCATTGCCTGCCCCGGACACATACCAAATCACACTCGACGGTCAGACCGAGACAAGGAGCCTGAGGGTCAACAGTGATTCCGAGAGGGCGCAATTTATGGCGTACTCGCGCACCGGGCTTGACGAATCCAGGGAACATCAAATCACTATCAGCAACCCATCTAGCGTTAATTTGAACATTGATGCTTTCATGTGAGTGGAGAAGTGGCCCATCGTCGTGCGGAAGCCTATAGTGCGTTTACAGAATCACCGTTCCAGACAACAGCACGATGCACGATGGGTTCGGCACCTTGCCTGACAATAGTACCACACAATCCACATCACTCACTCAATCCACACGATCCACACAATCCACACAATCCACACAACCCGGGCAAACGGCACCATCGACATCCAGACAACCAAATGGTGACTCAGGGTTAACCGCAGCCACCAAAGCGGGAATCGCCGGGGCTCTCATCGGCGGTATTCTTCTTGGAATCCTAGGAGCACTCGGCATCTCTTATTGGAAAAGGAAAAAGGAGGCGAAAGCTCAAGTCGAGATGACGGATCCGGTCGGATGGGTGGAAAGCGGCAATCCTGCCTCCCAAGTCCTGAAAACCCGCCAGTGTGAGTTCGAGTCCGAGTCCGAACCCTAGTCTCTTTTATGGCTGCACCACAGAGCTCTGATGGTCCATTTAGCTGGGAGTGTGCTTCCGATTGTGAGGCCAGCTGGTGGTGTTCAGACACGGCCAGGGTATTCCAGGAAGGAGCGAGGACTGAATGGGGAGATGTACCGAGTTTCCGAGATATCGGGTGAAACAGATGAGTATGGTACCACAAGTTCTGGCATCACGTCTCCTCGCCCACCACCGAGCGCTCCCTCGGTCATCTCGGCACATCCACCACCATACGCTAGCTAGAATGGCAGAATGTATCTCTCTGTTGTATTAATTTCACGAGTTGGCTTCAATCATGAACTCGACCTCGCCTTATGGCCGAGAGGTGGCCGCCTGGAGACACCACCCAGGCGTTAAATGTCCCAATGTGCGTTATTCGGTATGCTGGTTAATGGCTCTGCCATGCTCCTTGTAGGAAAAGAAAACACGCCAGACCGGGGTCGAGTTCGGGACTCGATAATTCTAGAAGGATGCGTTGCCACTACGCTACCGAGCCGCCAAATCAAACTCCAACACGACGCGCTCATTCCGAAACTAACTCCTGTGGTATTTTTACACGGATTCGTCGATGGCACAATCCAATCTCTTCTTAGTCCGCGCAACAGGGCTCATGGCTTGTGAGAAGAGATATGAAAGGCCAGACCAGGTTTGTTTCGGTCGTTTGCGCGCGGTATTAATAGTATGCGGCATGTAGCCTCGCTCTGTGTTGATCAGAGAGGAGCAATAATAACCAGTCGAAGTATGCACCAAGATCAGAATGGGACGGAGGGCCATCGGCCATGTACCAGTTACGAGCGATGATGGTCCCGAAACAGCCCATAAGTTTCCCGCCAGATCCTCTATCGAAGGGACTGAGTAACGACATTTATTTTGTATTGGAAGGCACCAGGATCGTAGAACGCAGTAAGTTTTCGAGAGGGAGTGCGCAAGGCGTGTGGGGGCATTGCTCAGCGCCTGAAGGAAGCCGGAAGCCTACCCCCTCGATGGATGTCAGTCGTCAACGTACAGGTAAGGATGCTTCCTTGAAGAATTTGCTCCAGTGCAGCCGGTATCCCAATCTCTGTACGTTTGCTGGGACCCAAGACGGATCGGAGGAGTGTTGGTATTTCCCAAAAATTTCGCTTACAGGTCACAAAAGCCCGGTCCGATTCGAGAGGCGAATTATCGCAGATATAGTTTGACCAGACAAGGCCTAACGAGGAGATGATGAGAGGGAGAAACTGGGTGAACCCAGTTCCACACCTAGACGAGGAATCCTTCATCGAGTACGAGTTCCTTAAGTACTGAAGACAGACCCCTACATCACGGAGTATGTCTAAGGCCATTGCCACGGGCCATATGGAAAGAATCGGAACCACAGAACAAATGGGAAAAAAGAAGGCTGGAAACAGAACGACGAACACGAAGGATCAATGAGGTCGACCAATGAGCTGTGAAGAAGGGTACGGCAGGAGGGGACGGAAGAGGAGATCTGGGAGAAAGTGGAGCGGATACACAAAGATACAAGACTTCCCGTAACCATGTGGACCATGTGGAGCCGCATTGTTGGCGATGATGTGATCTGTGCGCTGTCGGTCGAGTATCACATGCAACGTTCTGGGGATATAGGGACTCGATCCTATTGGGCCTCAACAAACACGATAATTTGCTGAAATTATTGCTCTTGCGGAAATCTCATCACGCATGAACCAGGTCGAGAGCTCGCGGGTAATCGCGTTCGCGACTTGATGGAGTGCCGAGGAGTCCGATCAGCGCAGTATGATGAGTCGTCGTCGAGAGAATTCCCGCACAGGATTGTGTTGGTAAGCCTCAAAGCCCGTAGTGTGGCCACCCAGCTGGATCTGATCCAATGGGTCAACAGCATTTCCACAGGAGTCAGTAGGCGAAGATTGTCGATGAGGATTTCGAACTATCGTGGATCGACCAGTGAAGGTTGCTCTACCATAACAACATCGGGGGACGAAAATAAGCCAGGCTCAATGTGCAATTGCAGACTGTATAGGATACTACCTAATTACCAAGCGCGCATCTCGGCCAAGTCGGACACGTTGTCCGAGACTGTGCGAACGAATGAATTAGCTTGATTGAGGTCGTATTGTCTCAATTGTTTCTCCCTCGATCGCCGCAGGCACTTCTCACACTCTCAAGACTGCTGTGAAGATTGCTGCGTATATCTATCGGGTGTACATTGACCTTGTTCGGACCATGCGTTCCCCATAATAGACCACCTCGGAGCCAACCATGCTCTCGCAACGGCAGCACAACATCGATCCTTGACGGAAACCAACGAAAGCTGTATCTTTGTAAACAGGAGGGCGGGGCCTATATACATGGAAGCGGCAACAATCGGAGCGGTGAAAATTGGAACGGTGAAAATCGAAACAACAATCGCACTAACCATCAAGGCGAAAACACTATATTCCAACAGTTCTTCAGGTCGCCTATCAGGAGTCACTGGTGATTTGAGGGGTCACGTACGTTTGCGCGCAGCTGCAGTGCTCTCTGTGGCATTATCACGGACACCCTCAGCGTTTGGTGTCGCCAGGTGTCCTAGTTGCCTCCAGGGTCGGGTTTGAACGTAATTTGGAATCCCATCTCTTCCCTTTGCAACCCCAGTCCCTCGAGGCCAGCCAGTTGACTTGAATTCTCTTCCACCCGTTGACCTAGAAGGCTCTCACATCTTTGCTGAACCGGATGCGTGGGAGTCCTGGCAATTTAATGGGGCGACCTCACACCTACGCAACTGTTTCCGCTTTCATGGTCCTCACTGATTACCTGCTACAGTGCAGCCTACATTGGAGCATTGGAATTCGCGACCGGGATATCCGAGCGACATGAGTTGGTCGTCCAGGGCAAGCTTAATGCCTTTGGCCCTGCACTAAACCACGGCCTACGCCACACGTACGGACTTTGGATGTGTCCCAACAATTCCATTGATACTGCATAAAACGCGCAATGTGAGGAATGTGACGCATCACTACACCGACAACGTCAAGTCATCCCTTTGTCCCTGTCTACGACCTGGCCGCACACTGAGGAATGCGAATGGATCACAAACGCTTCTGGAACGACAAGCACCCTGATAGTGGTTGATGCCAAAGTTATTTTGATAATTCTACTCCTCTCATCCGTTCTATTTAGTCTCTCTCCGGAAGAAACGCCAAGTGATGTAGAGGTCCTGACCCATGAGTGAGCGGGAGGAAAAATCGTGAGGTTCCCCCTGCTCAGCTCAGACATTGAGTATACCTCACCGCCAGCGGGACACCCAAATAAGGGACACAAAGAAACATATGAAAAGCATGAAACAACCAGAATACAAATGGCTGACTCTCGAGTGCATCCTTCTGCGGGACCGGTGAACGGTGCCTCCATTCACACATCTCGCCCATCTTGTTCCACTGTGTCCGCCGTTGGTCTTGATTAGAGTCGTATGAACTGCTCCACAGCCCTATTTGGCGACTCTAGAAGAACTCCCGGTGATAAACAATTCAACAGATTTCATTCCTCGATCAATAATGATGGGTGTAACTTCCAAAACCAACAGAGCAGCTATTACCGAACTACAGCAATGGATCGCTCACTAAGGGGGAAGGTTTCTCACGACCGCCTATATTTCGGTAGCATAGATTTGGCAATAAATCGCTTCTTTACATTTGTCAAGTACTCAACTTCGGTAGTTTGAGCGCCCCCAGCAAGCTAGTTCATACAGTATGGCCGACGGCAGATCGGGCCGACACCACTCACAACCGCAACCGCCACAGATTATGGTTTGTGTTGAATGGCGGGACCTCACAAAACCGGGCGGGAAGAAAATTACATGCTTCTCTATATTTGGGGCACCTAACGAGCTACGTACGGTGCCTCTAGAGCACATTGCTCGGTGGTCGGGGGGCTCGGTGAGTGGGCAGTTGCAGCGAAAAATGGCGAGGAAGGTGCAAGTGGAAAAGGGTTTTTTTTCCGCCGAGAAGGCCTCACGGTGAGTTGGTGCCCGTGTTAGTATAAACCCTAGCCACCTGACTTGCTAGGGTGGCGGGCATTGCTCCATTTGTGCGGTTTCAAGCCGGTTCAGGGCCCCTTGTGCAGGGGTAGAATAGGTAATAGAGAGACACCTTTCAAGAGTAATCCCTGATAGGCAGATAGGTGCTAGAGTGCAATCCGTCAGGCAAGTAATCAGTCAGCATTGGCAGCAGTAGTTATGGCATACAATAAGTGAGAGTGCCGCTCTATTCATCCGGCCAACGGTACCCGTAGATGCCCACATGTCCCTTTCTCGGGTGGCGCGGACATGATTGCAATCCCTCTTCGGTGGCGGTCGTATTTTGGGTCTGCGCGTCTTTCTTTTATTAACACCTTCAGGAGCAGAGCGTGTTGGGAACGCTCACTATCCGCTACTGTTAGGCTGGTCCTGTTTTCAACTCCCTTCCTTTGGCACCAAGCTCCAACCCCTCAAATGCAATCC
>Ga0307515_10024584_pt1 | contig 10488 bp, 9 predicted proteins | sample 17_EM_MG_FD_194513 | JGI IMG/M metagenome (GOLD analysis project Ga0307515, IMG submission 194513) | Populus trichocarpa ectomycorrhiza microbial communities from riparian zone in the Pacific Northwest, United States - 17_EM | ecosystem: Host-associated > Plants > Roots > Unclassified | place...
ATAATAAAAAATATTTGATATCAATATTATTTATTTCATAATGTAATAACAGTAGTTAAATCTACAATATTTAAATTAAAAACCATCAATATATATATATATTATTTTATAACCTCAATTTGAAAAGCATTCTTTTAACCAAACACATTAAACTACTTTTTCTTCAACCTCAATTTCAACCACAGTTTTAACCAAACACCTATTTTTTCAAACCAACCTCAACTAAAAGTACTTTTTATAAAACAACTTTTTTCAAACCACAACCACAATAGCTACCGCAATACTAAACACACTCATATTGACTATTATGCTAATTTAAGAATTATTTTTTTAGTTTTTCTAGTTTAGAATTTTATTTTTTTTAATCTATGAAAAAAGCTCATGAGTTACCGTTGACATTAGATCAGAAAAGAGGAAGGTACACATGGGATTGGAGGGACCCCACACATGGATTGGAGGGACCCTCTTCTAGTGACCGTTGCACCCGTTCTTTTCTTTCTTTTAAAAACACAAGCAAATAAGATTGAGGAGCCACATTGAAGCTCTTCTTTGTCTTAACTGGACACAAACTCGCTTTCTTTAACGGCATTGAAGATGGGCAGTGAAGACTTAGACAACAAGATTCAAGATTTTCAGTGCCCTTCTTCTCCATTGTCTCTCAGTCTCCCTCACGTTAACTACAGGTCTCTTTCTTGCTCTCATTTATACTATCTTTTGTATTCCTATTCTTGGTTGACTGATGATAAAAAAATATATATTGGCAGTCCATTGATGGATGATACTGGTGTCTAAATCTTTTGTCATGAAAAAACTTAAAGTTAAATCAAGAATGAAATTTTTATGACGTTTGCAATTGTGGGTTTGGACTTCTTTTTTCCTCTTTCTTGAGTTGATGTTTTTGTCTTTGAGCTATTTAGTCTGAACCAACCCAGCAACAATTCCGTTCAATACATGTTCTTTAAAATGTGGCTGCTAGCCTGCTTCTGCTGCTGTTATTGAATTGGTTCAAGAAAGTTTTCAAGATGGAATCATGGATTGGGTTTAGATGTGTGCTTGAAATAGTGTGTTCATTTCTTCGAAAAAGAAAGAAAAGGTTACTTGCCTTGGAAAATAATTTGAATGCTAAGACATGATCTTCTTAACTAGACATCATTCAGCAGAAAGTTTCTAAATCAGCATTTGTGACCCACTCAAGCTTGACAAGGATTTTGTTTGTTCTTCAAACATATCTCTGTATGATGGCTGCTTCTGCTTCTTTCTTCTTCTTTTTTAATGTTATAGTCTTTTAATTTTAGTATTAGAGCTGGAACAAAACCAGTAGCAGAGATGTAGATACTAAATTCCAGTGGTTTTACTTTGTTCTTTTGCAGCTGCGGTTCTTGTGGGTATCAGTTAAACTTGAACTCTTGCAACCGGAACACTCCAGATATTGGAGTTAATTACAAGAAATCCATAAAGAAAGGAAGTATTTCATTCTTCAGCATTGATGAAACCAGGTTCACTCAAATTGAAGAACTTCGATGTACACCATACTTCAATTCCATGCGTTCCTGGGGTTTATTCCAGCGAAGAACCAAGCTTCTTTGTTACAAATGTGGAAATCATCTTGGGATTGCTTACAAAGAGAATAATACCTCTTCCTCCCCTCTCAGATTGGGGAAATGTCGATCAGATTTGATCTCTTGGGATGGGATTTCTGATGCCAGAATTTATGTTATCAAGATACGTTCCTTGCAGCCTGCTTCTACTGAGGACTATAGTTTGAGCTGAGCAGTGTCTGATGCTTTCATGTTGGTGCTGAAGTGTAAGATTCATCTCGCATTATTGTTTTATCAGAATTTCCTGCACGATTGGTTTCTGGTTCTGATGTGCCAATTTGATTAACATCATCAACACTGTTAGGTGCAGCAATTTACATACTGATACATATAAAAGGGGAGTTGCAGTGCACTTGTGCACTTGGAAGCGTTGATTGGGAACTCTTATATGCTCTTATTGTCTTTTTTCTTGATGTTTGAGGGCTAAGAGCAGCTTGTAATTCGGGGTCTAGTAGCAGCCGTGTCTGTTATCAGTTATTTTTTGTATTGTTTTATAGTTCATGCATAAAAGTGTGATGTAATAAGTTTTGAACAGAGAATACAAACGTTTCAGCAGTTACAGTCTGATTGCCTTCTTTGTAGTTATTGGTCTCATTGTTCAAGAACCCTAGATAATTGTGACTTCCATTTTCCATTGCTACCTCATTGTTTACAGGGAGGAGCAAGGCAAAGGATTTGGTTCTGGAGTTCCTATCACTACCCTAAAATCTTTTAAAAAAGGACCACATATCTGGTTATCAAAGGAATTCTCTGGCAAAACAACGCTTAAAAACAGAGGGAGATTAATAGAAGATTACATAATTAATCAACCCAATTAATGTCCAAATCTTTAAATTTCATGAGCCATTTTTGTGTATCCTGAGATACATATGCTTTTGTTGGAATCTTGTCTTCACCTTCAGCATCAGTACTAACATCATCAATTTTCCTATCCTTGATAGAATTTGCCTGTCTATTGGGGTGCCTCACCTTGAGAGCCAAGAGACGAGAAACTTCATGAAGTCCTCCCCATTTCTCCAAAGCTCGTGCAATGTCATATCGCCCTGCACAAGTTTTGTTTGGTAACTATAATATGAAAAAGTAAAACAAAACAGAAAATAGAGAACAAGAAAAATCATGCGGCACAATTCTAGAATTAGACTCCAGTCTTTATAGGACAGAAATAATAGCATGTCCCAGGTCGAGACTGTTCCGACTGTGTTCATAAAAAAAAGGAGCTATTTACATTGTGCTGTTTGTCAGGTTTATGAACTTCCATACAAGCAGGGTTGGCAAGTGGGCAAGGATAATTTTTGCAATGTCTATGTACATGTGTGGTAAACTATTGTACTTCAATGCCAGCTTGACATCAAAGTTTTGAGGCAACTAGAAGCTACCAATACATTTTGGTTTAGATAGAAGTAGAATTTCTGAATTCACAAAGTTTCTTTGATGGATAATGCAGAGTTTGTTTACTATATAAGGAAAGATCAGAGGCAGTTTTTAAATCATATGTACCATTTCCCACAAATCTGTTCAGGATAGAATCATAACATGTTGCTATCGAGAAGCAACCTACGGCTTGATAGGACAAGAAAGGTATCACAACAAGAAATTGATATGTAATTTTACCTGCACGCTCAAAAGATTTTCTACTTGGCATAAATGAAAGGTCCATTCCCCAACTCCTTTGGAATCGACTAATCTGCAAATTAACTTCAGCAAATTAACTTCTGCAAGTCTATAACACATGCACATATGCATAAATTTTTTAGCTTTTCTATGAATCAAATTTAGTTAGATTGTTTGCTTTCAAGTGTCAAAACAAAACCACGTCGAGAGCATTTTAATTACCTACGATGGAAAAAGCAACCAAATCTGTACTTTGTAGCTGTCCTTAAATGCATATTGCATATGGATGCAGGGCACACTACACAAACATGCAAATACACCAGATTTATATTTAAATGTTGAATTCCTACAAAACTTTGTTGCGAACAAATTACAGATGAAAAGTGTCAATTTTTGGCCTCCAAGGATTTTCTGAACAATGATGGAACGTGGAAATAATTTTGTAATGAAAAATTCTTCTGGGAATTCTTTCTCGCCCCTTCCTCCTACTAGTAGACAAACAGATAGCTTCACTGAGCATAAAGATACAATGCTCGAGAATTTAAACACTATCAAAGCTGGAAAATTAGCTAATGAAAATAGATACCAGAGTAAAATGAAGATCTATTCTACCTCTTCCTGTAAATTCTCAAGGTTGTCCCAGTATCCCTTTGGTTTACGGTGCTTGTATGCAAGGGAGAGATTCATTAATGTCGCAATCCTTCGAAATCCACCCATTCGTGTTATGGCCTTCTCAATATCTACTCTACCATGCAAACGAAGCTGCTTTCTCATGGGCATAAATCCTTCCTGCCCATGTTCTGAAATGAACTTCAGCAGCTCAGATTTAAGAACATCAATATCTCGTTGCAATCCCGGGACCCTGGGTCTTTGTTTAAGTGAATTTGGGTTACTGACATCAGAAACCTGCTGAACTGCCATACTGTGCTCGTGATAACTGTCACCTCTGGATGAATCCAATTCCTTCGAATATTGTCCATGTTCTTCTGTTTCCGAAGAGTTGTTGGATTCCCTTTTCTCGATATAGTCTCGAATTGCACATAAATTTGATGGGAGATCTTCATATATAACCTGAAAGAATAATGTTCTCATCTACCAGTATTTCTTGTGCAAAGTTCATAGTAACCACTTTCACAACACATTCCAAAGAAGTGCCAAATTTCACTACATGTGATTAAGTTTCTAACAAATTTTCTCGTATTATAAACTTAAAACAGTTTCTGATGCAAATTCAAAGCCTCCACTGAGATTTGAAGTTTGAACAGTATTCAAATATATGTATCCTTTAACCACTAGTGCGACTACTAAAAAACAATAATGGCACCACCAGATTGATGCTATCAAATAATTCCAACATTTTCATGAAGCTTCCAGCATTTCAAGTGACAAGTTAGATTATGTATCCGTGGCTGTTATTGCACAAATGAATCATTCAAAATGAAATATTTACACCCGAAGTTCTGAAAAAATAAGAAAGAAAAGAGAACTCAATTTCACGAGGAAGTCCAAAGTTACTGTAAATCTAACCAAGAAGTCTACTTTGTGGGACAAAAAGTACATTGATCAGTAAGGAAAAAGCCTTTAGATCTATACACATTCATTATCATGCCCCGACTGAACCCCGGAGATCTACATCCAAAATCTAAATAAGCCAAGGGGAGAGCCAAAATACAGTTTAAAATGTCTAAAGCCAGATTGAATATATTTCAATACCTCTTCCATAATAGCTTCAGAAAGGAATGTATCTCTGTGCGTTTTGGACTCCACATTATATTTCAGTAGCGTGTGGTGGCTTCCTAATTGCTCTAGAATCCATTTTCCTTGAAATGAATCGAAGTCCCCTTCTACCTGCTCAAAACTGATTTCCTGTTCAAGGTGTTCACATAAATCTAGAACAACACGTGCATGAAGTACCATATACAATAGGCCCTTACATCCTTCCTGCAAACAGGGAAAATGTGAAGCATTACAATTTTGCTTTGCCAAATGTTGGCCATAAACCTTACATAAGTTAACAACCAAAAGCATTGATTGCTGCTCTATTGAATGGTAGCAGATATTTTCAAAACAGCTAACAATACAACAGTGGAAAGTCTAAAGTCTATTAATCTGATGATCTATGGTTAATTGATTGTATGAATTGATAACAAATTATAATAGTTTCTAAACAGTCCTGTCAGACCTTTCATCGCATGCATCCTTTCAACTCAATCCAGGAAGGTACAGGGTATAAAGGAGCAGCATCGAGTATAGAAACAATGCATTAGAAGAAACTAACTACTACATCATAAAGTAGAAGCATTTACTCCTTGATCACAACCCCATTTCTTCAGTTGAAATTAGAGATGGGACTTTGGACCCACAATAAATTTAGATCGGTTTCTAATTCTTGCTTTAGTCAAAGAACATGCAATGGAGCCTTTCTGTGGTTCCGTTGAAAATATTAATCTTTCACACTTATGCAAAGGCTCAGAATATGTAAAAATTGCATTGCAACTCTAAAAAGGGGTGTTGCATACATGTGAAATTACCAGCACGTGAAGAGTATCAGAGCACTTCCACAAATTTTAAAAATTTGGATATTTTTTAGAGATATCTGATATGTTAATGATTAATAAATGCTTCACCCCTCTAGAAGTAATTCAGCTCACAAGGATGCATAATTTGTCACTTCCACCCCCACGTATATCAGGCAGAACTCTGACATAAGGCCACTCATACCTTACTGATCTCCATACCCTTTATTAATCAAACTGGATTTGGTGGGAATCCAACACTTCATAAGTATATATATCTCCAGGAACAGAACCTATCTAGCCATAGAATGAAAGAATCGAGTTTAATCCAGGAACGGAAATATCCTGGCAAGTAAAGATCCTGCTCTTACCTGAAGAATGCGAACTTTATTGTTTTCTCGAGATAAAATCTTACTGATGGCTAAGTTTGGAACAAACCTGCATTGAGAACATGATTATTGAATTTTGAAAGCAAGAAAAGGGTAACATGATCTCCTGATTCAAGATTTACAAAAATCTGTAACAAAACTAAAGTTACTGTAAATGAAGTTAATAATCTAAGGTGCTCATAGCAAGTCCAGTCCTTTTCTTCCTCTCACAAATAAATACCTTCACATTATTTTTTTCACACCTTATCTAGCTAAGAACCTCTATCATATTTTCCTTGGATTTAAGTGAATTCATTAAATATGTTTATCATAAAGGTCTAGTTAGGTTGCTGCAATACATTAGCTAATTTAGTCAATTATATTTGTGCTTTTTTATTCAGGAGTGATAAATTCAAAACATAACCCTAATAAAGCCTTGAATGACTTGTGATTACCAATCCTAACAAAAAAGGATTAAGTCTTGCTTGGTCGTAATAGAACAAGTAAAAGAAGCATCTAGTTTAAAAGTTTGCAGGTTCAGATGCTCAATCTATCTTTCAAGAATTGTATAAATACTTGACTAGATACATGGAAGGCTTACTCGGGAAGACTCTCATAAGCAGTCAAAACATTCCAAACTTCACGAACAGGAGCTTTTACAGTTATGCTAGCAAAAACACAGCGATGAACCCCTCCATTTTCCTTCATCCCAAAATCACTTTATCAGCAACTGCTAAAACAAAAGTGACTCTCTCTGGAAGAGGAAAACCATATAACAGTAACCAGAGTAAATCAGTTACCAATAGGCCATCATATCTGCGCAGATGAACTTCATCCACCATGCAACGCCTGTCCAATCTGCAAGCTTTTCCAAGCACCCCCCAGTTATTGTTCAAATCATTTGAAGGTGGCAGCATGGGACCAAAAGTTGAGCTGGGATAACTCTGTTTTAAATCTTCAGTTGACAGTTTATCCTTCTCACGAAAAGCACCATCCAAAACCATTCCAGGAGAAGTAGATGCAGTCATGGATGTCTCACTCTCTGTAATTCCTGTCTTCTGGTTCCCCTCAAAATCTCTCTCTGCCCGACAAGCCAAGGCTCGAAGATTTACAGGAAGATCTGATCCAATAATCCTCTCCAGAAAAATAGCTGGAAAGTTGTATCGTGGCATCACATTAACTTCATATGACAATGTTGTTGTTCCATGCCTGCAAATAAAGAGAAAAGGTGATCAAGAAAGGAAAACAGAAAAGACAATAGAAAACTGAATTTTTTTTCATGCAATCGCTGATAATGCATTCTTACAGTCTATGGCAAAGCAAAAAAGACACCAACTTCTTTTCTTCTTTTCTCTCCTCTTTCTTTGGCACCTTTATGATGCCTACTAAACTTGGTTATTAGTTATTCTCGGATGCAAAATTCTTCTTTCTTGTGCTCAACCATTTACCATCAGAAAAACCCAAGAAAACAAGAGATGGTTTTCAGAGTTTTTGTCAGAGCGAGCATTCAAAAAAGAGTATTAATTCCAGTTTATCTATCCATGTTGTTTCCTCATGGCTTACCCACCAGCTACACAAGGACACACCTATTTTCACATCCTTAACCAGAAACTAATCTTAGAACACAACAACAGACAGAAACTACCACTACTTTGACAACAATACACAGCTCAAGAGAAAATCTGAAAGAAAGTCATTCTACCAATTTCTATCTAGCTTCATATGGTAAGGCAATAAATATAAACTTGCAACCATTTTGTTTCAAATCTTTCTTGATTCAAGACGTACTCCTTAAGCAACAACCAATCCCCAACTGGAAACAAAAAGAAAATGATGGTTTGCATGGCTAAATAAAGCATATTTAAATACAGAACATGCTATTGAGAGAGGCTAATAAAATAAGTTTAATGCTAGGTTTCTATATCGTGTTTATGGATCTACCTTGTCCCAGATCTCAATGACCATTTGCCTTCGAACTTTTTAAAATCCCCATCAACCATTGAAAAGTGTAGTTCACGATTATTGGCCTGAACCCAAATAGATGATTTATGACAACAAATCTCACATGAAACTTACACATGCAACAGATGAGAAAAAGGCATTCACAGGATGAAACTTTCTCGGATCTTCATCTTAAATAAGAGAAAAGGTAGACCCATGCAGTTTAACTCAAAAGCCAACACACCAAGATATCGCCATCAACCATGGAAAAGCTCGGAGGTGAACATGTGCCTGAGTTGTAGAAACTCATCCAAAAGGTTTCAAAATGAGAAGCAACTACACATATATGAATCAACAACTGAGAATATTATTTGAAATTACAAGATTAGAAAAACTAAAATGTATAATTGATAAATAAATTTAACAGTCATTGGTAGGATGAAAACTCCAAAGGAATGCAAGTAGAAGCTGAATCATGCAGTTTAATTATTCCATTAAAACAACCAAGAAAACCATGAGTTCCTTTCCAGACCAGAAAAGGAGATAAGCATTATTACTATAATGCACTGAAAGGGAAAGGCATTACTTATCATGAGATCCAATGAAGAGCTTATGGCAACTTAGAAATTTTATGTATTTGAAGAAAGAAGGTAATCGCATCTAGCGAACAACTTTAGAAAGTTGAATTTTAACATCTGAATATATCAAATCATGCTTGATTTGACACTCAGTAAGTATGGTAGCTCTTCTACTAGTTAGCAATTGCATAGACTTTCATGTCTTACAAGAAGTACAGAATTGAAGTAGCAAGTGGTTAAAATACCATGTCAGCTACAACAAAGAGTAGATGAGAAACATGATGAGCAAAATTCACAGTACAATGATTCACGCCAAACCAACTCATTGATTAAATGTTCGAAAAAGACGAGGGGAAGTACTAGAAAGACTCCCAAAAAAATTTGCAAAGTAGCACAGCTGAAAAAATATATATATATATAACATGATTCAACTGATCGTGCTGCTCCTTAAAAATGCAAAACGAATATTGTGAAGGTTGCGTTGTTCCCATCAGCGCAACCTTCACAATTTTTTATTTTTTATTTTTGAAGGTTGCGCTACACTAATAGCATAACTTTCACTTTTTTTTTCTCAAAATGTTTAGGGTTGCACCACTCCTAATAGTGCAACCTTACGCTACTGGGAGTAGCACAACCTATTAAATTTTAAATGGTTGCAACCAAATTTTATTTTGGAATGTGTTTAAAACTGTGTTTGAATTCTTTTTATATTTTTAGATTGTTTTGATATATTAATATCAAAAATAGTTTTTTAAAAATAAAAATATATTATTTTAATATATTTTTAAGTAAAAAACAATTTGAAAAACAATCCTTATCTAACTATTATAAAACCTAAAACATGCTATTTCCTTTTTTCCAGCTTAGATACTTTGCAATATTTTTTTTTCCGCGTGTGCTATTTTGAAAAGAAAAGAAAAACTCTCGAATTACAAAAATAGTAGCAAGTTTATTGTTTTTTATTCTCTTTTGTACGCAAGAATAGTCAAGTGACAACCATTAGGGATAATTCTACAATGGCATTGAAAAGTGGCCTATGAAGGAGCTTACTGAATGGGGAAATTCTTGGAGATCCAAGACAACACGAGCTTCAATGTGCCAATAGAGTGCCCTTTGCAATCCTCTCTGCTCTAACCATACCCTCCCAGGATGTGGGCAAGGGATTCTCCCACTGCACAAAATCAATAAAAAAACAAACAACTTTCTAATCATACCAATCCCTCTCCATTAACAGCAATTTCCAACACCAATGTGCATTCAGTCCAGCAATACTCTCCCCTGTAGTGCAGGAGCGGTGGGCAGGACTCAATTTCAAACCCTACTCTTTCTACCTTAATAACCAAAAATCTCAACAAAAAAAAAAAGAGTTTGGTGGCAATATTATAGGCTCAACATTACCTGCAAACAAGATTTGGAATAAAATCAGCAAGTCGCTCATAATCAGTGAGAGAATTCCAGACTGATTGAATGTCAGCGTAGACTAATATCTGTGCCTTAATTCTTCTTTCCCGCCAAGAAATAACTTCCACTTCACAATGCACCTTCCTTTCTCCTTCTCCTTCTCCTTCCTCTCCTTCCTCTCCTTCCTCTTTCTGGGACTTCTTCTCTCTTTGACTTGCCTTTGTGGTTGTGGTGTTCCATTTCAGCCCCCCAACGGAAGAAGAAGAACATGACACCGCTGTGCTTCTATGAGATGGCCGGTACTTAGCTTGTGAACTTGGTAGGTATCTTTTAAGCGTAATTTGATGAGATGGGTTGGTTTCGAAATTGAAGCTTGAAGCTTTGCAAGTGATCATGGGGAGTGTGAGGCTGAGAGATTACACAGAGAGATAAACAAAAAAACGAAGAGGCCTTAACTCTCTGAAAAGAAGTTTAA
>Ga0307515_10024585_pt1 | contig 10488 bp, 7 predicted proteins | sample 17_EM_MG_FD_194513 | JGI IMG/M metagenome (GOLD analysis project Ga0307515, IMG submission 194513) | Populus trichocarpa ectomycorrhiza microbial communities from riparian zone in the Pacific Northwest, United States - 17_EM | ecosystem: Host-associated > Plants > Roots > Unclassified | place...
TCGTGGATGTCGTAATGCTCTTTTTCCACGCTAATTTCTTGTTTTTTCCACCATGAATATTTTTTTTTAATGTTCGGTGAGTGTTTAAAAATAAATAAAATAATTATAAAAAATAAAAGAATGAAAACATGAAATAAATATGTTTTTAAAATAAAGTTTTATATTTTTTCTGCTTTTACTGTCTCTATCTTGTCTAATTCGAGAACATTAATGAAGAAAGATTTCATAATTCTTGTAGCGTTGGAAGGCCAGAAAAATGTGAATCACGTTTAGGTTTGCTTTGTGTACCAAAAGATTCCATTAATAAATGGTCCCTCGTAGTATTAAATGATTTGCTCATGCATTATATGGAACCTTTGGAAGGAAACCTTCATATATTATCCTTTTTCCCTTTTTAATCATGATTTATAACTCTTCATCGATCCACCATTTCTTATACTTTTCAATCTATTTTATTAAACATAAATATTATTTTTCTGTATTTTTTTATTATACCAAAAAAATATATCCGTGACGTCATTGCCTTCTTTTTATGAAAAAAAAATTAATTTGTAAGATAGGAGGAGCGAATTGACTAGTTGTGCATCAAAGAATATGCTGAAGGGATGGGGACGAAGGAATGACTAGTCTACGATCCATCAAATTGATTGGCAAGAGGGAGGAAATAAGAGAAATTATAGAGGTGATAGATTTATCATTTTTAATTTATCATAATTTTTTTTATGTTTTTTTTTTAAATAAAATTTAAAAATAACTAGTAAAATGATACTAATTTCTACTCGCGCGCCATAAAATTTTAGATGAATATTGATCGGAATCCAATTAAAAACTACAATCTAATTACTAACTACAATATAATTAAAATCAGAACCATCTAGGTGGTGGCCTAGTGGTAAGAGTTTGGGACCAAGAGGTTTGCTCCCTCTGTGGTCTCAGGTTCGAGCCCTGTGATTGCTCATATGATGGCCACTGGAGGCTTACATGATCGTTAACTTCAGGGCCCGTGGGATTAGTCGAGGTGCGCGCAAGCTAGCCCGGACACCCACGTTAAACTAAAAAAAAAAATCAGATTAGAAAAAGAAATTAATGGGAATACATAAAATTAGTTCTAGAAAACCTCTACCGTTAATAATAAAAGAAAAATCCAATCCTTCTTTCAAATTCGTATTTTTTTAATTTATTATTATTATTATGATCATCTTCTTTATTGTTTCTTCACTTCCATCTCGTCGCGTCTCACCAGCCAGACAAACAGACAACCTGTGAAATCAATCGTCAAACCCCACACCCATACCCACACAAAACAAAATCATTAACCAAAAAAAAAAAAACACAACGTAGAAAAAAACAAAAAACCCCAAACCAAAATATTAACTTTTCTTTTCTGGGTTTTTATTTTTTCAAGAGAGTCTGAAGAAACGACAGATCAAACAAGCCTTTTTTTCTTTCCTTTTTAATTATCATCATCTTTATGTAATAACCTACAATTCAATTTCTATCTCAAAAAGAATAGCAAAATAATAATAATAATAATAAAAAATTCCCCCCTTTCTCTCTCTCTATCCCTCTGTTTTTTTTTTTAAAATAAAAAAATAATAAAAATAATGATATGATCCTGTCAAGCAAGAAGAAAATCTCTCCTTTCAAGAAACATAGTTGTGGGTTTTGTTAGAAATTCAGTTTTATATAATGGGTGATCTTCAAGTTTGTGGCTTTCCAACTGAAAACGGCCATCTTCACCACCACCATCATCACCATAACGATCATGATCATCACCATCGCCTTCTGGGTTCGGGTCAAGACCCGGTTTCTCCTTCTTCTTCTTCGAATCCGGATCCCGGGTCAATTGTTGAAGACAATTGGGAGAGAGCAGAGGAAGTTGCAACAGAGATTGTTTATAGAATTCACCCAACTGTAGAATCCAGTTTCAAGAGGAAACAAGTTATTGATTATGTTCAAAGACTCATTAGATACTCTCTTGGGTTCGAGGTATTTTTTCTTAAACAACCCCTTTCTCTTGCTTATTCTTTCTTTCTGTTATTTGTTTTTTCATTTTTTAGTGGTTTTGTGATGTGGGTCTTTTTTTTTTATATAATTTTTTTGGCGTTAATGTGGTTTATTTTGCAGATTAGTGGTGTTAATGTAGTTATTTTACCTTGAAAAATACCTTAATTTGTTTTTTCTTTTCTTTTTTTGGTGCCTGGAGGAACAGGGTTATTATTTCTTTTAATGTGTTTGCATTGAGAAAATTAAGCTGTAATAGTGAAAATTTAGGGTATTGAAGTGTATGGAGTAGTGATGCTATAAAATGTTTTTAGGTTTGGAGGTTTAGTTAGTGATGGGGCTGTTGGGGATTTAATGTTTCTAAGGATTGGATAATGGAGGTTAGGGTGAGAAATATTTTTGTGTTTTATGTTGTTGATTAGTGATTTTACAGCATAAAGGAAGATTAAGTGGTTTATGAGTACGAGCTCTTTGCAAAGTAAATTTCCAGAGGTATGCGTCTGTTTTGCTCCCAGTTAACTGGGGTTTTGCTGGCGAATAGCTGTAATGTACGGTATAAGTACGAGTGTTCATTTATGTGGGCAGGGTGATCCTGGTATCAATAGAACCTGGATAGTAGTTAGTAGTTGGAAATGGTCTGTTCAGGTTTTGATTTTGATATCATTTCTGAAGCTTAATTTGGAGGGTTTTTTGTTGAGATAAATCACACTCATTATGTCAACTTTGGTATCTGCCTGTTCAATCATGATCACATTCTGCAACTGTTTTCCAAAATATCCTGTCTTAGAACAAAATTACAGAGAAAAAACACAAAACATATGATTACTCTTTGAATGTGAAAATTGAGTTATATTAGTCACAATCAGGATCTTGATGTGTATAGGATAATGATGTTACCAAAAGTGTGTGTTTGGATATTCTAGTTGGTGATGTGGTGTTCTAATAATTTGAAGATGGAGGTTAGACTGAGCATTCATAGTGGAGAGATGGAGACCAATTTTGTGCTTATGTATGATTTGTGATTAGAAATATGAAGCAAGATTAGGTGGTTTATGAGCGAGAGCCCTTTATAAGGTAATTTATTTTAATCTGATCAACTCAAAACCATGATTAATATAATTCTTAGTGCAGGAATGGACACATTTTGAGTTTTATACGGTTGATCAATTATTATGAATTGTATTCCAAAAATAGGTGGATAATTAGTATGAGCTCATTGCAGAGTAAATTTCTCAGCAACGTGATCAATGTTTAAGTGGATTCTTATCATGATGATTAGGTTGAAGAAATAGATTTTCATTTTTGTGTGAGGCTAGCTGGAGTTTTACTGGTTGATTGGTTGTCATGTCCAACATGAGTACAGGTGTTAACTGATGTGGTAGATAGGTCCCGGGTCACTTCAAACTTGATGTTTTAGCAGTTGTGATGGCATTGTGACAGTTCCGGTTTTGGTCCTGATTCCTAAAGCATAAATTGAAAGGGATTAGTGGAGGCTTTAATAATTGATGGAAATGTTATCACATTTCTAACTTGTCTCAGTTAAGCATCACCCATTAAGCTAAGATTGGCATCTGGCTGTTCGACTGTAATCACATTCTGCAACTAGTTTTCATAAACTCCTGTTCTGGTGCCATTAATTAATAAATAGGATTTACAGTTAATTTTCAATGAAGTGGATATAAATTGAAGTCATGGCCTTTTCTGATTCGTTCTTTCTTATAGGTGTTCCCATATGGGTCAGTTCCTTTAAAGACGTATCTCCCTGATGGGGATATTGACTTGACTGCCATTAGCAGTCCTGCCATTGAGGAAGCTTTGGTCTCTGATGTTTATACTGTTCTAAGAGGAGAAGAGCTGAATGAGGATGCCCTGTATGAAGTGAAGGATGTCCATTGCATTGATGCCGAGGTTCTTCTCACTTTGATGCCTTATTTTTATTGCAGTTCTCATTAGACTAAAGGAGAAGAATTAATATTTTTTTGCAGAAAGAATATTCTAGTCCCTTCCTTTGTTCCACCACTTCTGGTTGATTTTGGGTTTTTGCTGGCAGGTTAAGCTTATAAAATGTATTGTACAGAATACGGTGGTAGATATTTCCTTCAATCAATTGGGAGGACTTTGTACCCTATGCTTTCTTGAAGAGGTATGAATCTTGACACCATGAGAATTCTGGATGAATTGATTTGTTTGTTGTTTAGTTGCGGCATTGAGTCCATGGAAATTTCTGTTGCATTTATTTTAGGAAAGACAAGTCTGAGTTAATTTATATCTTCAAGCACCATGGCTCTGTTGTAGTGCCCTGCTCTGTGATCAAATAATGGATCAAAGTTTACAAGTGCTGTGAAATATGATTTTGGTCAAGTTTTTATTTTCAGAAGTTGGCATTTGTAATATAACTTATTGTGCAGGTTGATCGGCTCGTTGGAAAAAACCACCTCTTCAAACGCAGCATCATTCTGATCAAAGCTTGGTGCTATTATGAGAGTCGTATTCTTGGTGCCCATCATGGTTTGATTTCAACATATGCTTTGGAAACGCTAATTCTGTACATCTTCCATCTATTTCACTCTTCCTTAAACGGGCCTTTGGCGGTAAGATTTATAGGACTTAACATGGCAGATTTCACTTGTGCATCCTCAATTTTAATATTGCAGTGTGAACACAGTGTCTCCCTGAGTGCAAAATCACAGCATTGTATGCATTCATGAGTCATTGAATATGCTTGCATTTTCTGTAGGTTCTCTACAAATTTTTGGATTACTTCAGCAAGTTTGACTGGGAGAATTATTGTATTAGTTTAAATGGACCAGTCTGCAAATCTTCCCTTCCCAATATTGTTGGTGAGATACTTACTGTATTAGTTCTAATGGACCAGTTTTTGATGCTATAGATTGTTTGCTGGATTCATATTTGTCTTTTGCTTCTCTCTTTTTATGCAGCTAAGCCACCTGAAAATGTGAGTGGTGAATTATTGCTGAGTGATGAATTTCTCAAAGATTGTGTGGATAGGTTCTATGTCCCGTCAAGAAAGCCTGAGATGAATTCACGGCCTTTTCCCCAAAAGCATCTTAATATAGTTGATCCTTTGAAGGAAAATAATAACCTTGGGCGCAGTGTCAACAGAGGTTTGGAGCTTTCTCTTTTTCTGTTTTCATTATTAGCCTGGCACTAAAAGAAAGAATTATTGTATTCACTGATATACCTGACCTTGGATATGGTCTTTTCTTTTCTTTATAATGAAAGAGCAATATTTTAAGGAAAGTTAAAACCCAGTAGTTCTAATTTAAACTGTCTTTCTGCTGATTGTGGCATTATTTAATGGCTTTAATAAGACCACAAATAGAATTAGCATCACTCCCTTTGTTAGCAACACACTGACCCCTCCAATGTTAGCACCACCTCCTCCACCGCTGTAGTCTGTTGACTACCATGTGCTGCCTAGCCACCTTAGTTTCTTTTTTTGTGCTAACTGATGGTGGAATGTCTGTTCTGCACTGTGGTGTAAAATCAAAGTTGTTTATGATGTGCTAAAGGATAAGGGGATTCTGCATGGTTTAATAAATGGCACTTTGTTCAGGGCCTGTTTGTTTGCATTCAGAGCCCAAATAAATGGGCACATAACATGTTTGTGTTATTCCATGCCAATGGTTATACTGTGGGTTTTTTGCAGGTAATTTCTTTCGAATAAGGAGTGCCTTCAAATATGGGGGTCGCAAGCTTGGCCGAATTCTTTTGTTACCCAGAGAGAAAATAGCTGATGAGCTCAAAACATTCTTTGCAAATACTTTGGATAGGCATGGAAGTGACTATTGGAGTGATGTGCAAAATTCTGAATTAGCATCTGTTGCTAGAAGTTCTGATAATTCAGTTTCACTGTCGTCGCATTCTGATACATGCTCTGAAGACAATACACGTCTGAAATCCACTGATGGCTATGATAGGGATACATTATTTTCTGAAAAATCTGATCATACTCCTCAAGTCCATCACCCAGGCTTATCTGGTGAAAATGGAAGAATTAAAAATGGTATCTCCTGTAGAGAAATGCTTATAAATTCTGGAACCGAGGATGAAATGAGCTGCACTGTAGGGTCTGAACCTAAACAGAATCATTTTGCGAATAGCAATTCAGTCTGTTCATGCACTAAGCACGAGGGAATAGCTCCATCTGCTTCAACAACCCCCAATTCTGCTGAAAGTGTCCCAGAGAACCTATCACCTACTCTTGGAGGAAAATACTGTGCTGGCATTCCTAGAAACTCCCAACCTTTGAAATCCTTGTTGGGCCTCAGAGGGGATCACGATGACCACTTACAAAGTTTGGCATACAGTCAGTATTGCCATATGTATGCTGTATCTGCACCTATACCACCCTGTCCTTCCATGTCACCTCAGTCAGAGAACAATAATCGTTGGGAAACTGTTCGACAGTCCCTACAGTTGAAGCGGAATGGTCATTCTCAAATGAACACGAACCATGTTTATGGAACACAATTCTATTGTGTTAACCCAGTGGCACCATTTAGAGCTGCTACAAATTCTGAAGAAAAGAAGGAACGACGAGGAACAGGAACATACATTCCCAACATGGTATTTCCATGTAACTGTTAGGTTTTGTGGCATTTATGCTCTTTTTTTTTAATTATCATCATATTCCTCTTTATTTTTTTGGACTCCAGGTCTCATAGTTTTTCTTATGATTTTGCAGAGCTATCACGCATATATGGGGGATAGGCTGTACTCGGGAAAAGGAAGGACTCAGGCACTAGTGAATCATGGTCAGTTGCATAAACATGCCCATGAAAATGATTTGCCTACAACTTCGCAGGTGAAGAATTTGTCTGAACATGGCCATGATCTTTCGGAGGCTGAGTACCCTCATCTTGGTAATGGGAAGCCTATGCCACCAGAGGCTCACCACTCTTACCCTTCTGCATGGGGATCTTCCAACGCCTATAGCTCCTCCCGTGCATCAGTGAGAACTGATTGTGGATCTCAGGGCCTTCAGCATCCAGAAGGGCTTCCATCCACATCAGATTTGGGCACATCGTACTCTGGGGCCTCAGCTACAAGCCCTGTCGCATCAGTGGTTGAGGACCCTGACTCAATTTTGGAAACTGAGCAAGAAAGGTAAATAGTCTTGCCTAGAATCTATAAATTTTCAATATTTTATTTTTGTTTTTATTTTTTGTAGAAAATGACAAGAAAGGATGATAATTTAGACCACCTTTGTTTGATGGAAAATGTTTTTTTGGAAAGCATTTTCATGACTTCTCATGTTTGGTTACATTTTGGAAAACTTCATTTTCTGGTCAAAGAAAAACATAAGTTTTAGTTGAAGGAAAGTGTTTCCAGGTTTAAAGTAGAACACTTCATTACATATATATATATATATATATATATATATATATATATATATATAACTCAAAATGTATTATTTTCGAACTTATTTTGTATGATACAAATAAACATTGGAAAGTAATTCATTTCCACGGAAATCTTTTTTTCAAAAGGAATCCACTTTTTGGCAAACAAATGAGGCCTTAAGGGCTCTTCACTCTCTCTCTATCTATGTTGTAGAAGGGTACTCTGTATTAATAAGCATTTGGATTCTAGGGCGTTGTTGCAGCAATATCATCTTAAAGACGATGTTGATTTTCCTCCTCTGACTCAGAAGGATTTGTGAAACATAGATTAACTGAAGACAGTGAGCGTGACTATAGATTCTAATGACTATCCGAGATTGGGTGAAGACTTCTGTTTTGCTCTTCTTCTTGCCCTTCTGTTTGGAGGTTGCGGTCATTATAATGTACAAAATGACCTTTTTCCGTCCACCGTGTTGGTTTGCGACGCTGAGTGCGTGTATCACCCAGCTGCTGTTTGCTCAGATTTTATGTTTCCATCTAAATGCTTGTAGGATATGGAGGTAGTCTAACAGAAAAGGTTTGTGTAGATATCTTTTCAGCGAGCATAGGAACACGAATGCCGGTTGTTGCTTTTTTCTTGGTACACAGCAGCACTAGCCCTATACCAAATATTGAGAAGAACAACAAAGAATGGAGTGGACTCGAGTAATTAGACACCAGTGTTTTCTTTTTTGACTTTATCATAACTCATGAAGGTGTGCATTGTGGGCTAAATCCTCAGAGTGCTGAAAATCTCCCAAATGTGCAGTTAAAATCCCTCGGAGCTTGGTGTCATTATGATGTTCAGGATGACCACTCTAATCCCACGGGCTGATGTCCAGCAGTATGTTTTACTCCTGAGTGTTTTTTTAATTTTCCATCAAGAGCCTGTAGAATCCACAGGTGGTCCAATGTTTAGATCAACAGAAACTGATTTGGTCCAAAAAAACCAAGTTCATGTAAAATTTTGTATTTTAGATCTTTTTTATCCTTTTGAATTCAACGGTAAGGAGTATTCTTGAACACTGAACTTAAAAGGTAGAATGTTTTTTCTTTCTCGAACCATGGACAATTTAAAAGGCGGAAAAATAATTTAACCAAAATCAAGAGCTCAGGTGCGCTCGCTTTCATCCAATGAAAGATCAGACGGCAGTGATAGACCCTACCATCACTTGGAGCACAGGTGTCCTCACCGCTCGTGATTGCACCAGCCGGGAATCGAACCCGGGTCTGTACCGTGGCAGGGTACTATTCTACCACTAGACCACTGGTGCTTGTTGACTCTCTTTCCCACTATAAAATATCAGTATAGAATCTCTCTAGAAGTAGAGGATGGCCACTACACTTTCTCGCATTGTACGGGCTCTATTCATATCATCTAATTATTTAATCAAAATAAGTTTATGGATGTAATTAGTCGTACTAAATGAATGTATCAATTTTTACAACAAACTAAAATAACATTTGATGTATACTTAATTGATGTACTTTATAAATTTTAAATCAAGCAAAAATATCTATAAATAGAATATACAGTATCACAAACAACAAAACTAAATATAATTGATTTTCATCTTAAAAGTGTAAAGAAATCAATAATAATAAATGAAATATGTAAAATGCTATGTAAGAACAAGAAAATCTAACTTATTCTCACAAACAATTGTAACAATGGGTGTTAGAAAAGTTGAACTTACCGGTAAATCAAACAACAACATCAAATATGATCTGGAGGTCATCGAAGTATATATCAATCAACATTGAAAAAAATAGTGTCAAACCACACCATGCCACAAAATTCATAGAGCTGGAGGACACTTTATATAAGTGGATTTTTAATACTAAGAGAGTGAATATGATAAGAGAACTAATCACGAAGAAGATTTTTTAAAAAGATGTACCCTCTAGATATGTTAGAGCTTTATTTTCTCAAGGTTCAAGACATGACATTAAGACATACCATTACTTTTAAGAAAGCAAATAAGTTGATATGGACCTCGTGGAGAGAAACTTGCAGTCTATAAAAAAGAGAAACTATATCAATTTCCCATGAAATTTTTTTCAACATGAATGGAATAAGACTGTTTTATAAATTATAACCAGATCATTCTCTTGCAATAAAATAACTTGAAGCTAAGATACAAGACAAGAAAAGACTTGCATTTGTAATTTGCTATAATGGGGATGATTTTGAGAAAATTTCTTTATGGTTCATATTGGTTAGAATGTCAAACCACGATGTTTCAAGAATTTGAACTTGAGTATTACAAAGAACTACGAGTATAATGCCAACAAATGAGCTTGGATGATTGAGATTTTATTCCAAGAATTTGTATAGAAAAATGGATGGTAAAGAGTTCTTTTGATTGTTGATAATCATCAAGTAAGTACAATTACTAATTATTTTTGACATTATAAAGTTAGGTCTATGGATAATATGGCTTTAAAAAATCTAGATCTACACTTAGATGATAAAGTGTTCAACAACTACATGTTATAATCAAAAGGTTGAATACCTTTTGAACTATCTAGGAGAAAACAAGGTAACTTCGTAGTTGTTGAGTGACAAGTAAATTATTGAGAACATCATAGAAAATGACAAAGAAAATGAAGTTGAAGTTGAAGATGACAATTCTGTATTGAATCCTGTTTCGCTCAAAAATGCACTCAAAAGAACAATCACATTGCATAATTTTCTCTTACAATACGAAAACACTACACCAGAGCTTACTGATTCACTAAGAAAAATAAAAAATGAGGTTTAAAGAGACAATAATTTTAAGAGAAAACAAATAACATTATAGTCATATTTTACAAAATATTTTTAATTAAATCATGTGTGTGTATAATTTTGATGTATAAAGAAATATCATTAACTCATACTCGATTATTTTGAAGCAAACACAAGAGAATATTTGGGGTTTGACATTAATACATAATTATAATCAATTATGTTTTAATCAAGACCTTCATAAATTACTTTATTCTCCACCCATTATGAATGAACCAAACTTGGTGGTGGTGGTGGTCTCTCTAGTGAGGGGACAAGCTGTCACTGTGATGTGGCCCTCACTGCCAT
>Ga0307515_10024586_pt1 | contig 10488 bp, 3 predicted proteins | sample 17_EM_MG_FD_194513 | JGI IMG/M metagenome (GOLD analysis project Ga0307515, IMG submission 194513) | Populus trichocarpa ectomycorrhiza microbial communities from riparian zone in the Pacific Northwest, United States - 17_EM | ecosystem: Host-associated > Plants > Roots > Unclassified | place...
CCACATCGAAAACCAAAAATATATTGACTATAATTTTGTTTTCATACTAGCATCTTCAACTTTGAATTTTTAGTCCAAAGCTTTCCATAGTGTCTTTACACTATCGATTTAACTATATACATCATATAACATGTTATCCAATCCATTCACGATATAGTTCTTGCACACAAAATTATTATGATTATATGTGCCTATATTTGCTATAAATGATGGAATCATATTCATTACCTGACATCTTTAATGCTTCTTCAAATAAGAACTTGATCAGATAAAGCAATATCTATTGTTACCATCTCTTAGAGTTCCATCATTGAACTTTTCATGTTTCTTAATATACACCACAAAAGATGATGGTAAAATTCTTTCTTTCAAAGTAATACTTACCAAAGCAGCATTGATTGTGGTAGCTTGCTATTAAGTTGGAGTTATGATAATTTTTTTAAAATAATAGCCAAATATATATAATTAAAATCTAGATTTAAACATGCAAATCACAAAGAAATGTACTAGACAAATAAAGAAATGTAGTAGACAAATTCAATTTCAACACGAAAAAACTTACTAAAAAATTCCCTAATAACTTAGCATGCAGAATTACAAAAAGTACCAAGTTATCACAAAAATGCATAAACTAAATAATTAGATAATATATTTAGATTTGATAGACAAGCACATAAAGAACACCAGTAAAAATTTTAATCTTAAGATTAGAATTCTAACAACTTCCTAAATTATCAAACTACTTTGGAAAGTTCTAGATGTATAAACTAAACAAATGACTAGTTAAAATAAAACCTTAAGATTGTTTTTTTTTTTTTTGAAGAGTTTTAAGTTTCACAAACATGTCAATTAAAGATTCTTTGATATTAATTTTTTATTTATTCATAATTTGTTTTAATTATATTCTATGTTAAATTTTTTTATTGGATAATAATTTACAATAAAGTTTTAACACTAAAAACAGTGAAATTTATTTTTAATTTGGCCTTATTAACCATATTTATAAATAAATTTTCAAATAAACTATCACATTCCACACATGTACTATTAAAAAAAAGGAAAACAAACTCATACGAAATTATAACTACTATAACAAACCAAATCAAAAGAGATTCAAAGAAAAAAAATACATGTCAAATTATTGATTTCATTGGGCAATAAACATTATAAAATGATTTGATACAATCCCTAATAGTGTGATTGCTCAAATTCTAAAACAAAATCTAACAATAACCATATGAGTATTAACCTTCAATCTAAACAATGTAGTGAAAAAGAAGAAGAAGCTAAGTCTGCTAGAGAAGTTACAGTATCTCAAGACACAATTTACTATTTATTATAATAATGTAATTCATTAAATCTTTTAACTTGCTTTTGGGGGGAGACAGTCTTTTAACAATGACATAAATATCTTTGATGGGTGATGTGAGGTTATATTGGTAATTGTCTTTTAAATGTACAATAAAATTACTTATTTAACCCTTTAATAAAATAATTCAATGTCTGTTGCTCAAATGATCCCTTTTATTTTCATTTTTCATAGAATAATATAATTACTTTGATACACTTAAATACCAAACCAATTAAACTTTCACCTAAGGGATTTTTTGTCATTTTACTTTATTTTTTTTTGTAAATTTCGAGGGTACTAAAGGGTATTTTTGGAAATTACATTTATTAAATATGATTAATAAATGTGTTGGCGTGTGCTCAACACAAACGCTAACTTGTGGACGACCCCTATGTCGTTTGGGCAGCATGTGAGGGGCCTTCTGGTCATAAAACACCTCTTTCTGGGGCGGTGTTTGAAAGGTCTCGGTGTCCCTGACCTGATAAGGTGGTATGTGTGCCACCATTCACGGCAGTTCAACCTCTTCTTTTCCCCTATTTGTTTTCTCTCTCTCTCTCTCTCTCCACCTAGATTTTCACGCCAACCCTTTAAAATTTCAAGAATAACCCTCTAATTTGTTGGTTCTTCAAATTTAGTCTTTTTTTTTATTACGATTCTTTTTTATTTTGAATAATTTATAAAATTGATATGTATTTTCAATTTCATCCCTCTTACAGTTTTTTATCTTTAAATTTCGTCCCTATTCTTTTGATTGCTAATTTTTTTTTTGTTTTGAGTCAGTTTTTAAATTGATTTTGTTTTGTGATTTCACCCTCCTTCTTTTCTTTTCTTTTTCCTATATGATTTAATTCGTGTTCTTTTGATTGCTCATTTTTTGGCACTGACAAGTTTTTATTTGGGGTCATTTTTTAAATTTGTTTTGTTTTATGATTTCATTATCTTTTTTTTTCTATCAAATTTAATCCTTGTTCTTTTGATTTCCAATTTCTTTGTTTTGACAAGTTTTTAAATTGATATTTTTAAATTGACTGATAATAAACTTCTTGATTGGACCCGGATCTAGGGCTTTATTGGTTGCGGGTTTTTAAGATTTGACCAGGTATAGGATGTTTGCCCGAGTTTGCTTGGTTATTACAGATGTTTTTCAATTTCACCCATATGATTTTTTTTAATATTTAAAATTTGTTCCTTATTCTCTTAATCTCTATTTATTTTATTTGAGATCATTTTTAAATTTGTTTCATTAAATTGCATCCTCTTTGGGGTTTTTGTTCTTATCAATTTTGTTCCTTATACTCTTTGTTGCTTTTGCATGTTTTTTTTATTGATATGTTTTTACTGATTTCATCTTTTAAAATTAAATTGGTTGAGATTTAAACTTCTTGATTGATTCCAGGGTAATGATTTCATGGGATGTGACTTTTAGATATTATACCAAGTTTAAGAGGTTTGCTGAGTTTGCCCGGTTTTTCCTTTTTTTTTTTAACTGATTTTTCTTATTTCTTATCCTATTTGTTTTTAGTTTTTTTCCCCGGTTTGATTCTATTATGTTATCCCTCCATAATTTTTTTCTATTTCACACCCTGCCATTTTTAATCTATAAATAATCTATCATATTACAAATAATTTTTAATTTCACCCCTCATAATTTGTTAATATTTCAAGTTTGGTTCTAATTCTTTTAATTGCGATTTATTTTGTTTAGAATTATTTTTTTTTTATTTTCATTCTCATTGGGCTTTTTCTATCAAATTTCATCCCTATTCTTTTTGTTATTGTTTTTTTTTTAATTTGCAAGTTTTTTTATTAATATTTTTTTCTCGATTTCATCCTTCAAAATTAGATTTCTTGAGAGTTAAGTTTTTTAATTGAAGTCAGGTCTAGAATTTTACATGGTCTTAAAGATTGGATCAGGTTTAGAAGGTTCGCTTGAATTTGATTGTTTTTTCTTTTCTTTTTTTTTTAAGCTTATGTTTTCTTATTTTTTTGGTTTTTGTTCTATTGGGTTAGCACTCTATAATATTTTTCAATATATATAACCCTTACCATTTTTGAATCTACAACTAATCTATCAAATTAGAAATGTTTTCCAGTTTCACCCCTTGTGATTTTTTAATCTTTCAAATCTGGTACTCATTCTTTTAATTACTATTTAGTTTGTTTGGTATCATTCCTTTTCTTTTCTTTTTTCAGATTTCATCCTCCTTAGGTGTTTTTCTCTCAAATTTTATACTCGTTCTTTTTGTTATTTTTTTTTCTTTTCTTTGCAAGTTTTTTTTATTAATAGTTTTTCAACGATTCCATCCTTCAAAATTAAATTGAAAGATATTTAAATTTCTTGATTGAACTCGGGTTGTTTTTTTAGTTGCAAATTTTTTATTTGTTCTTTTTGTTATTGAACTCGGGTTGTTTTAAATTAAATTAATAAGTTGCAAATTTTTTAGATTAAATCAAGTTTAGAAAGTTCGCCTTTGTTTTTTTGTTTTTTTTTTCTCTTTTTCTAAGCTAATGTTTTTTGCCATTTTTTTTTTAGTTTTACTCTTTTTTGTGGTTTTTCTTCAATTAGGTTAGCATTAAGTTGTTTGATAATCCGGATAAGCTCAAGTGTGGTTTTTCTAAATTTTTTTCATTGTTAATTTTTTCATTAGTTTATTTATTATTGTTGTTTTTTTCTTATATTTATATTATCACTTGAATCAATGACTCGGGACTAGAATTTGTTTTAACCTAACACTTTTTTACATAAAAAATTAGCTCGGCCCACAGTGAAACATGAACAACATATCTAGTAAAAACCAAATAAACAGCCCACATGTGTTAAGTGAGGGTGATAGCTAGTTATGTATAATATTTTAGTTAACAAAGCTTTTGATGGGAATAAATTTGTCATGAATGTCATAATTATGATATAAGATATAATTGTGTGTGTTTTACTACATTAGAAATTAAGATGCCTTTTGTTGAAGTTCTCAAAAATTGATTAATTAAACTGTATTTGTGTTTTGTTTATGACTAGTACTGTGGTATATTCTCAAACTAACTCCTATAAATTTATTTATACAATACATTCATATAATAATTACGATTCCCTCTTTCAACTCATCCTGAATTGCTTCTTGAATATAATAGTACAGTTAGGAGCAATAATTGGGTAGGAGATTATGTAAAGAAAAATGTATACCTATGGCAATAATGTTATACCATGTAAGGATAGTGGCATCGATCTGGTTCGGTTCTGGAGTTGTAAGAAGCATCTATTTGACTGGGAGTTAGTTTCAAGCTGAGTACTGCAAATCTCTTCAGTTTATGTGAAACGTAGAAGCTTTCAGGCTGGGATCAATACATTCTTAATCCTTCATGGGATAAATATGGCAAGAACTCATAGATAGTGGATGATGGAATTGGAGAGTGTTGGGATGTAGCATGGCATAATTTAAATGCAAGAATTAATGCGAGACTAGGATTAATTGTCACATAATTAAGTTTTAAAAATGAAGTCCATACTATCAATTAATCAAACAATTAATGTTATATGTTATATGTTGTAGAAGAGAAATATAGCCATAAGAGTTGCTAATCCGTAGGCAAAACAATTTCTGCCTTGTGAATGAACTGCAATCGGCCTTGTTCTCCATATGAATGCGATCTCAACATGAATGATCCCTGTGGTTTTAAAATATATGAGTTTGTGTGTGTGCGCGTGTGTTTTATTCATTAGTTTAGTCTATGCATGATGAGGACTGGTTATCCACACAACAATTTCTCAAAAATTTGGGATTCGCAATATATATATATATATATATATATATATATATATATATATATATATAACGCACAGAAAGTGAATAATGTAATTGAAGGCAAAAATATACTGTTCATTTCCCCCCTACATTTAATGATGTTACATGCATCGCTTTATTTAATCACTTTTTTTTTTAATTTTTAATCAAAGGACAGGTATAATATACTTGAAATTAAAAAGTCGGAGAAGGCAATTATTAATTAGAATGATAAAATGTTTTACATGATGAAAATTGAAGTTCTTGGTGAATATACAGATCTAAATAAAAGATAGTACAATGCAGGAAAGTTCAAGTTGAATCTTGTTTGATTGTTAATGACATATACTATGTGACCCGAGATCTCCCTCAACACGCAAGAACGTCCATCAAGCCCTTTGCCCTAGCTCCACGGCATTAATTTAGCTGGTGGACGGGAAGGGCTCTCTCCATTTGCGTCACGGCTAGAGCTAGTTTTAGCTTTCAAGGGAAAAAATGATTTTTTTGTGCAACCTCAAGTTGAGATTCAATATGGGGCATCCTTCCTCCTTTTCTTTGTCTATGATTCTATGCATTAAATTTAAAGGATCCTATTAAAGGCCATTTGACTTTTACAGGCATTTTTAGCTAGAGACCCTCTCTGAGATCTAACTAAAAAGTGACCATCTCCCATCTCACTTGCCTTAAAGTTGGATTGGGACTTATCCTGTCAAATTCTAATTCAAATCATCAAGGTGGGGCATCATTAGATCAATGAAAAAAAACTAAAACGAAAAAAAGAGAAGAGAGAGAGAGAGAGAGAGAGAGAGAGTCAAGAACTAGCACTCTTTCAAAATAGTAAGATCATATATATATATATACATATATCAGATGTGATTAATATCAACACCTATGTATATAACAATACTAATTTTATCATATTAATTCGGGAATTATTTTCAAAAAGTGATTTAGGATATAAACTTTGTATAGGACTAGCATGCTTCAGTTCCCACCAGAGTTCCCTGCTACGCTTCTAGGGATATGGTTCGGCTTCATGTCATTGATGAAAAGATACGTAGAATCTTTTCCTGCACCAGAAAAATACAAACATCCACAGCTATAAAATAAGAAACGACAGAATACTAGGTATTTAGTCAAGCGACACTATTTTTCCTTCGACAAATGAAAGAGTACAGACAAGTCGTGATTACAAATCCTGCTATTACAATGTTAAAGGAAATTAAGACAAGAGATGTTAAGAGAAAAAACAAAAACAGTTATCAAACAGAAATCTGGTTGTAACAGCAAGTCAAGCATTAATTATACAAACCATCAATTGTTCTAGTGGAATAGTGTTTCTGGAGATCGACTTGGAGAGACATGAAAGAGTACTGAGATATTGGCACGGCTCAATCAAATCAAACGAACATAAAACAAGAAGAAGAAGAAGAAGAAGAAAGACACTTTGCTCTGAAGTCGTGATCTGAGTGAACCAGGCCAATATCATAGTCACTCTTCCACATGATTTCAACACGGTAAACAATCCCTTCTTTGCCTTGTCAAGAGAAATGGGAGAGTTCCATCAAGATAACAAGAGATCAAAATGACCAGAGAGGAAGAGAGGGAGGTTTTTTGTTTCCTTGGAAGATGGCTAGCAAGGTGTGAGGGAGAGGTGAGAATGTCTGGGGTAGGATTTAAGAGGGCAAGAGGGCCTGCATGAGCATTTAAAACCGCGACTACCAAAGCAGAAAGCTGGGCCAGTGCATTTAAATCCATTATTCTCCCTCCATCCTTTTCTCTTCTACAGTAAATCCAAGCCTAAAAAGTAATAATCTTGTGAGAAATCCAGAAATAAAAACAAAACCATGAACTTTCACTTCAAGGAAACCCCCAAATTAACATCACAGAAATAAGACTATAGTTTTCTTTTCCTTGTCGATGGCATTCCTCAGTAATCTGCCTTTTCAATTTGTCAACAACAAGTCACCAAGTGGGATAAGGAGTGGACCAAGGGATATATACAGATGAGAGCCACCATGCACACCCACAGCCTCAGAGTTCAACACAACACTTAAAAGTTTAATGACTGTTTCAGATAGATCCTAAAATTATATATAAAATTGTCTTCTTCGAATGAAAAAAAGCTACTTTACAGTTTTTAATTTCATTTCACTTTTGTGTATGAAAATGATTTTTTCTTGACTCCCCTATTTATTATTGCCCTCTCCAACATAAAATTTTAATTTCTAGCCCTGCTATATCATGTTGAGGTTAGAAAATACTTAAGAAATTACCTTAACAATTAATTTGAGTTTAAACCTCAGCGTGTAAGAAGCAAAAACACGTCCCTCAACCATTTCACATGATTGCTTGGATTGATAGCAGATGGAGCAGGTCAAAATATTAAATTCTTGCCCTTTGCTGCATAAATAATGTTCGGATGGGCAAGATTGTAATATGGGTGCTCATGGTTAAAAGCAAAAGGAGGGTAAAATTAAAAAAAGAAAAAGAAAAAGAAAATTAAGTGAGGCAACGAATGGATGGCGATATCCACTGTCTTAATTGCGAACCAGAAAGACCACCAACATTAATGAGGGAATCTCTCTCTGAACGAACAGGCGGCAACATTAATAAGGCAAGCTTCCCGTGAGACCATTTTTAGAACTTTTTAAGTTCTAATTCACTGGCTTTATGAAAAGACTTGGGAGGGCAGTTAATGCAATTAATTATCTCTGGTTTTCATTTTTTGCTTACCCTTGTTTGTTTGTTAGAAAGTGTTTTTTAAATAGTGTAATAAAAAATTAGTTAGAAAATATTTTTCAGTATTTGGTTATGTTATGGAAAATGAGCTAAAAAATAACTTATTAATGTTTTATTTTTTTCAAGTTTATTAAAATAATAAGGAACAAATTTTACAAATTAAAAAGTTGAATGAGAATAAAATTGAAAAAAAAATATAATTTCATAAATTATCTCAAATAAAATAAAAAATAATCAAAATAATAGAGATCAAATCTAAAAAATAAAAAAAAATTGAAATATGAAGAAATTAAAATAATAATAATTAACATTTCATAAATTATTTTAAATAAAATAAGTAACAATCAAAAGAGTAAGAACCAAATTTGATAGATAAAAAATTTCAATTAAAAAATGATAAGGGAAAAGCAAATAATAATTATAAAAATGAGGGCCAAAATTAATATAAAAATTAAATTCTAAGGGATGAAATTAAAAAACAAATATTCAAAACAATATATATAGCAATCAAAAGTTTGAGAGCCAAATTTGATATAATCAGCAAATAATATGACATTTCTAATTTTTTCACAACTTCCGGAAAATATTTTCCGCCTAAAATAAAAGAAAAACACTTTCCTGAAAACCAAGCCAAATTTTTCTTTGACTGGAAAGTGTTTTCCGTTAACCAACTTTTCTAATGGCAAACAAACACATGAAAGTTTGGAAAGTGGTTTCTCAAAAATCATTTTCTGATAAACAAACGCAGCCTTAGAAAGGGCAAACCAAGTTATAATCTTGTTAATTTGTTGAATCCTCTAATTTAATTTGGTATAGATGAGGTAGTTGTCTTTCATTAGGAGAGGATTAAGGAGTGTGGTAGAAGTTATTTTTTAAAGTGTTTTTCGTCTAAAAATATATTAAAATAAGTCATCAGTGACTTTTTTTGGTGTCATTGGATTGTCTTATCAAGATATTTCCAACGATATCAGTGGTGTCGTCATCAGAATTTCAGTGTATCTTATAGATTTTTTCTTTTTATCTTTCCTTTTTTTCTCTCTCTCATCTATCATCTCTTCTTATTGAATTTTAAGTTTAATAATTTTGCAATTTAAGTGAGTTGCAAATGATATTTGTTATTTGTGAATCACAGATGTTATATGCGACTCTCTAAACTATATTATTTTTAAAAATATTTTTTGTATAATGTTATTTTATCAAAAAAATTTACTATATATGCTAAAAAAAAAATGGTTCAAAGATTGCTTGCCTCTTATGTGTGATGATTAGGTATGAATGGAGGTTGATAGGTAGAAAGAAGAGTAAGCTTTGGGTAATATAATAAAATTTAGTCATTTAATTATTGTGAGATAGGAGAGACAGAAACAACTAAGTAAAGGTGAAAATATGAAATAAAAGACAGGTGAAGCTATCTTTAATATAGTAATATATAAATTAGAGTGAATATCTTTATATTATATTAGGTTGATATATCGATAATGTACAAGATAAAATAAAATATAAATTTTTATTATTATTTTTAATATATATTAAAATCAAAATTGCAATATTTGAAATAATAAATAGCAATCATTATTTTCACTTTACTTTACAATATGGACATTAATTTTTTTAAAACTAACATAAAATAGCAATTTATCTAGTCATCAAAGTCATATTAAAAAAAGATTTTTACTCGTGCTAAAAAAAGTTAATTAATTTTTGATAATATAATATAATTAAATTATGATTTACTTAGTTATTAAATTATTTTTAAAAAATATATTTAAAAATAAAATAAATAATTAAACTAATCATATATAAAATAAGATATTTACTCATGTTCAATAAATATATATGAAGGAGTACGTACATATAAATCAGCCTCAAATTTCCCAAATCACAAGCAAGAAAAAATTGTTGTTTGAAAAGTCTAAACACCTAATTAATTCAAGGCTATAATGATGCAATGGAGAAGAGAGGGAATTAACTCAGAGAATTAATTCGAAAACAAGTTCGTCGGCAACCTGTCAAGCATCAATCCACCCTCTGCTTGCTTCTTCCTGCGCGGGTCAATTTCATGATTTAGCCATAACTGATTTCTTCATCGTTTTGAAGGATTTATTATAATTTCAATTCATCTCTCTGGGACACCACACATCAATTGATAGAGATCTCTATGCTTTTTGAGAGATTTATCAAATATTTAATATTAATTTATAAAATACCACTACAAAAAAGTTGGCATCTAATGAAAAATTTATTATCAATAAAATTATGAATGAGGGTTTCTATCTCTTATGCTTAATTGTGTGTTTGAGGTAATCTAACTTTACTAGAAAATAACAACAATTATGAGTTTACTTTTTTAAAATATATATTATTTTTTAAAATATTTGTTCTCAGTTTTAATCTGTATTTAAACTTATGATAAGTTCCTATTTGTTTTGGGTTTTTCTAATTTAATTAATTTTTAAATAATGCTCTTATCGATTAATACACAGATTCCTGACATTTATATATATATGATTTAATGAAATTGAACGAAATGATAATATCTTAACAAACTAGTTTAAGATCTTAAAAATACTCTTACAAGGGTAAAATCAATAATTATAAGAAAAGGAGTACAAGGTA
>Ga0307515_10024587_pt1 | contig 10488 bp, 14 predicted proteins | sample 17_EM_MG_FD_194513 | JGI IMG/M metagenome (GOLD analysis project Ga0307515, IMG submission 194513) | Populus trichocarpa ectomycorrhiza microbial communities from riparian zone in the Pacific Northwest, United States - 17_EM | ecosystem: Host-associated > Plants > Roots > Unclassified | place...
CAGTGTACGAGCGCGGGAGCGAGGTACCCAGGCATTATGTAGGTCTCCTTTAATGAGTCTGGGTGGCGGATGGAGATGTGGCCGAAGCCGTCGACGATGTTGTGGTGGTGTAGAATGTGGTTCGCAGCTATGAGTGTGCGGATGAGGTCATGGAGGGTGGATGGTTGAGACATTCTGAGTAGAGTTGATAGAGATGAGAAAATGAGATGAGAAAATGGAATTTGAATGAATCACTATCTTTGAGATGTTTGGAAAGGCGCTATGAGATTGAGAGACCAGAACGGTACAGTAGGGGGGGATTAAGACGCTGCGGAAAATCAAACCAAATATGTATTCCAGGTTGAACAGAGTATGAAAGCGTGTAAGAGTTCACGAACGCTCCAACCAAGGTCCAGTTTCATACCAAGAAAGCTAGGAAGTAGTTTTGCTTTTGCGTTCAAATTGGGCACACTAGAGGAGGGGAAGCTGTCATGCATGTACAACCTTAGCGCATCCGGTTGAAAGCGCGCGTTGATCGCGCAGATCAAACTACGTCAAAATGGTCGTGCTTATTACTTTAAAGATATAAAATTGTGCCGTTTGATCGCCAAAGTGGTGTAGACCGAAGTATGGCGACTAGTAACCAATCCGATGTATAAAAAAGGGCCGATTTTACAAAGGCACTCAACGGATGGTTCTGCAGATACCCAGACTTCCAAACACTGCACAGTTTGCTTGAAGAAGCATCAAATGGAGTGTCTTTTCAGTCTCAGCTACGTGAGCCTCATAAAGGTAAGTAGTGGAACGGAGTTTCACCTTTTCTGAAGCCGATAGAGTTTGTCTATCTTGAAGTAAGCAGGGAATTTTCCCATAACACCAGACGCGCGAGGTGCCGAGATACAGGCAGAGAATGATTGTAAGCCGGGTGGAGTCCCGATGCCCGGAAGGAGAGGGGAGACCGAAGCGCGCGAATGGTCAATGCTGAAAGCACGTGAGGAGGCACCAGGATCAGCTTTATCTCAAAAATCAGACGCTCCGTAGTAGAATTTTAACCGAACTCAGTTAGATCAGTGCGTACTTGGTTACGAGGCAGGCATGCCTGAAAATCGCCTATATCTGCTCCCTATATTTCAAATTCTTTAACGAAGCGACTAAGAGCAGTTTTAGTTATAAATTATTATTTTAAAAATTAAAATTCTTCTTTTTATCTCTTTTTACATACTATAACTTATATAAGTCATAATATGTCAGTTATAATATATATATTTAATATAATAGATTCTTTAAGTAATTTTACCACCAAAGCTAGGACCAGACCCTTGGTAGAGAATTCCTTAGGATAAGGAGCGTGCATGCACGTGCCCCCACTGAGGGGCTGATTTATGAGATAAGACCAGCTCGCTCCCTCATAATTGTTCAACTTCATTCCACTGTTCTATTTCACTCCTCCTAGATATATCACTACTTAGGATAGCATGAGTCTCACAAGTCTTCAGGAGCGTGTTGGGGAGGTTACTCAGAGGTTGTTAGAGAATCGCGGTGCCGTTGCCCTGACCGGTGTAGCAGCTTTGGTTCTCTGGACTATCAAGGATTTCCTGAGCTGGCGTTCTTTCGGTATCATTCTACGTTCCATTGCGAAAGCACTCATCCACACAAAATTTTAATTTAATTTGACAGGTACCGGCGGCACTCCTCCAACTCTTCAAGGTTATATAAAGATCCGTAAATTTGGGCTTCGGAGGCTTTTAGCACGGGATGACTTGAGGGATCCATCGCCGTTGAGTGATGAAGGCCCCAGATATTTAGAAATAGCAATACCTCCTAGAGAAGGTGGACATCCTAATCTTACGCATTGGTGTGTTTCCGGAAACTAATTTTTGAAAAAAAAATTACTGCAAGGAACTAACGGTGTGATTTAGGACTCTTCCGCAACGTCAGCATCCAGAAGCTATTTCTCCAGAAGCCCATGAAGTATTTCCATCTCACTAGTCTGTATAGCTAATTTGAATTTGACTAACGGCTCGTAGCGCCTATCCAATCTGATGCAGAAATTCGCGGATGAGCACCCAGAATTTCTTGATTACGGACTCTCAAAGACCGAAGGTGGAACAGGCCATGCTATATATGCTAAACCTGAGCTACCTATGACGAATCCAGTGGCTAAGAAAATCCGGTGTGAGATTGCCCATGTCCATCCCTCAGATAACTCACTCCACGTACACATCTCTCCACGAGATGCGAGAGAAATCATTACCGCTGGATGGGGCATGCGGTTCTCAGTTCAAGGTTTAGCTCCTCCAAGCTGGGTAAGTGCAATACAAAGTATTACTTACAACTTTAGCAACCAGGCTAATAGTAACGGCGTAGATAATGGTGTATGCGCCACGGGATGAGAGTGAAGTCGATATCATTGAAAGCATTGTGAGAGCGGCAGTAGGGTGGAATACTGGTGTAAAGATCTGAGCATTGCACACGTGACACTATACTCTCCAGCGACTCTAGGCCCTATTTAATTTGTCATTGAAAGTGTGAGGAAGAAAACATAGCTAAAATGTCTTGAAAGATGCCAAAATCCGACATAGAAGTTTGAATACCTATTCAATTGAAACGAAACTCTGCACGACGAATCTGTATTACATTACACTCTTTAAGGCGGCTATTAATAACTACTTAATTTTAATAATGCAGCTCAATCATGCCTAGTAGACCTCACAATTCTAGTCCCAGCTTGATTGACTTCGCCATCCAGATTTGGTGTTTGCAGATTTGTGAGTAGCTGGAGTGTACCACCTGCAGCTGCATCTCAATCACGGGATCGGAATGGCTACACGACGCCTAACCGCGACGCAGGCCTTCTAGCTCTCCAGAGAATAGACATTTCATTCCATCAAACCCAATCACCTAATATCCGTATTCTCAAAGAGCAAGCTACATTCTTCAACACCGCGTTCATCATGGCGCACCCCCCCTCTAGCCCCGCAGCTATCCTACGGCCCTCTAACCTAGCCGTAGTAGTGCTACGCACGCCCAATATGCAAAAAATGCTGGATTTCTACTCCAACTTCCTTGGTGCCAGCATTCCCTTCCAAAACGAGCATTACGCATGTCTGCGCTTCGACTCCTTGCACCACCGACTTGCTCTAATCGCTGTCCCGCCCACTTCTACCCCCGCTGAGAACAGCACAGGCCTGCACCACATTGGCTTTTCCTATCCGTCACTGTCCGCGCTAATGGCAGCATACCGGCATCGCAAGGAGCATGGTGGGGTCTTGCCATTTAAGTGCGTCGATCATGGGTTGGTGGTTAGTTTGTATTACTGTGATCCGGATGCAAATGAGCTGGAGATGCAGTGGGGGCGATTTGCAGATGTGGAGGAGGCGGATCGGTATCTCATGTCGGAGGAGTTTGCGAAAATGGGAATGGGAAGGGAGCTTGATCCCGAGGAGCTGCTGGCTGAGGTGAAAGGGGGTATATAGCCCGAGACTTTTTAAGCCTGAGAATTAAGAGAGGTGGAAATATAATTATCAGTATCACTATTTTCAAGCTAAAGATATCGTTTTTCATAATCGCAACTGTTCTCATCACCTGTTAAAATTATTAAAAATAACATGGGGACGGAATGAAATTCTGCAGCTTTGTGCATGATCCCCATTGACTCATGGAGGCTTTTTAATATTACGTTGGCTAGTTTTACTCCATTCAAGGTTGTATTGATGTGATTACAGTCACATGCCAACTTACCGCCAGCACTTGTGGCCAAAAATCCAGACTTGGAACATACGCCTTCTACGTCTGAATATGGCGAGGGCTTGATGTGTTGGCCATTGGGTTTACCTCCTGCCTTTTTCCTAGAGTTCTAAAGAGTTGCCACTCACTTTTACTTCCAAATAGATATGATTTGGATCGCTGCGTTATATGCTGTAGTTTGAAACGAAACAATTCGCGGAGAGCAAATATTCTTCGTGGAGCAGATCGGAAATTCCAGAATTACGAGAGTGAGTTAATTTTATGCATTAATAGATCTTCAAACCGACTACAGGCTATGAGGGACGCTTGCCATTAGAAATGAAGTAATCGGCATCAAGACGCCCTCTTCACTACATCCTTAGCTACATCTCCTTCTCCTCAAACATCCACCATCCAGTTTCAGGTCTCAATGTATCTAGTCCTGTACCTCCCTGTTCCAACTTTTCTCCGCTTTCCGTGACACTTAAGCCTACACAACCTGCAATCATCCTTCCACTAAACTGCACTCCATTATCATTCACAATAATTGGTACGCTAGCCTGAGCCGGTGGCAATTCGCTTGAGTCAACCTTATGAAAATCCTGCCCGTCTATATTCAGGTGCCTTTCAGCGTTTCTGCCGGGTAACATACGGCGCCCCATGGATGCATTTAGTATCGGGGTTGGACTTTGCCGAAGGTACTTGCCGTCTTCATTCCAGAAGCAGAATGCTGTGATCCAACCACTCCAGTAGCTCGGGCCGCTTCCTCCGCAGCTGAAGTGCGCGATCTTTTGCCAAAAATCTTTGATTTCTGAACTATTAGGCTCATCGAACGATTCTACAAAGTGGTTGAGTACGACGCCGAGGACTTCGCTCCACACCTTCGTTTCTTCTCCAAACTCTGGCAAGCGCTTCGGGTCAGCTACTGCATCTCGTAACTTCGCCCAGTCTTCGCGGGTGCCGAGGAGTGTGACGGATGGTATACCACATTCAAGGTAGGCTTTGTAGCTAAAGTATTGTTGGAGAGTTCCCATCATAGCAACGGCAGCAACGGTGCGATCGGTGGCCGTGGTTGTAGAGAAGGTCTGTAGGATCCAGTCACGCAAGGAGGAATCATTGATGTTTTCCTCGAGCGCCTTGGTGAAATTATCGGAAATTCGAGAATAAGATGTGGTATATCTATTACCTCCGTCGCGGATTACAAGCTCCTTTTGGCCATTATGGGTTACGAAGTTGGATCGAAGTGCTTCGGCATTTGCGTTTACGTATCTATCCGCAGTTAGAAAATGAGCTTTCCTTGAATACAGCAGTGTCTCCGCATGCATAAATATTGTAGTTAGGATATGAGCCAGAAGTGTTCGGACAGCATGGCATAATCCAATAATCTCAACCGTATTTTGTGCCACAGGCTCCCGAACACATTGATGCCGACCGCATAGGGATTTTGTGCCTAAAGAAATAGATACTCACAAACTCAACTGCGTCAAAATTGTAATCCAAACATCATCAGGACGAATAACTAGATGATGGTGGCCACTATAGGCCTTAATGCAGGCTTGCACAAAGCCATTGCTAACGCCGACGACGTTCTTTTCTGTTAAATTAACGAAAGAGTCTTGAAGAACCTCCTTCCGTGATTTTGAAACACTAGAGGAAAGGAAAATTTCAACAGATTCTCTCGCAAATTTTCTTTCGAACTTCTTTGCGGCATGAGATGCCGGACGGACCGTTACCGGCATTGTAACGATTGGCGATATTAGGAATAAATTCTAAGGTGGAGTAATAGCGTTTGTCTGCAATTTGATTTAATTAACTAACGAGACCAACCGAACGAAAGACAGGCTTGCCATACAGCTTAGGATCTTGGGTTATTGGAGCGATAAAGGACCTTTAGGCTTCAACCACTGAATATTGTTCAGCGACGGTTTGGGAGATTTATCATGTAAAAGAAAGAAGAGTTTCTTGATCCGGGACTGGCCGGGGTTTTATAGCAAAGTCCATATTTTAGCTGCCTAACGTCTAACGAGCTGAACTAGAACTTCAGTGGACTCATACTAAGAAATCGATTGCGCTGGTGCGCTAAACTCCTTTCGGATATTTGAACGATTTCTTGCTTTGGCGAGATTTGTATGGAAGCACAAGCGTTTTTTGTGGGGAAAACTTACAATTTTTAACAAAATTAATTAATATTTCTACAACGTCTCTTAAGGTGAAAATTATATCAAATTACTCGGAGATTTAGCTCTATAGATTATGAGATTTTAGGCTTTTATGCCTTTATGTGGCCAAAGGCTTGAGAATTACCCGGCGGGATAGGGTTCCTCAACAAAGCATTTTCGGTGAATTCTGCTTACATAAGTATCATATAACTCTTGAACGCTCCTTGAAGCGTTCATCTGCGGGCACGATGAAATGCGTCGAGCTAGCCATTGCCCGCGTCGTGTGTTAACCAAGCATGATAGGCCTGGCGAGTTTCCGAAGCCGATGGCTGTGGACGATATGTGCTTTCTTTTTCTTCCTTCTTACCTATAGATTATATTTCCAAGCCCCTACGCGCACTCCCTCCAACAACACAGGAGCTAAGGGAGAAACCAAAGGAGGTAAGCATCATGGGTTTGAGCAGTACGGAGCGGCTTGGAGCTCTCCAGTTGGAACCGCAACCCTGACAGCTTCGGAAAAGGTCCGTACGATCTATTCCCTTTAATTACCGTCTTTATCAATAGTTAATCCTTCCCACAGCCCACCTCGATCGGCTTCAGCAAACCAATCTATACACCGGCAATGGTGAAGCCAGCGGGGTCAAACTACACTCGCATGCTCATTATCGCACGTATAACTAAGGAAGATGTGGACTGGATCGAGGAACAGCTGGGCTCTGAGCCGTTACTCGAAGCTGCTGTCTACACCGTTGACGCGCCAACGTCTCCCTACATCGTCCCGTAGAATAAAGGACACGAGGTAATGCCCTACCTCACATACATAATAACGCACTACTATAACCTTTCCAATGTCACACTCTTCGTGCACGCGCACGCCGTCACCTGGCACAACAACGACCTACTAGACTCCTCGGCAGCTCAAATAGTGCGGGCGCTATCTCCGCCCAAAGTGGTTCGGGATGGCTACTTCAATCTCAGATGCCACCAGGAGCCCGGGTGCCCGCATCACATATATCCGTTCAAGGAGGACGACGACGCTGTCAACAAGCCTGAAATCGTCATCTTCCGCCGCTCGTGGGAATAGCTGTTCCCTGGGGAGGAAGTGCTGAAGGTGGTTAGCCAACCCTGCTGCGCGCAGCTGGCGTTGAGCAGAGAACGGATATGGGCGCTGCCGCTTGAGCAGTACGAGTTTTTCCGGGATTGGTTGCTAAAGACGCTATTGGAGGATAAACTGTCTGGGAGAGTGTGGCAGTATATGTGGCAGTATATCTGGGCTGGCGTTGCGGAGTTCTGTCCAAAAGAGCATACTTGTTATTGTGATGAGTATGGGATTTGCTTTGGAGGCGAGGAGCAATATACGCAGTTTTTCGATAAGAGACAAACGGTAAGAGATTTGCAGAAGGAAATGGAGGAAATTCTGGGCGTAGGGGATTGGGCGGAAAGCACGTTTGATGGGGATAGGGATGATAAACTTAGGACCATCAAGAAGAAGATTCGAGAGATTGAAGAAAGCGATTGAGAGGGGCAAGGATCCAAAGAGTAGAGCATTAGAGTTAGGGAGGGAGTTTAAGGAAAGGGATGGGTTCTGAGTACCCTTAGGGGTCCAAATTTTTTGGAAACCGAACAATGCTTTACGATATTGCTGTCATAAGCACATGATAGTGTCAGCCTCGAGGATTGCAAACCGCAGGACTTCCAGGAGTATCGGATCTATTAGCGCTGGCTATCAGTAAGCCACCGGCATCTTGACGACTAGTCGCAGCGATACAGCAGTCTGGCATTCTTCGGGACTGTTTTACTCTTTCCTTAACCCGCTGAAATTCGTCCACGCGTTATCGATAAGAAACAGCTAATTAGATCAACGCAATCGGTTGTACGGTACTTACTCCGTGGACGCTAGTGGGTTAAGGGATAAGCAGCCAATTGCTCTGGCTGTGGGCATGAAGGTGTTTCGTGCACGAGGCTACGGGCAAAGCCTGGACGATTTGCAAGAGATTGCAATCGAGTCAACATTAAGGCCGCTGACGAGAAATACTAGTTTTCTTTATTCAGGGCATTCGTTGTTTGATCTACTCGTTTCAGAGGCACCACGTAAGATAGCTGTGTAATATTTAAATATCTGACCTCTCTGGAGTAAGACATGCCACGGAGCGCCGGAATGTGCTTAATGTGCTTAAAAGTCACCATGCATCAGAGAAGTCCAAGCTAACGAATACGGTGATGATACCGAAGCGGTGAGCGTCCCGTATCTTGCCAAGTAAAGCCGTTTCGCTTCCCTCCTCAAACGACGTCAAGGCGCGTCGATCTCGGAATTTGTGTGGCTAGCTGCATGTCCGTTCTCCCCACACCTGTCGCCCTGCTATCTCGACACTGGCATATCAGTCAACACTTTTACCACGAAGATTACTCCCCTTCCCACACCCTGTCACGCGGTACGCCAAAGAGCCGCCGAAAGCGCTGAAATATCCCTCCACCTTACAGCCTAGCACAACGACGTTGCCTCATCGGCCGTAAATTCTTCGGACACCCACCATTTTGTGGCAACTAAAGAGCGCAAGGGAGCCGGGTTTAGAGGGAACAGCTGCCAACATGACGAGGAGGGTAGTTTATGGAATTTCATTTTGGATTACCATTGCAGGTACGCGGTATACCTTTGTTACACCATGATGGTATGGTAGTTGAACCATACCTAGCCACCGCAATGACAATAACGAGCATCATTCTACCCAGATGGCTCAGCTACAGTCTAGTACGTCTATTCTACCCACTTAGTCCTTCGAGTTTCGTCTCGCTGCCTCAGACTGGTGCGGAACTGTTCGCACGAAACTAAACCGCTGAACCCTCCCCCCCACTCGTCAAACTTGCAACGCTAATCATTTCTTAGGATGGTGAAGTAGAGTATTCCTACGGCCTTCATCGGCGCTGTTCTACGGTCACGGAATCATGCACGCGCTTCCCGAGATTTGAAGACTGCACAGGCGACAAATGGTCGTTCTGCAGCATGTGGCGGACCGTCGGCTTTTTTATGTCCTTTGCCGTCGTCATTGAGCTAGCTACACTCATTGCATATGCGGTCACAATACTTGGAGGAGTACAATGTAGGAGCAAGGGGTGGAAGGTTGTTTGTGCTCTGCTGGCATTTGCTGGAATTGCGCAGTGTGTTAGTATGGCTATTGTGGTGAGTTTGACCCCACTATACTCTCTCAAAGAGTATTAGCATCAGCAAAGCTTTAAAGTAGATTTTTAATCGATTGGAGAAGGAAGGAGACATTACATGGGCTAAGCTAACAATTCTGCTTGATCACAGTCTTTCCTATACGATTATGATGAACGATTTTTCAAGGGCTGGCGCCTTGATATTTCGTGGATACTCTGCACCGTCAGCTGGAGTATACTCGTTACAACTGCAGCCGGCATCATTGGTGCCGTGATATACTTGCCTGAGGAAGGCGGGTACGAGCTCATTCCTGGGGAATATTTTAGCTAAGATTACCCTAAGATTTTATGAGAGAAATAACGTATATGAATAGACCTAATGAGCTGCAGTTGCATTGGGTTTCTATTTCTTGTTCAAGTAGCCTATAGGGATAATATGGTGTAAATCGGCGTTGGAGGATTTCTGTGTTTACCACGTATCCGTCCCTGCTATCACTGATGATTTTTGCGCAAAGCCATTAGTAGGATTCATACCACGATATCAGATACCATCTCCGCATATCTGGGCGGTTGGGTCATTGCAATTTAGAAGCTATCTCGCGCGTTCCAATTTTTGTTCATTTAACCTTTCGGGGTTGGTCGGGTATCGAGAGCGGCTGACCGCTACTTTTTACCATTCACAATAGGCCAGCTCATGGCTTCAGTCCTACGCTCGTTCCCTAATGTATTCCTTCTTGTCTCCCAAATTCCTTTTACCACATTCAAATTCCTGTGTCGGTCTTATGAGATAGGCCAAGAAACTGTCGACCCTCATCCGCTATTCTGCTGAGGCTTGTAAGGGCTTCCAAATGCGCAATCGATTTAAGCGCCGGGTGGCGGTCACGACTTGCAAAATTGATCTGAGCGACAGCAAGCCACGAATTGCCTATAATAAGGGCCAACCAAGGGAACCAAGATTGATTCTGAATTCAATTCAATGTGTCGTAAATATCTTGAGCTTCTTGTTTTCCTTAGTGGGATATGTTTCTTTTAGACTAGTGGATAGCTACCCTAGCGTCCATACCCATATCCACAACGGCGTGAACTTTGATCTCATCACGCATTATGACTGCTAAGTCTTGTTCTAGGATTGTGTCTACACAGGGTGAAATTCTGTGTAGTATGGAAACCTAGGGTTTCCCTTGATGGGCTTAAGCTTCGTGCAGATCACGTCAGAGTATTGAGCAAGCGCCTACATCTCAAATGTTAGGGACTAAATATCCTGGCCAGCTTTGGATAGAAGTACCTTAAGCTCTCAGAATATCTCTATAAAATACAAACAGCGTATATCCTAGAAATGAGGGATAAAAGGAGAACCCCCCAGGTCATGGCCTTGAAATATGGAGTGTTCATCATGGTTCGGGTTCGTCGAGTGTTTTTGGCTATTGCCACTATACTACTACGCTAGGCATCTTAATGCCTCTTTGTA
>Ga0307515_10024588_pt1 | contig 10488 bp, 8 predicted proteins | sample 17_EM_MG_FD_194513 | JGI IMG/M metagenome (GOLD analysis project Ga0307515, IMG submission 194513) | Populus trichocarpa ectomycorrhiza microbial communities from riparian zone in the Pacific Northwest, United States - 17_EM | ecosystem: Host-associated > Plants > Roots > Unclassified | place...
CGAAGCACCCCTGCGCCGTCGGGACGCGCCGGACCAAGCAGGGGACGGACCGCACGCCGTGCCGCCCGACCCGATGTCTGGCGGTCCCGAGCCCGAGCCCGCCCCCACCTCCGTTCCCCTCACCGCGCCCCGGGACGGCACGCCGAGGCCGGTGGAGACCGCCGACGAGCTGGCCGAGGTGGTCGCGCGGCTGGCCGCGGGCTCCGGCCCGGTGGCCGTGGACGCCGAGCGGGCGTCCGGCTACCGCTACACGCAGCGGGCCTACCTGGTGCAGTTACGCCGCGCGGGCGCCGGCACCGTGCTGATCGACCCGATGCCCCTGGACGACCTGCGCACCCTGGATGCCGCGCTGGCCGAGACCGAGTGGGTGCTGCACGCCGCGAGCCAGGACCTGGCCTGCCTCGCCGAGCTGGGCATGAGGCCGCGGCGACTCTTCGACACCGAGTTGGCCGCGCGGCTGGCCGGCTTCGAACGGGTCGGGCTCGCCGCCCTGACCGAGCAGCTGCTGGGCTTCTCGCTGGAGAAGCACCACTCGGCCGCGGACTGGTCGACCCGGCCGCTGCCGGAGTCCTGGCTGACGTACGCGGCCCTGGACGTGGAATTGCTCACCGACCTGCGCGACCTGCTCGCCGCCGAGCTGGACAGGCAGGGCAAGTCCGAGTGGGCCGCGGAGGAGTTCGCGGCGCTGGTGGCCAGCGCCGATCGGCCGCCACGCACCCGACCGGACCCGTGGCGCCGCACCTCCGGCATCCACCGGGTCCGCGGCGCCCGCGCCCAGTCCCGGGTCCGGGCGCTCTGGTACGCCCGTGACGGTGTCGCCTCCCGCCGCGACTCGGCGCCGGGCCGGGTGCTGCCCGACTCGGCGATCATCGCGGCGGCCGAGCTGGACCCGAAGGACGAGCGCACCCTGCTGGGCCTGCCGGGCTTCGGCGGCCGCTCGGTGCGCCGCCTGGCCCGGGTCTGGCTGGACGCGCTGGACGGCGCGCGGGCGCTGCCGGACGACGAACTGCCGGTGAACGTGCCGGTCGACGGTCCTCCGCCGCCGCACCGCTGGGCGGAGCGGGACCCGATCGCGGCGGCCCGGCTGCAGCGCTGCCGGCAGGTCGTGATCGGTACGGCCGAGGCGCACACGCTCCCGCCGGAGAACCTGATCAGCCCGGACTTCATCCGGCGGCTGGCCTGGTCGCCGCCGGAGGACGTGACGCCGCAGGCGGTGGGCGACACGTTGCGCGGCTTCGGCGCCCGCAACTGGCAGGTCGGCCTGATCGTGGATGCCCTGGCCAAGGCCCTCCCGGACCCCACAGCTGCTCCTGACTGATCGAGCGGGGGCCCCGCCCGGCAGTGCCGGGCGGGGCCGCTGGGGTTGGCGCTACAGGTCGAACTCGCCGTCCATGACGCCGTCGACGAACGCCGTCCACTCCTCGGGGGTGAAGGCCAGCGTCCCGCCGTCACGGTTCTTGGTGTCCCGCACGACGATGAAGCCGGGCAGGTTGGTTGCCACCTCGACGCACTGACCGTCGCCGCTGGATCGGCTGCTCTTGCGCCATTCGGCGTGAGTGAGGTCCATTGTGGTATTCCCTCCACTATGCGGCCTTTGCCGCTTTTTTTATGATCTTCTGGGTGTCGGCCGGGCTCAATGCCTGGGCCACGATGCGCTGAAAGGTGGTCCGATAGCGCGCGACATCCGCCTCCCGTTCGAGGAAGGTGTCGCCCGCCGTGCTGTCGGCACAAATCAGCGCCGGATCGGATGGATCGGGAAAATCCATCACCACGAACGATCCCGGCATGCCGGGATGCGCTCCCGCCTGGTACGGCACGAGTTGGAGCGTGATGTGCGGCGCCTCCGCGGCCCAGATCAGGTGCTCTAGCTGCGCTCGCAGCACCTCCGGACCGCCGACCTCGCGTCGGATCGCAGCCTCGTCGATGACGGCCCAAAGCTGCGTCGGGTCGTCCCGATTGAGCACGTTCTGCCGCCGCAGGCGCACCTCGACCCGCTGGTCAACATCCTCCTCGGAGATGACCGGCACGACGCCGTGGATGACCGCCCGCGCGTACTCCCTGGTCTGCAGCAGTCCGGGCACAAACAGGCTCTCGTAGTTCGACAGCGAGGACGCCTCGCCCTCAAAGCTGATGTACGTCTGGTAGTCCTCGGGCAGGTGGTGCACGAATGTTTGAGCCCAGTTCTGCTCGGCGGCGCCCCGCCACAGGGCGAGCAGGCCGGCACGCTGCTCGTCGTCGGTGACGCCGTAGAGGTCGAGCAAGGCGAGCATCGTCCGCTTCTGCGGCCTCGACTGCGCCTTCTCGATGCGGAACAAGGTGCCGACCGAGACGCCCCGTTTCTCCTCGACCTGCTCTCGGGTCACGCCGGCCTTGGCGCGCAGCGCGCTCAGCTCGGCGGCCAGCCGTCGCCCCCGGACCGTTGCCGGCTGCTTGCGACTCGCCATCGCGGCTGTTCACCTTGCCCGTCTCGGCCATCCCGGCTCCCGATTTCTGCCAGAGTTGTCAAAGAGCATCTAGTCAAACGACAACTTGTCGCTCTAGCATAGCCCCTCGACAAGGAACCCTCAATAACCCCGACCAACAGAGGTAGAGATGCTGGTGCCGCGCACCGAACACACCGCGATCCGGCCGAGCTGGGACTGCACAGCCTGCGATCAGCCCTGGCCATGCGCGAACGCCAAGGTCGACCTGCGCTTCCAGTACCGCAACTCGGTCGGCCTCGGGCTCTACATGGCCTCCTGCATGCACGAGGCGATCGACATCTACGCCGCGTCGACCGAGCCCCTCCCGGCCGACCTCTACGAACGCTTCCTCGGCTGGGTCAGCACGGCCGGGATGCGCCAGGATGTGGCGAACGCGATCGAGCGGCTCGAGGCCGGCGACTTTCACTAGCTCGACCCATCGCGGGCCGGGATCCAAAAGAATGGGGCAGCGGTAGGCAGCTTAGTTACCGACGAGTAGCATTGGTTCCGTCACAGCCCTGGGTTCACGCCTGCAAGGAGGCTTGTTGTGCCCCGAGTAAGCCGCGAGGTCGTCTTCGTCGACGGCGTCCGCACCCCGTTCGGCAAGGCGGGCGGCATGTATGCCGAGACCCGCGCCGACGACCTGGTGATTCGCTGCATCCGCGAGCTGATGCGGCGCAACCCGCAGCTCCCGCCCGAGCGAGTGGACGAGGTCGCCATCGCCGCCACCACCCAGATCGGCGACCAGGGCCTGACTATCGGCCGGGTGGCCGCGCTGCTGGCCGGCCTACCCAAGACCGTGCCCGGTTACTCCATCGACCGGATGTGCGCCGGCGCCATGACCGCGGTGACCAACGTCGCCGGCGGCATCGCGATGGGCGCGTACGACGTGGCGATCGCCGGCGGTGTCGAGCACATGGGCCGGCACCCGATGGGCGAGGGCGTCGACCCGAACCCGCGCATCCTGGCCGAGAAGCTCGTCGACCCGTCCGCGCTGGTGATGGGCGCCACGGCGGAAAATCTGCACGACCGGCTGCCGGCCATCACCAAGGAGCGGGCCGACGCGTTCGGCCTCGCCTCCCAGGAGAAGACGGCCAAGGCGTACGCGAACGGCAAGCTGCAGCCCGACATGGTCTCCGTGGCGCTGCGCAGCGCGGAGCAGGGCTGGGGCCTGGCCACCGCCGACGAGGCCCCCCGGGAGACCTCGCTGGAGAAGCTGGCCACCCTGAAGACCCCGTTCCGCGCGCACGGCAAGGTCACCGCGGGCAACGCGGCCGGCCTCAACGACGGCGCCACCGCCGCGCTGCTGGCCAGCGAGGACACCGCCCGCGAGCTGGGCCTGCCGGTCGCCATGCGGCTGGTCTCGTACGGCTTCGTCGGCGTCGAGCCGGAGGTCATGGGCTACGGCCCGATCCCCTCGACGGAGAAGGCGCTGCGCCTGGCCGGCCTGACCATCGACGACATCGGCCTGTTCGAGCTGAACGAGGCGTTCGCCGTGCAGGTGCTCGCGTTCCTCGACCACTTCGGCATCGCCGACGACGACCCGCGGGTCAACCCGTGGGGCGGCGCGATCGCCATCGGGCACCCGCTCGCCAGCTCCGGCGTCCGGCTGATGACCCAGCTGGCCCGGCACTTCGCCGAGCACCCCGAGGTGCGCTACGGCATCAACGCTATGTGTATCGGCATCGGCATGGGCGGCACCGTGATCTGGGAGAACCCGAACTGGGAGGGTAACAAGTGACCGTGCTGCCGGAGTACCCCAACGAGGTCGTCACCAAGGCCCTCGTGCGGCTGGTCCGCGTGCCGGGGCTGACCAAGCCCGCCGCGCTGATCACGCTCGACAACGGCTTCGACCACACCAAGCCGAACAGCTTCGGCCCGGGCGGCCTGCGTGCGCTCGACGCGGCGATCACCGAGGCCACCGCGGCCGACCCGGCGTTCATCGCGCTGACCGGCAAGCCGTACATCTTCTGCGTCGGCGCCGACATCACCGGCATGCCGTACATCACCGGGCGGGACCAGGCCGTGGCCCTCGGCGAGCTGGGCCACAGCGTCTTCGCCCGGCTGAAGAATTCGGCCATCCCGACGTTCGCGTTCGTCAACGGCGCGGCGCTCGGCGGCGGCCTCGAGGTCTCCCTGCACTGCCACTACCGCACGGTCTCCGGCGGCGCGGCGGCGCTGGGCCTGCCCGAGGTCGCGATCGGCCTGATCCCCGGCTGGGGCGGCAGCCAGCTGCTACCAAACCTGATCGGCATCGTGGGCGCGGCGCAGGTCATCCTGCAGAACCCGCTGACCCAGAAGGTGCTCAAGCCCAAGCAGGCGGCCGAGCTGGGCGTCGCCGACGTGCTCTTCGAGCCGGCCGACTTCCTGGAGCGGTCCCTGGAGTGGGCCGCAGGCGTGGTCCAGGGCGAGATCACGGTGCAGCGCCCCGAGATCGACAAGGACATGTGGGACGGCGTGCTGTTCTTCGCCAAGCAGCAGCTCGACGAGAAGCTGCACGGCGCGGTCCCGTCCGCCAACAAGGCCCTGGAACTGCTGGCGCTGGCCAAGGACGCGACGTTCGAGGACGGCACCGCGGCCGAGACGCAGGCGCTCGCCGACCTGATCATGGGCGACGAGTCGCGCGCCAGCCTGTACGCGTTCGACCTGGTGCAGCGCCGCGCGAAGCGCCCGGTGGGCGTACCGGACAAGTCGCTGGCCCGGAAGGTCACCAAGGTCGGCATCGTCGGCGCCGGCCTGATGGCCTCCCAGCTCGCGCTGCTCTTCGCCCGCCGGCTGCAGGTGCCGGTGGTGCTCACCGACCTGGACCAGACCCGGGTCGACAAGGGCGTCGGGTACGTCGGCGGCCAGATCGACAAGATGGTCGGCCGCGGCCGGATGGACGAGGGCACCGCCGCCAAGCTGCGCGGCCTGGTCAGCGGCTCGGTCGACAAGTCCGCCTTCGCGGACGCCGACTTCGTGATCGAGGCCGTCTTCGAAAACCTCGACCTGAAGAAGCAGATCTGGGCCGAACTGGAGAAGATCGTCTCCCCGGAGGCGATCCTGGCGACGAACACCTCCTCGCTGTCGGTGACCGAGATGGCCGCCGACCTGGAGCACCCCGAGCGGGTCGTCGGCTTCCACTTCTTCAACCCGGTCGCCGTGCTGCCGCTGCTCGAAATCATCAAGGGCCAGCGGACCGACGACGCGGCGCTGGCCACGGCGTTCGCGGTCGGCAAGGAGCTGCGCAAGTCGTCGGTGCTGGTCAAGGACGCCCCGGCGTTCGTGGTCAACCGGCTGCTGACCCGCTTCACCAGCGAGGTCTTCACCGCGATCGACGCCGGCACGCCGCTGGAGGTCGTCGACTCCGCGCTCGACCCGCTGGGCCTGCCGATGCGGCCGATCGCGCTGCTGCAACTCGTCGGGCCGGATTCGGCGGTAGCAGGCCAGCGCCTCCGAGGGGCGGCCGTCGGCGCGCAGCGCCCGGATCAGCGCCGCCGCCAGCGGTTCGACCAGCGGGTGGCGTTCCAGCAGCGGGCGGAGCCGGTCGGCGACGGCGCCGGGGGGAGTGCCGAGCTTGAGCTCCAGCGGCGCCAGCGTCAGCGTTGCGGAGAGCTGCTGCTGCTCCAGGTCGTCGCGGAGGTGCGCGGCCCAGCCGCCCCCGAGCCCGGCCAGCGGTTGGCCGCCCCAGAGGGCGAGGGCCTCGCGCAGCAGGGCCGCGACCTGCTCGGGGGCCTGCTCGGTGGTGCGGGAGGCCTGGACGAGGCGGCGGAAGCGGACCAGGTCGATCCGGCCCGGGTCGGTGCGCAGCGCGTACCCGCCGTCGCGGAACTCCACCCGGGCGCCGTCGTCGGCGAGGGTGTCCAGCGAGCGGCGCAGCCGCAGCACGTACGTGTGCAGCGCGTTGCGCACGGTCCGCGGCGGTGCCTCGTCCCAGACCCGGTCGATCAGCACCTCGACCGGGACCGTGTGGCCCACGTCGACGGCCAGCGCGGCCAGCACGGCGCGTTGCTTCGCCGGGCCCAGGTCGAGGCGCCGTGCGTCCGTCCACAGCTCGATCGGGCCGAGGATGCGCAGGTCCCACATGGTGTGGCGGCTCCCCATCCCGACGTGGCATTTCAGTCTTGGTCTATCCGGATTTCAGAGTAGCCGCGCACGATGCATGCGGGCTCGACCCACGGGGGTGGGCGGCGCCGTCGGTGCTACCGGCGACTCCGCCCACAAGCCACGCATTCGCGGTGCTCAGTCGCTGCGCGGGAGGAGTGCCACCTCGCGATAGAAGCGGTCGATGGTGCGGACCGTCGACTCGAACTCGTCCAGGCCGAACGGCTTCGTCACGTAGGCGTTCGCCCGGTGCTGGTAGCTCGACGCGATGTCCGGCGCCGCGCCCGACGTCGTCAGGATGACCACCGGGATCGTCTTGAGCAGGTCGTCCGTCTTGATCGCGTCGAGCGTCTCCCGGCCGTCCATGCGCGGCATGTTCAGATCCAGCAGGATCAGGTCGGGGCGGGGAGCGTTCTCGTACGGGCCCGTGCGGCGCAGGTAGTCGAGCGCCTCGCGGCCGTCGGTCACCCGGTTGACCGTCGTGATCCGTTCGGCCGTTTCCAGCGCCTCCGAGATCATCAGGGCGTCGGCATCGTCGTCGTCGACGACGAGAATCTCAAGACTCCGCACCGCTACACCCCCTGTTTGCAGTCCGGCAAGCATAGGGGTTGGCCGCTCGTAAAAACCACGCCCCGCCGGTATGGATTCGCAGGTAAAGGAGACATGTTCCACACGGTGTAATCGCAACGCGCCCGAAACGCCTGGTCACTGCCTGTCGATAAATCGTGAGGAATCCTGTACGCAAAGTAGTGTTCCATCGGTTGCCACGAATCTTCGGCTAGCTCCCGTCAAGTCGTCGTGGAGAACGAGGGACGGAAACGACCGAGATGGCGGCGGATCGTGACGCGGCTGATCGTCATCGCACTCTTCAACTGTGGCGCCGGCGTGGCGGTCGCCGAGTCGTACATCGAGTCTGTGCCGCTGCCCAGCAAGCCGACCGAGCCGCAGGCGTCGACGCTCTACTACCGCGACGGCCGTACCATCCTGGCCCGGGTCGGCACCACCGACCACAGTGACGTGCCGCTGTCGGTCGTGCCCGCCGCGGTCCGGTCGGCGGTCCTCGCCGCCGAGGACCGCGATTTCTACAGCCACAGCGGCGTCTCGGTCCGTGGCGTGCTGCGCGCCGTCGTCGCCGACGCGGGTGGCAGCCGGCAGGGCGCCTCGACGATCACCCAGCAGTACGCCCGCAACGCCTTCCTCACCCAGGACCTTTCGGTGGAGCGCAAGGCCAAGGAGTTCGCGCTCGCGATCAAGCTGGAGCGCGAGCACACCAAGGACGAGATCCTGGAGCGGTACCTCAACACCATCTACTACGGCCGCGGCGCCTATGGCATCGCGGCGGCCGCGAACGCCTACTTCGGGATCACGCCGGACCGGCTGACCGCCGCGCAGGGTGCGGTGCTGGCGTCGGTGATCAAGGATCCGTACCACTTCGACCCGGCGAACGACGCGAAGGCGGCGCGGTCGCGCTGGAACTGGATCATCAAAGCGGAGCGGGAGCAGGACTGGCTCGACGCCGACCCGCAGTATCCGGCGATCGCCTCGGCCACGGCCAAGGATCCCGGGCCGAACGGCCTGATCATCGACCGGGTCGAGCGCGAACTGACCGCGCACGGCGTCTCGGCGCAGGCGCTGCACACCCGGGGCCTGGCGATCACCACGACCCTGGACGCGGACGCGCAGGGCGCGGCCGTCGCCCAGGTCGCCAAGCAACTCCGGGGACAGCCGAAGGGCCTGCGGGCCGCGCTGGTCGCGGTCGACCCCCAATCCGGCGGGGTACGGGCGTACTACGGCGGCAAGCAGGGCCGCGGCTACTTCGACGACGCCTCGGCGGCGCACCCGGCGGCGTCCACGTTCAAGCCGATCGTGCTGGCCGCGGCCCTGCGCAAGGGCATCAGCTACCTGTCGCGGTGGGACGGCAGTTCACCGCGGATCTTCCCCGGCCGGCTCGGCGTGCCGCTGCAGAACCGGGCCGACCTGCAGTGCCCGAGTTGCACGCTGGAGAAGTCGATGGTCGAGTCGCTGAACACGCCGTTCTATGCGGTCACCGAGGAGATCGGCGCGTCGGCGGTGCGGGCCATGGCGCACGACCTGGGCGTCGCCAAGGAGTACGAGGGCGCGCCGACGCTGGTGGACGCGAAGGGCGACCCGGCGCCCGGCAAAACCCGACCGGACATCTCGATCGGCCGCTATCCGGTCACGCCGGGGGACCTCGCCTCCGTCTACGCCACCTTCGCCTCGGGCGGCGTCCGGCACGACCGGTACTTCGTCGAGGCCGCGACGGCGGCCGACGGCAAGCGGCTGTGGGCGGCCGCACCCGCCGCCACGACCGTGCTCGACCGGGACGTCGCGGCCGACGTCTCCACGGTGCTCAGCGCCGTGGTGCGCGGCGACGACGTGGTGCCGGGCCGCCCGGCCGCGGGCAAGACCGGCACCCAGCAGTGGGGCAACACCAAGGACAACCAGGACGCGTGGATGGCCGGCTACACGCCGGAGCTGGCCACCGCGGTCTGGTTCGGCAAGGCCACGCCGGGCCCGATCCGGGATGCGAAGGGCAAGCCGATCGAGGGCGAGACCCTGCCCGCCCGGCTGTGGAGCGACTTCACCCGCTCCGCGCTGGACGGGGAGCCGCATACGGCGCTGCCGAAGCCGGCGCACGTGGGCCGGACCGACGTCGGCGACGCGGGCCGGTCCAAGAACGGCAAGCAGGGCAAGGACGACGACTCGGCGCAGCCCGGGCTGGGCGTGCCGGTCGTGCGCACCGCGGGCAAGGGCAAGCGGCTCGCGCTGACCCTGGACGACGGGCCGTCGCCGTACACGACCGAGGTGCTCGACCTGCTCGCCGAGTATCACGTGCAGGCGACCTTCTGCGTGGTCGGCGAGGAGGTCGAGAAGTATCCGGAGGTGCTGCGGCGGGTGGTCGCCGAGGGGCACCAGTTGTGCAACCACTCCTGGAAGCATGACGACCTGGGCGGGGTGACGTCCGAGGCCGCCCACGACGACATCACCCGGACGGACGCGGCCATTGCGCGGGCGGCGCCGGGCGTGACCGTGCCGTACTTCCGGGCGCCGTACGGCTCGTGGGGCAAGTCGGCGAAGGCCGGGGCCGAACTCGGGCATACCCCGCTGGGCTGGGTCGTGGACCCGGACGACTGGCTGCTGCCCGGCGCGGACGTGATCGCCGACCGGATCGTCGAGCAGCTCAAGCCCCGGGCGATCGTGCTCGTGCACGACGGCGGCGGCGCCCGCGAGCAGACCATCGCCGCGCTTCGCAAGCTGATCCCCAAGCTGCTGGAGGACGGCTGGAAGTTCGACATTCCGGAGCAGACGGTGCGGTCCGAGCCGCTGCCGACCGTATCGTCGTCGCCCAGCCCGTCAGTCTCGGCGTCGTCCTCCGCGTCCCCGTCCCCGTCCCTCTCCTCATCCGCGTCCCCGTCCCCGTCATTGCCGGAGTCGGACCCGGAGTCGGACCCGGAGTCAGATGAGCCGAAGCCGGACCAGTCGGCGGGCAAACCGACGATCGGCGAGTGACCGGTCAGGGCAGCTCGGCGAACCATTCGGCGACTTGGGCCGGCGCCACGTCGTGGCCGGTGGCGCGCGCGCCGGCCCAGTTCAGCCCGACGAGCAGGCCGTCCCGGCGCAGGCCGGGCAGCCACCTGTCGAGCCAGTCGGCGACCGGGATCTCGATCACGTCGAAGCCGCGGTACGCGGGGACGGCGTCGACGACCCGCCGGGCCCGCGACGGCTTGGACCAGAACGGCATGGCCCGGCCGCCGTCCGGGTCCTTCGGGGCCGGAAAGCCCGCGGCGTCCCGGATCGACCAGACCCGGCCCTCCCGGGGCAGCTCGCGGCGGAACGCCGCCGAATGCGCCGCGCTGAGCGACATGCCGTCCTCCTCAGTGAATGCTGCCCCCATCGTCGCCCGCCGGGGCGTTACAGGTGA
>Ga0307515_10024589_pt1 | contig 10487 bp, 5 predicted proteins | sample 17_EM_MG_FD_194513 | JGI IMG/M metagenome (GOLD analysis project Ga0307515, IMG submission 194513) | Populus trichocarpa ectomycorrhiza microbial communities from riparian zone in the Pacific Northwest, United States - 17_EM | ecosystem: Host-associated > Plants > Roots > Unclassified | place...
GAGGCAGGCAAAAACAAAAGGAAAAGGCAACCCAGAAAGCATGCTCTTGTCCCCAGGAGTCCCCAGCCACATACCCAACTGCATGACCTGACACTACATACCCACCTTTTATGTCGTCGAACCCAAGGAGCCTGACTCATTCCACATGTCACCATTCGATTTGCTATGTCACACTCTACTGTTTATCTGGTCAAAAAGTTTCTCACAATATTTAATTATTATTTTCTTATTTCTCTCATTACGTTCCCCCCCAGAAACACCACTGTTATTCGAGTTTTTTTCCATGAATTATAGAAAATCTTCTTCGATAAAGATGTGATTTTTTTTTTTGTTTTTGCAAAATTATATACTCTAATCAATTATAAAAACATGAAGAGATTATTTAGATGAAACCAATACAAATAAACTGGACAAGCAAATCCATATTCAATCTCCAGGATATTGAAAAATAAAAGAAGAATCATTGGCTCTACAGATAAATCTTTAATTGAATCTATTATAAATCATTCCATACAGTCGATCAAGTTTAACAAAAAGTATGTGCATTTTATTAATTATAGGAGTTATTTGGTTTCCTGAATGATTGTTCTTGCCAGAAAAATGGCCGGCAACTCCAAAATCCAACAGAAGAGAAGGGTTTTTTTTTAGAGAGATCGTCAGAACCTCTCTCCCTAAAAAAGGAGACAGTGAAAACAAAAGGAATGATATCTCCACGAAGATGAATCGAAGAGAATTTGTAATTGATTACATCCACCACAGCTAGCTAGCTAGGCACTATTATTGACATCATGAGTCCCTTTTCCTTTTCATTTCTTTCCCATTGATACAATAGTTGCAGGATTCATTTTTAGTTCCTCTTTGTCTGCAAGGCAGGACGAAATAAACTCCCAGAAAGGGAGTTTTTGACTGGACTCATGACAGTCAGCTTCCATCTCAAATGTCCAGGGTCGACGGGGTCCGCCAGAACAAGTGGATGGAAGTGGCATGCCATGTTTGAATCTTGCCTGACGTCCAATTTATGCCGACCCATCACATCCCCGTTTTCAGTCATGAAAACACCTTCCCCACTTGCTTCCAACAATGGAGACTAATGCAATTTCCATTCTTCATCACCATCTCTCTGCAACCACTTGCACCAGCACCCCATATATGTTCAATTCACACAGATAAGCCGGAAGAAAAAACTATTATCACTTTGACCATATTGATACATTCTAATTCTACCACTTTACGTTACTTTTGCCTTCATGGATGAGCTTGACTTTTTCGTTTTTCGACCACAATTCAATCCTCAATAATACAGTCAGCGACAGCACAGCCACAATATAATCAGGCTTCTTTTGTCTCCTGTTTTTTAAAACTTTGATTTTAAAAAAATATATTTAAATTAATATTTTTTTATTGTTTTTTATTGTTTTGATGTACTGATGTTAAAAATAAAAAAATTATTTTAAAGTATAAAAAAAAAACATTTGAAAAGAGATTGATAAAGGTTGTGATTGGTTCCTGTAATAACTTATGTGTTAATTTATATACGATGCAACTTTTCTACTTGTGTGTTTCGTTTATCTCGTAAAAATGAAGAGTGTGGGGAAACCTTTTAATGAAGAGAACACTTAGTTGTTAGACAAACACAAGTGAATCAACCCAAGGAAAGGCCGAGTCTAGTGGAACTAGACTACCGTATAGGGGCTGAAATTTTCAACGAGAAATTAACCCCGTGACAATGGCTTTCCCACCAAATCTTCCTTCCAACATAAAAACTATTGATTTGATGTCCCTCGTATTATAAGATATTTGATGTCCCTCATATTATAAGATACAACAAACCTCTTACATTTCCAATGTGATATAAAGTTCTCTTTAACTATCTAATATACAAGTTATATTTTAACAACAATTTCCCACTTAACTTGTAATATTAGATGGTGCCATGTTTCATACATAAAAGAAGGTATTTTTAGATTTAAATCTCTTCTTAGTGTAAGCATTTCAAAACTCTAAAGAAAAATCATGATGGTAAAAAAGTTTAAATCAAGATTTTATTTAATAAAATCAGAAATATTACACACATGATCCAATTAATCCAAAACAGAAGTTCATCATTATTTCAGCACTAATATATATGGCCTTGTGTTACTTCCTGAATTCATGAACATTTACAAAGTTTCCCAAACTTTTGTTAAAGCAACACCACTTCATATGTTCATATAGGTGAATTTTTCTTCTTACATTGAGATTTCATTAATATTGTTAATCACTCGCCCTCCCATTTATATGGAATACTAATTTTGTAAATCTTGATTTCATACACAAATTAATATACACTACTCTTACTAATAATTTGTTCTCATAAAACTCCTAACTAGTAAAGGTACTAGTAAAAATTGGGTTTCTATTATCAATAAATTTAATTAAATGGTCTTAATCCCATATCAAATATTTTAAGAGATCTTTAGTGAAAGGATCTACTAGATTATTGTAAGATCTGACATGCACAATGGTAATTATCCCATCATAAGTTAATTGTCTTATATATTCATGTCTCAAGCTGATATGTCTAGATTTTTCATTGTAAATTTATTAAATGATCTTAGTGATAGTTGCTTGATTATCACAGTGTAAGAAGATAAATGACATCAATTGTGACCATAACTTAATATCCAATAATATATTTCTCAATCATTTTACCTTTTGATTTTCCTTTCAAATCTTTCCTCTAATATCCAAGTCTATTTATTTGGTGTTCCTCACATTATAAAATACAACAAAACCTCTTACCTTTCTAATATAAAATAAAATTCCTTTTAACTATGTAATATTGAAGCTATATTTTAACAATATAGCATACATTCAATGGATAGCATGAGTTAATTAATTTATTTCTTTTAATGTATACTTCGCCATACAAACAGCAAATCCAAGAGACAGATGACAAGTATTGTACTGAACCTAAAAAAAACACTAAATTCCCTTTCACTGATGGCCGCATGCATATGAGGTTGACTGCCTTATTTTATTAATTCATCAAATTATATTTCCACACACACACACACACATATATAGTATTGATGCAGTTCATAGCCAATCAAGTTCAGTGCATTAAACTAATTTAATTTCCATCTCAATAATAAAATATATATACATAATCTGTAAATAAATAAAAAAACAGACATTTGAATTCAGAACAGATGGATTAAAAATAATGTGTGCGAATCCCTTGACGTGGGAATCACTCGACTATCTTTAAATAAGCATCTTATTTTAAAACACTACATTATATATTAATAGCCTGCCTTTAGGTTTGGTGATTAGTGGCTCAACAAATCGAAGCCCTCGTATCATGATTTTTTTTCCTCTTTCAAGTCGAGACCGCATCGGGCTTGCTATAGTATACTCTCTCTTTTTTCTTTTTCTTTTTTTAATGGTGTTTAATTATTGTTTTGAAATAGAAAGAATGAAGAGACGAACGAGGATTTACAATTAAATCTATCTCTTCTTTCTATCCTTTCAATCAAGTAAGTTTTAGTTTTTCCCGTCGAGACTCTAACCAAATATAGTGAAGCTAATCGATAAGAAAACCGCTATTAGGAGGAGATGAGTACAACTTTGAATACTTGAGCCCAACTTTGGAAGGATATATATATATATATTATGCTGATAATTTGTCACAACTAATGATGCAGTGTTCCAACATGAGATCATGGCTATGATCATAATGCAACCTTAAAAAACATGGTAATAATATGATCAACCAGTTTTCTCTTTTCCTTGTCATTTATGGTTCACTAAGATGCATGCTTGCTTGCCACTAAAATTCAGTGCAAAAGTTCAAAATGAAACAAAATACTAACATGGTAGTTTATATTATGTCAATTGTCAACAAGTGAAGTGGCCCCACGACTCAAAGTTAAGCTGGGACCGGTTGGTGAAAATAATTAAAGGGGGATTAAGCTTGACAAAAGCCTAACAGCACTATCAAATAATTTAACCATATAGTATTAAAAAGCATGAGCAAGTTGCTGATGGCTTTATAATTAAATCATATTAGTGTGTAGGGGTGCCCACCGACCCCATCTAGCCCTCTAATTCCTATTAGGGATCATTTTCGATCCAATCCCCCGGACAAAATCCCTTCATTTCTGATGGCAGGGCCCCCAAAAGTTTTACTCACCGGTGACTAACTCGTCATTGGTTCACCCTCGGGAAACCTTGCCATCGCTGGTTCAATGAGGAGCTCTGCTAGGAGCCAAGTTTTTCATGCCAAGTACAGATTCTCCAATGCATGTTACGATTACGAACCCAGTAGCTGTATCCTGTAGTAGGGTTTGTCAAGTGATTACAATAGCAGTCGGTATCATGAGATTAGGAGACCAAGCAGGGGAGACGTACCGCTTCAAAGTTCGAGTATTCGATCGATACACCATTACAAAGTCAAGTGAGCTAGTAAATGTCCAAATCTTTGTTGTTGTGTAGTGACAGAATTCTTTGAAAGTGGGGCCTTCAAGTTGCCCAAAAGTGACACGTAGACATGCTGACGAGGACAGGGTTCACGTGACCGAGCTCCACCTGGATGATTTAGCAATAAATCGCGCAGTTGTCTACCATCAAGCTGATCATCATGTGACCCTGTCCTCTTGTACATCTTGGGGTCTCCTGACCTGTGCCTTGAACTTGATCCCAGCTCCAGATACGACGACCCGGTCGATGCTACTTTTGGGTCCACAACCTTTGGGCTCTTTTGCTTTCAAAACCCATTGGAGTAAGAATTTCCCTTGGTTTCGAGCGGTGAGAAGCGTGTACTATTTAGTTTGCTAGTTTCGAGCAAAAAAGTGCAAAAAAGAGCTGGAACAAAGCATTCGATTCAGGTTCAAAGTGGAAACCAGTCCGGCAGAGCACGTAGTTTGCAGACAAGCCTATCTTTCAGAGCAACTTTTAGTTATTGTATCGTAACAGAAGAGACAAGATAGGACAAGTGGTAATCCCCTCTCTGTTTTATACTGAAAAGTCTCGTCACTTCAATTTAACACGACACATTATATCCCAGGGCAGTTAATATTCACAAGGCATTGATTTAGATGACAGCACACCGTTTATAGGTGTGATGTCTGTGAGGTTGGCACATCTTGTCGCGGTCCCCTTCCTGAACCTATCTGTGAGCTCAGCTAGCAAAGCCCACGGCGATAGGACAGGTTTCACATCCCCTAGAGTTGGGTGGGTGCATTTGGTTTGTATGGAATTCCAGTTCTTACAGAATTACCATGTAAGAATAAAATGCAGCGACCATGCTCAGCATGGAATGAAGTGCTAATATACCGGATCATCTCAATTGTATGTAGTTGCCCACGATTCAAATAAGGTTTGAGGTTTGGCTCGGATCAGAGGATGAAAATAATAAATGAGAGCTCAGAGGGCATCTAAGAGTCAGTCTGGTATTCGATCCAACCTGTCATAAGCAGCAGCTCAGGATATGAAACCCCCTAGCAAGTTGAACATAATCAAACCATCTACTACCATGGATCGACCCTCTGTTTCTCTCTTTAAACCTTTCTCCCTCCTATTTTCTTCTCTTTTTTTCAGCCAATTGGCCCAATGTTACCCTTCTCCGGTCCAGACCTTTCAGTTTTTACTTGTTTTTGTTTTTTCGAGCGGAGCTTTTACCTATTCACAAGACAGTTTATTTGACATGGAGTAGACCACACCTGCTTGTTTTGGATTTTACAGGAGCAACATCAGCTAGAAAAACATTTGATTGAGGTTCTGAAAGAAAACAAGAATGGCAGAGTCCGAGTTTAAACATTTGATACATGACACTACCAATATCAACATTGACACCACCATTTGCACAAGTTCTATATGGAGTCGTGCCTGGCCCATAACCTTAAAGACGGCCTACATGTTAACGAGCCGATATACTCGTAACCTGCACAGCCGAAATTTCAAAACATAGGCGATGATTGTTTCATTTGTGTTTGTTCCTAGTTGAAGGCTAGCTTGCGCTGTCTTCGAAAGATTATTGAAAAGAAAAGGGACTTCCACCGCACCTCAGAGGACTGGGTTAGGTAAACAGTTGCACATTTCAGTTTAGGGAAAATAAAGCATATACCTACAATAGATGAATAGAGATGCGACTAGAGATACATTCATTATAGACTAGTGTTGCATGCAACACCAATTTGACAGCATCCTTCTCCATCTCCCTCTGCTCTACATTCTAACCTGTCCCTTGATCGTAGTGAAGGAAAAACTGCCTTCTAGAAATTCACTGCATGACATGGTTTTCATCCATTTTATCTGGCCTCTGAATGTACAGTTCCAAACCACAACGATGCACAAGCTTCCTCCTTATGGCCCTCTATATGGCACATCAACGCCATTTTGACTACATTTTTTTTCTCCTCCAAGCATAAACCATACTTGCGGCAACATCCTCAAGAACCTTCTCTAGTTTTCAGCAACCTTGCCACTAGACCATGAAGCTATCCTAACTCTCATGTCTACTAAAATCAACCAAAATCTCAAGTCAACCTGAAGCTTAAAGGCTAGTGCATGCTCATCAGCTTAGATCACGAGACAATTATTTAAACATTGTTTGGTATTGCGGGTTCAGGTGCTTCTCAAAGTAAATTTGGGTTGAAAAAGTAACCATCCAAGCCTTTTGTTTCTGAGCTTTTTGATGGTTCAGATAAAAGGATGTCAAAACCATACAAAAAACTGATGCTTTTTAGAACGAAAAGCACTTTCAAGCAGATTACTAAGCACACGATTAGAAGGTGAAATTAAAAAAGGCAGCCAAGAATGGGTCACTACTTACGCTACAAGCAGTAGCTAGAACCACATTTCTGGTTAAAAATGGCAACATAAAAGGAATTTGTTAGCGCACAAAATCTTAGAAGTCATGTCCACATGGAATGCGCAGCATATGGGAAGTTCGTAGCCTCCAACAACAGGCATATCTCATTGAGCACGGTAGATAAATATGTCATGGGGATCAAAATAGTTCATAGCTCTCGATTTGGATTCAAGAGATAGCTCTACGTTATATAACTAGAGCAACATTGGACCTAAAGCTCATCCAAGCACAATCTTCTAAAGTAACTTGACCAATGCTAGACAAAGGTCAAATCAACCCCATCATTTTTAACTAATTTCCAGCATTAAATATTTCTCTCCCAACTTTATTTCAGTAGCAGGACAAACTGTCAAAACTAAAACAAACTAAACTAAACCCATTCAAGCTTCAGTACTTCTTGTTTTGACATCACACTACATGATGCAATCCTTCAACCAAACCGGATGAATCACGTAACATCTTATCCAAATCATTGACAGTCTGAAAAATAACCTATATGGGGGGGGAAACAAATTCGAGTATATTACAATTTAATTGGAAATTTCACAATGCTAACATAATAGACATAATAATTATTTAGGCTCTCAACAAACAAACTTAAGTTTCCATTTCTTATTGCAACTTGCAGGGGGGGGAAAAATAAGATTTACTATTAATAAAACAGTAACTAAACAAATCTAACTTACAAGTAATATAAGCATGCGATTTTTATAGCAAATTATTCCTCTGATTTGTTTGTTCTATTCTTCTTTCCGTATATCAATCCAGTTTCCTGCACACAATTCACCCAATTCCAATCCATGATTCAATCATAGCAAAAAAAAAAAAAGATTACAAGAAAGACCTGTGGATCAGGAATTGGTTTCCGCTTCTCAATGTAACGATAAGGATCAGAACTGGCAAGTGCTGCCCTTTCCTGCCGAGTCAAGTCAATCCAATAGTAAAAGTGAAATCAATCGAGTAATACTAGTAGTATTGAATTTTGTGAGATGAAAAGAGGTAGCGAAGCAAACCTCTTGTTGTCGCTTAAGATCTTGTGATGGCTTAATCCATAGATAGTAAGCTAAAGTTCCTGCAACGATCCACGACGCTACATTACTTCCTCCTCTCAGCCCCCCCAATGAATTCCCTATAAACGACCTCACATTCCCCACTGTTCTTCTCCACCCGCTCGACATTTTTTTTCCTTTCAATTTAGGGTTTTTGTTTCTTACTGCTTTTTAATTCAACTGTTTTACAGGATTTATAGAAATGCCGAGCTGATCTAATCTAATCAAGTACTATACCCAATAGCCGCCCACGGATAGTTGCGGTAAAGTAAACACGAATGACTTTCACCGCCGGTCAGATTCTTTGCAGCAGCTACGTGTCCGGTTACATATGCACATCTGCAAAGGCCCAATCATCGTCGACACATCACCTTCCTTAGGCCCAAGTCTAGTTTGTCTTGTAGTGCTGTGGCAGCCCACCTTTTTAACACCCTGGACTAGGCATGCCTCATAGTCCACAGCCCATTGGCCTCATGGCAGGTCGTCGTCCGAGCGATGGACGACCACCTTTTACTTTCTTTCTTTTTTTGAAAAAAAACAAACTATTTGGTAAGAATTTCTTTTTGATAAATTTCTATTTTAAGGTGCTTTCAGAAGAATCGTGGACCTCACGTACAGTCAGAGTCTGAGATAGTTTTCAACCAATTAAAGCTTAAGGTAAAATTTCATTTTTTAGAAGCTACATAGATGAATATTTTTCAATTTTACTTTAATATAAAATTAAAGATCTCTTCGATGTATATAAAGTTAGAGATTAAAATAAATATACAAAGGGAGCAATTGCCTCCTTTCCTCTCCATAGACTTACTCATCCATGATTACGTAAGAATCATCATGGTGATATCCATAGTAATGAGTCCTGACCTGACCCATAATCTTATCCAAAGCACATGTTACGAGTTGGATGTATTAACTTGATGAATCAATAGAGTACTAGTCAGATCAAGCCGAGTTTGTATTATTATCAAATTTTATTTTTAAAATAACAAGTTTTATAAAAAAATTTTGAGCTTGTTTCTTTTTCTTTAAATTTAATACTTTTTTATTTTATAAATATTAAAAGAACATTAAAAAAAGAAGCAATTTTCCAAGGTCTTTAAGCCATCTCCCTTTATTTATATTTTAAATGACTATCCTTTTAGATACGAGTAAGGCAATCCAAACTCTGAGAGGCTAGCATCTTAATCAGGGTGATATGTTTTATATATATATATATATATATATATATAGTTTAAAAATTAGATATAACATCCAGATGAATCTATTTCTTTGAATGCGATCTTTAAAATCCCAATATATACTCTTTATTGTAAGGAAAAAGATAAAAAAAAAAAAAATGTAAGGAAATCCACATTTAAATTGTTTGTGGCTATCTATCCATCTATCTATTGGCGTGTTCGTTCTCGCTGTGAAGGCGGCAATATTCAAGTTGGATCGTCACCTTGAAATATGAAAAGATAGAGATGAGGGTGTTAACTTATTTTTCCTGCAAATTTCAAATTCCTTATCCTCGATGAAATCTATATGATTGGACTTTCTTCCTGGCGCTCAACTTGATCCCCCAATCATAACCATGCATGTGTTTCTAGCTAGCTAGCGGAGTGTGATGGATGGATGGAGAGGGGATCGATGGGCAAGAAGACACGGACATTTCTACAGCTTCAAATTAAATCAACTCAACTCAACTCATGTTGTGGTGGCTATCAACTATATATCCTCGGCACAGATGATATCGCTGTGCTACCATGTTTTTATCGAGGAGATGCATGCATGCATGCATGGGACAAACACAGAGAGCTAGCTCCTTCATACTGGACCTGACTGACTGCCTAAGTAATACTGTGCTGGTATTTATTATTGCATAGAGAAGGGAGAAAAGGAGGAGGGATGATCTTAACACCTTTTTTTACCACTCCCACCTAACTTGAGAGGCAACTGTTGTTATTCATTATGATGATTAGCACTTTGTTCATGGACTGAAACGCAAGTCCATTAAGCAACCACAAAATATCTCTCAGCACTAACAACAAGTGCCTGTGCCTGTGCTTATTTTTGTCACTACAAGACAATTTTTTTGTCCAATGGAGACACAGCTTGTTCTCGTTGTTCCAAGGAAGTTCTGGGATTTCTGTCCTAATATCCATGTTCTAGAGCAAGCAACAAAGCATCTTAATTCTACGCAATTCATAGACTACATGGTTATTATAATTCCATTGAAATTGGACACCAATCCAACAAAGAAAAACCTAGAAAGATGTCCTCCGAAATGACAATGTGAAGGTGACTTGACATCAACCTTGAACAGGATTTAATTACATCGATCATCAATCATTAAACCCATTAAAATAACATAAAAACAAATGATTAATTTAATACTTTTCAGAATAAATAATAATTTAAAGAGTATTTCAAAGAACAACAAGTGCTAATGTTATGTCAAAGAGACATTATTAAACTCGGTGTCAGCGCTTCGTCATAAGACTAAACTAATTTTTTATATAAAAAATAATATTCAATTATTAAAATGAATTTAAAAAATAAAATTATTCATGATAAATGTATAACAATACTAAATAAGACTAAGC
>Ga0307515_10024590_pt1 | contig 10487 bp, 10 predicted proteins | sample 17_EM_MG_FD_194513 | JGI IMG/M metagenome (GOLD analysis project Ga0307515, IMG submission 194513) | Populus trichocarpa ectomycorrhiza microbial communities from riparian zone in the Pacific Northwest, United States - 17_EM | ecosystem: Host-associated > Plants > Roots > Unclassified | place...
TATACCCCTTTGGGAATACTATACCAAGTTTGAAAATCCCGCAAAGATATGAAAACAATTTTACTGAGTATATTTCCAGCCAGAGTACACTGCATAATTGAGAAAAGGCAAACTTGAATTTCAAAATACTCAGAATACTGAGAATGCCATTTCATTTTTTGCTGATGCATTTGTACAATCATTGCAGCAGTCTATAACTCACACATACCCTGCAACATTGTTGACCTGGTAACCGCTGTAGTGACGGCATTGATCACATACATTGTGGGAAAATTTTATATTGTTGAAAGTGAAGAAGAAACATGAGTTTCTGACCAGTTAAATGAGTTCTGCAATTGAGACTTTAAAATTTCCACAATGGCCCTCAGTTACTGTCTCTTATAATACTGTGATTTCCAATCTGTAGATGGCTTCTACTGCTTATTTGGCAGAGTTTGATGCCAACAAGATGGAACCTACAATACTCTTGGACTGTTAGTGGTACTTCTGACACCTGTTACTGGATGATTCTTGTACTTACCAGAAGTTGCAGTTGAAGATGTAGGATATCCAATTAGGTGAATTGCAATGGTTTGATCCATTTTCCTGTAAATGAGCTGCAACTTGGTATGCTATGGTTGTGGTATGCTACCAAGCATTTAGTTCTGGAAAATGTAGCTCCACAAAAGTGTATACTTAATGTGCAATATCTGCAGTATCTGTAGCAAAAATTTCTCAATCCACTCCAGTGAAGGCTGTACCATATGAAATTTAGTTCAATTGCTCTTTGCAAATGTTTATATCTCTTGCTCAAATTGTTCAGTAGCATATTTAGTGATGAGTTTTATTAAGGTTCAATTCAATTGAGTGATTATACTCACTTACTACTCTGTAGCCAGGATGAATGTAGGCAATACAGTATATGTGTATCCATCTGGTACTAATGATGCAGTGGATTTTTGATAGTACAACTCCACTATAGAAGAATCTGCAAGGGAGCAGAATCCCAACTCATTCGCTTCAATTCTGAGCTGATGAAGGCAGCTGGTAGTTGAATGTGGGGTACACTCTTGTCAGCTTGATGCTAACCCAGATTCTCTAGCCACAGTGTATGTAGGGGTTGTATTAACTTCAAATCCTGATCAATTAGCTTTGACACCTTTAGAAAACACTTTAAAGGCCTTGCTGTGGGTTATTGTCATGGTTGTCTTTGTTCAGATTTACATTGTGGTGATGTCTCCAGGCCCTTTTGCTTCACTTTTTCTTGCATCTCAATTAAGCATAGGTTGCCTTAGCCCTGCTTAATCCAGCATAATCCAGCTTGGTCTGGCTTACTATGTGATCTACGCCACTCATGGGTTGATTTTATACTACCACCCACACTAGACAATGGCCGGGGTACGAGGCTAGTGGGCGAAGCTTCTCAATCCGTGAGTGTCCGACTACCATGTAATGTCTGTGTGCCGGGTAACGTACGTTATCACGCTTTTGGTTTAGTCCATTGGACTATAAATTTGACTGTATAAAGATCTCTACCTACGTGGATTGAACATTCTCAGTGGAAAGATATTCCAAACGCTGGGTTGCAATTCAGACCATTCCTTATGGGATTACCTGTGGCTACTATGATTCTTTGTCCTTCCAGCGGGAACTATCGGGCTAATCATTTTGGTACCAGGCAAGCGAGGCTAGACTACTAGTTTCCAGGAGATAAGAAGTGGGCATCGATACATGTACTCGGAGGGTGCCAAAAGTCGGGCGCGCCCTATAAAATGCGGAAATTCTACACTTCCACTACAACAATAGAGAGAAATTTCGAAAGAGAGGGGAGTGATAATTGGTTATCAGAAATGCTTCTATGAAGTTTTCTCAGAAAAATATTTGTCATGTAGGGAATGATGAGGATCTTGGCATTTCTTGTTGTATGGGGGGCAAAAGTCGGGCGCTCTTTTGCCCTGTGTCACCGCGTCCGAAATACCCTTGTACCCGAGTACACAAACATTCACTCATAGCATACACTCTCAACGATTATCGACCAATCGCATTCTCTGAAAGACAACCGCCAAGAAGCATAGCTAGTGATAGTAAGTAAAGAACAATATGCTGCTCACCCTCGCCTCCCCTTTCCTCATCACCGCCCTTCCACCCATGATTACATAATACCTGCCTACGACCTTGCCTCTTCCAGCTCCAACTCAAGCTTCCTTATTATCTCATCCTTCCTCCTACTCTCCTCCTCTAACTCCTCTAGCTCCTCATTCGTCGGCAAAGACGCAACAGGTACTATACTATCCCCCACCCTCTCCTTCAAGGTATCAACTTCCCTCGTAAGCTCCTGGATCTGCCGGTTCTGCGATTCTAGCGTGAGATTTTGGCTTTCTAGTAGTGCCGTGATCTTCACCAGTTGTTCTGTGATAGCGCCGTTTGCTGCGACGGCTGCGGCATTGACAGGGGTGGTTATGGTGGGAGTAAACACTTTCGAGGGAGGGACTGCAGCAACAGGTTTGATAGGGGATCGGGGGCGAACATCCTTTAGTGAGTCTGCAGCAGAGGGGATGGTAATTGGTGCGGCTACTGGTCGAAATATTTCCTTAATGGGACTGACTGAAGATCTGACAGGTTCCGCGACGTATGAGATTGATGGCTGCGGGGTATGCGTGGTGATGGGAGTCAGGGGGGATGGCTTAGCGGCATTGGCGTTCGGCGCGGCCTCGGCATTGTATAGAGTCTCGAGGTCAAACTGTAGTGGCTCAGCGTCCGCACCTCCGAACCATTGCTCTGAGGTGAGAGCGAAATGTCCTGAGGCTGCGGGAGGGTAGATGTCGGATTGGTATGTTTCCGCCTAGATGTATGGTCAGAGATTCACGGTTACAGTGGGGTAGAGCAACAATACCCTTCGAGGAACGATAAATGAGATAGGTTCAATATAGCTGTCATTAACGGTCTTAAACCCTCTCATTACTTCGTTCTCGTGTACCTGCAGCGCATTAGAGTGTTCCCGCAACCTTCATGAAGGGTAGACCCACAGAAACACCTCTTTTGGGCAGGAATGCGACGCCACGTTGGGGTTCACTGCTCTTGTACTCGGAAAGGAATATGAAATCGTTATTCTCATACTCAAAGTACCGAATATTTCCGTCGCCCTTTCCGGCGAGGTACAAGCATTTGGTCCCCTCGTCCCAGAACGGCATGCACACACCCGAAATGCTGTCCAACATTTGGAAACCACCGACTGGGCCATCTGACAAACTCTTCAAATCCCAGTGCCCCAGCTGACGATCACTCATCTTACTAAAGCCAGTAGTGGCGATTTTATCCCCGCCGATATCGCCAGTCAGCCACACGGCTCTGCTGTTCTTCGCCCCACTATGCCCGGGAACTTCGTGCGCAGCCTTCTGCTGTCTCGGATCCCAAACACGAAGCTTCTTATCCCTACAAGTAGTAACCAGCATTGACCCATTCGTAGACCAAGTCATGGAATGTACGACATCGCCATGAATCAAGGTGTGATTCGAAGCATCCGTAGAAACATCCCACAGCTTTACTGTGTAATCTCCTGAGCTAGTCGCAAGCACGTTGTCTGCCGAGGGATGAAACAGAACATGTCCGACCTTCCGGGTATGGCCGGCGAGTTTTGACACAGGTGAGACATCGTTCGGACCCTCGTCCTCGTCGTAGTGCAGCGTAAAATTCTCCGGCACGGACCAGATGAAAACCTTTCCATCGTCGGAACTGGAGGCAATGAGAGAGTCGTGGAACGGCGACCAGTCGGTATCGAGGACCACGGCAGTATGCCCTCGGAACAGGGGGATTCGTTCGGGGAGCCTCCCGCGCTCCGAGAGTGGAATAACAGCGAAAGCGCCTCCTCCGCCAGCCTCCCAGTTTACAGATAGGTATTTAGGGTTGGCCTGGCTTTCTTCGTTAGAATTGTATTCTCAGTGTTTCATTTCCAATCGAAATGGTAGAACCCTCCCCGTGTGCCCACACGTACTTTAATGATGTTGCTGTCCCAAGCATTTTTGGAGATATGACTATTGTTATGAGAATGCTGAGGTCAGACTGCGAGTTGAGCAGATAGATAGGAGTCTCGGTAGAGGGCGCACAGGTTATCGTAACATAGCTCCTAAATCTCGTATAAACGAATTAGCAAAGTGAACAACATCATTACTTGCTTCGTCGTTAAACCAGACAACTAGCACACCTTTTTCGTAGATCTACCAAAGACGTGTCCTGAACGGTTAAGCTGTCAACAGTCACTCCTGACGAAGAATGGCGCAGCTAATAAACTCACGATACTTTGACGATCTCACAAAACGACCAGCCATTGCGGTGTTGTGATCCAGGGTTTAGCGATTGATATGGGAAAGTAAATGGATCAGATCAGGAGAGTATGGATGTATCGGCAGCAGTCGACAGATTATTCCAGGAGGCAAGGGTTGGAAGATGAGGAGGGGAAATGTGAGCTGCGTGGTGCCAAGCAACAGGCACATGCCTTGATCGTGGCGCAAATCTTTGAGATCTCATCCCATACTATATCCCTATTTTCCCTATCCCTACAAATAGACGAGGTTCTGGACACGTAAATTTACCCAGCCGGTGCTACGAACTTACGAGCACTGACTGGTAAACGCCCGGTGCTAGGGGTATGGCGAGCTTACGAGCACTGACCAGTACACGCCCGAAGGAGCCGAAGCCGAGTTTGGCCAACTTTTAGTACACATTTGTTCATTCTTGAGGAAAGCTTTGATTCCAATTGACTTTTCGCTTTGCTGGGTCGTTGCAAGTTCTTACATACTAGGCAAACCCTTTTCTTGATTTATCTTGTCCAATTTTCGCCCACTAATTTGGTAGATTGCACAATGTCTCGACAAGCGTGCCTGCAACCAAACAGTAACGTCACCCTCACTGGCGATAGCCAACCATGCAACAACACCCCACAAACTCTCCAAATCCTCCACCAGAAACATCCTTACATCTTCATACAAATTTTTACTCACAGTAAGCGGTATCTTCCTTCTCTGGCACCGCCAACTTTTCCATCAATCCACGGATGTACTCATACAGCATGAATGTCACAGCCTATCACTTTGTCAATTCAAGACATTCGACATTGTGCATAAGGAATGTCCTACCTGTCCAGGGGCGACTCTCATCACTCGTGGAGTGATCCCCTGGTAGAATGCCCGGAATCCCTCATGCTTGAACATGTCCTTAGCGATATACACAACCCTAGTCAACGCCGACTCTCCCAGCTTCGCCGAGCTCCTCTGCAGCCGCGTCTTGATGGTATCAATGGGCGCGTTCGATAGTGGCCCCATTGCGCCCGAAACTAGGCCAAGCAACATGTGCTGGTAACTGGGCAGCTCCTCCAGGTGGGGTTGGTACTTCAGTGCCCAATGCTTGAAGTACGTGTATGCGGTGAAGTTAACGGCCTGGTTTGTCGATTGCCGGAGTGCGGTAAGGGTGACTCCTCGGTACAGGGTGCGGAAACCTTCTTCCCGTACGACAGTGTATGCGGCGTGTGCGGCGTTACGGTATCTTGGGATATCAAGGGGATCAGCCATGGAGTGGTGCTGTGCTTGCAACCGGATCTTGATAACTGTAGGGGCTTAGCTTTGTCGTATTACATTGGCCTTGAAAAAAATACCCTCCATCGGCGTCACAATGGCGACAGCTTCTGTTGCTCCGGCTGCCAGTCCAGCTACTAATATCAGCATGAGCACCCCTCAGCGGAGAAGTGCATACACAAGAATACGGCGGTGGGCGCAATCCTTCCGGTCTCGAGGTCCTGTTTTGCCAGAGACTTGTAGAACTCGAAACTCGAAAACCTAATCGCCATCTTCGGTACGATTCCCGTAATGACGGCTCCGAGTCCCTTATACAATCCCAATGGTGTCTCCTTCATTATAATCTCCTTTCCAACAGTAAAGAAGCCCTTTCGCATTGCCCCAGGAGCCCTCTGGCGGCGAGACAGCTGCATCCGCACCTTCCATCAAGTCATCAGCTTTTGGCATTAGGTTGTGCGCGGGGCGGATAAGAGTGCCTTGATGGTGTCTGGGAAGCATTAGTCAATCATGAGCCCCTTATTCTGTGCGGTTTGAAATGAAAGAGAACGTAGTGACATTACTCACCTAGAGGATGACATGCCAAGGCTTCGCACATTCCTGCACCACCTCCAGCTATATATTTCCCCATTAGAGATATTCGTTAACTTGATAGCTCTACTGACATACCAATCAAATGTGTAGCCATAGGGGCTGGCTTCTGCTTCTCCCCAGACATATTGTCGTAGTTATAGTTGTTTTCGGTGCAGTGTTACTGACTCCACACGACGAGTGCCGGGGAAATCTATTGCAGGACCTTAAGGATGATCGCACAGAAGCAGAGAGAGAGGAACGGAGCGAAGAAGGAGAAGAGGTGGAGGTTCATATCCCAAGCAACGGAACCAAGATCTGCAACGGCATGTGGACGACCAATCTTCAGTCTTGCACGGCCAAATGGAAAAACCGAGCCCAAGAACCTCGGTGTCATCACGCTACAGAGTCTGTAACTGTAGTACTTACCAAGACTCAACACAATCGGTCGCCCTAGCGCGGAATCGAGTCCAGGCTAACCACCTAAGCTCCCCCATCCGATGTTCAAATAACAGACTGGAGAAGATTTATTACATCCACGACACTTGACCAGAGCAAAATGTGAAACTAGAAGCCGCGATCCCTATATCGGTGAGGGACACCCTTCCCAGCTATTGGGACTCTCACGATGGAATAACAGGCATGTGGGGATTTGGTTGCAAATTACAGCCTTCTACGTGTTGCCGAACTGTCCCGTGAAAACCAGCCTGGTAGGTGCGCTCTCGACTCTAGTCGAGGTTTTTAGGTGCTAAGAGATATACTAAGATTTGCCATCCCACCGACTCAGCCGCACCATGAAACCAGCTGGTAGATAAACAATCAAGAATCATCGATGATCCTGCCAGCGTGAATGGTAATTATTATGAAATATATATACAGTCGTGTCCAAAAAGTCTTCGCATCCTCAGAATTTCCAATTTTTGTGCCAATGTTCTGTAAGATCCAAGAGATACCAGTCTAGAATCTTGTGCAATCTTGAAAGTGGTCATAAACATCCTGCACACCAGATTAAATAGTAGCTAAGAATTTGGGGTCCTTATTGTACTGGGTACAAGAAATTGTGTAGTTTATTATTTTTACAAATAGTGGAGCTTGAATTATTCTACTGTATGTAATATAAATATAATGTTAGAGGTTAGATTGTATGCTTGTATCTTGTTATAATTTGAGGTTATAAATGCATATTTAAGGTATAAAATCTGTGTAATCCAGGTTGCAATTATACTATATATCTTTAAAATATACTACATTGATTTTGTATTACAGTAGCTATTCTATTCATTAAATGTTACATAAACTTTCTGAAGAACTCTGATTTTATAATGTAACCAAGAGTATAAGCAACATATCTCAGAGTGTACCACTATACAACATGGCTGCAGTATATAGAGTGTATACTATCTGTACTGGTGGCTAGTATGTAATAACTGATGTAACATATATTTGTTGATATTTGAGTTTGTTTGGCTAGAATCTACTGGCATATGCCTGAAAATAGACTTCTATAAGGGTATATGAGTAGATACAGTTGCATACATGAATGTCAATATTGTTGAGTAGTATAAAGATAGTTAAGTTATAATTATCAGAAAAGATCTAAGGCTGGTGGTGAGCTGACTATATACATCTGATGTTACCCAGTCCTGGATATGTCATATATAGCTATGCCAATACATTTTCCCCCTCTTTAGATGCATAGCCCCTAGGCTGCATATATCTGTACAAATGTAGAAAAGCAAACAATATAGTACGAATACTATTCCATGTTCTCCATTATACAAACTGATAAGTGTCACAGCTTACCACAATTATATGATAGGTATTTAGCTGTTCTCACTGACGGGGTCAGTCTACCTCTACCAGACTTATCTTCAAAGGATTTAAAAACCTGTGTCAATGCCATTTGTTCCAGGTTGGTATCCTAAAAAGATAAGAAATAACGAGAAGAGAAGTGATGTGAAAGAAGGAACATCCAAAGTAATACTGTCCTCTATACCTCCACTTCCAGAATGTCCAGCATCCAACCATTACATCTGGTACTCAGAGCTTCTAGCAAGGGTAGGTCATTGTCAGAATAAGATCCAGTAATCTAACCACATTGTTAATCATCTCAAGGATCCCATATCAACTTTCAGCATTCAATGGTGTATCCACTCACAACTCATTAACACCATTACCATCAGCAATTATAACAGCATATTTGACTTGTCAGTATCTCAGTAGCTGGTTATATTTAACATACTTTTAAGTACACAAGTACTCTAGCTCGTTCAATTTCTTGCACACAGCTCTGCTGGTCCAGCCCATTAGTAACCATGTTTGCTAGTTTGGAAGCTACTTGGGCAGTTATGATTGTACACAGTCTCAGCAGCAAAATGTAAATTGGTCTGAAAGCCACATGCAAACCTCCCAGACAGTATGGTTGACCATACCAGTCTTTCTAAGCCATTCCAGATGCTCCCAGGCCCCCCTGGAGCTATGCAGAGTGCTCTCAGACTCTGCAAGAGCATTCTGATGTGCTCCTGAAAGCAACTGCAAATTTGGAGGTACATTCAAAATCGTATGATAGTTGCCTGATTGGATAGTTGAATTTTGCAGCGGCAGAGACCTTATCGCAGGTCAGTAGGAGACTTCGAGAGCAGCTGAAACCTCTGCACAGCTCTGTGGAAGACTTTAAACTTGGTGCTGTATTCTCACAGCAGGTGTTCTAAAGATTCCTTAACCACAAGGCATTTCTCCTCTCATATGCATCTTTGTCACACTCACATGTGTAGCTACATCATAATATGGCATGTATTATATATATAAGTTTCTCTATATATGAGTTGATGGTCATTCTAGCTGCAGATGTTACTCGAGAGTAATTGGTGTTAGGGGGGTGCTTTTCTTGTAAGTATAGTTACTTAAGCACAGCGCTGGATGCTATATCGATCCTAAGCGTATCTCCAAATAAAGTGTGTTGGTAACAGATAGAGATTGAATACGCAACGGGGACGAATGGTCGTTCTTTTTTCCGACCTGACAAGGAAAATGCGAACCAGATCAAATCGAGATGTCAAACGATTTTGACAGTACGTATGATTCCCCGATCCTGTGTAAAATTCCATGCTGTTTGAAGCTTTGCTAATATCCATCTTTCAGCCTTAAGTTGTTTCTTTGTTTGTGGTAAAGGGTTGACACATCCTTTCCAAGTAAGTCGTAAAAGATCAGCCTGATGATACTGTGAACCTTGCCCATCGGATTTGGCAGAAACTGATCGTTGTTGAATATCTTGAGCTGTTGATGATACTCCTCTATCCAAGGATTCTGCCAGTATGTCTTTCAATTCTCGTGAATTCAATTCCTCTGGAGGAAATCTCCGATATTCAAGATATTATTACAACGCTGGATCTAACTAATCTAATGCTGCTATCCACCAGGTGCACTGTGTGGCGAATAGATAATGGCGCTGTTCGAAGATAGTGAATAACATCAGCAACGACCCTAATTTCCGTCTGGAACACCCGGGTGTTCCGGACGGCTCTGACGGCTCTGATGGAACCTCGTACGCTCTGACAGAGAATTGCACGCTACCCGTCGCCCAGGCGACGGGTCGCGTTGCATACGTACCTCCTTTACTTCCTGGTGACGTATACGCATCATCAGAACGACACGTGTGTTACACTCTTTGCAGGGGCTGCAGTTATGCTGAAGCCGTTTACACAACGCCTGGCGATCGACGACAAGCCTGGGAGCACCTGGGAGCACTGGCGACATGTCTGGGAGCACCTCGAATCACAGTCATGTATTCAGTTTGTATTCTCATCTATGTATCTATGTATCTATATAGCTACCCATCTACACACACTATATCTAGACTAGCTGCGGTCTGCCGAATATATACTCCCCGTCACCCTGTCCACCTCCGTTACCTCTGTATCTCCGTACAACCGCCGTCGCTCCTTGAAGATATACCTGATTGAGCGTGTTTGAGATGCACTTTGAGGCCGTGATCGTGAACTCAGAGATGCACTTGGAGGCCGTGATTGAGCGAGTTTGGAGATGCACTTGGAGACTGAGATCGAGTGAACTCAGAGATGTACTTGGAGGCCGGGATCGAGCGAGTTTGGAGATGCACTTGGAGGCCGTGATCGTGCGAACTTGCAGGCCGTAATCGAGCGAGTCAGGAGATAAACTTGGAGGCCGTGATCGAGCGAGTTTGGAGATGCACTTGGAGGCCGTGATCGAGCGAGTTTGGAGATACACTTGGAGCCCGTGATCGAGCGAGATTGGACCAGTACTTGGAGGCGGTCGATGGACGGCGCACCGGGTGATGAGACTCTATTCATCAGTTAGTTAACTCGCAACCGTGGCAATGTGACAATGTGACTTTAC
>Ga0307515_10024591_pt1 | contig 10487 bp, 8 predicted proteins | sample 17_EM_MG_FD_194513 | JGI IMG/M metagenome (GOLD analysis project Ga0307515, IMG submission 194513) | Populus trichocarpa ectomycorrhiza microbial communities from riparian zone in the Pacific Northwest, United States - 17_EM | ecosystem: Host-associated > Plants > Roots > Unclassified | place...
TAGTTCAATAGTTAGTTAAAATAATTATTAACAAGAGGAGATATAGGTACCGAGTACCTACCTGCTGTAGACGCTCGACTTGCGTTCCCTTGTTGTTGTTGTACTCCTCCCGCGGTTCCTCCTGAAATCACAAACACCCATCATTATTCCATATTAGTCCACATATCACAACACAACAACAACAATGGCAATAATACTCATTTCTCTTTTACCAATCTTTTCTTTCACTTACATTCCTCATTATTATCCTTTCACATTTTCGGCCCATTTGTAGTCCAAGTGGACATCATGAATTCAATTTTGATCACAGTTTATTCTTTTTTTTTTAAGATCAAGACACACTTTATGAAGGGCGAGAAAACAAATTCTACCCTTAATACGGCTAAATTTTGTCGTTTTATCGATTTGGCCGAAATTGCCAATAGGGGTGGCAGCTTGACCTCTCCTCAGATTTGCATTTGTATCTGGAGTTCTAGGACTCCAAATTAGGTGGGGTCAGACTCGTTGGAAAGCTAACACTCCCAGCTACAACTTCTATGATGGACCCTCCCTAGATTCTATCATCTTCAGGTCCAAATTCCCTCAGGAACCAGGGCAACGAATCTGCCCTGTTTTGTCAATGGAGAAGGTACCTACAATTTTTATTTCCAATCCTACTTCCCCATCAATTTCAGCCATGTTTTCACCTTACCTGGAATGTAGGTTCCTCTCCCTTATAAGTTACAATTTGTAACTACACTACAACAGCACACCTAATTAATTAACAGGGGAGTCATACGTTCTCCTTTGTTTTTTCTTCCCCTCCAGTGGCCGGTCCTTAAATCAGTTCCTTCTTTTTTTTTTTTATATATATATATATATACACTCAATCACCACATTTCCTTATTATTCACCTCCTGAAACCTGTTTTAATTTCGCAATAAGGAAAACAACGCAACTATCACAATTTCCTTTCTTTCCTAACAATCTCATGGCCGACCACTATTTCCCCATGGTCTTTGGTTTTGTTGAAATCTTCTTTGCATAATTCCATCCTTTTTAGGCAACCTATGCTGCTCAACTCATGTAGTTCCAATCAATTCCACATTTCCCCAAATTTTACTCAAGGACCCTAATCTTTCAAACTTCAAATTAATGCACAATTCTTGCATGAATTTAATTTGGCTTTCCCAATTGGTTTAGAACTTCATACCTGGAGGAAAATTTAGGTTTGATTTCTGATTTGATTAAAGTTTCCTAACCCCTTTCTTCTCTACAAGCAGCCGGCCTCCCATTCCCTCTTCCTTAGAAATTCTATCACTTTTTCTTCTTGCAAATCTCCTGCCCCAGTTTGTCTCCCCGCGTAGAAAATCTAAGGTTTGTGTAGGTATAGAAATTTAGGTGTTTTCTCTTAGGCTTGGTGAAGGAAAATCTGAAAATTTTCCCTCCCCTTTTCTTTTTGTTACCTCCCCGGTCATGAATGAGAGAAGGGATGGGTATTTATAGTCCCATCTCTTCTTAATTCATTTTGGTCCCATCTTTCTCCCTTTTTCTTATTTTAGCCCCTTCTATTTTATATATATAACAACATTTTTTAAATTATCATAAACTCCCCCCCTTTTTTGCATACTTTATTCTCAGGCTTCACAGTTAACTCCAAAAATCTAACAAATAACATCAAATTATCAATAACATACATGAAGTTCCAAAGTTCAAAACTACCAAAGCTAAATAACAAACATATTCATACTATTTGAATTCAAAACTTGATATTTTTAACATTTATATGCCAAAACATACTTGTATGAACCATGAACTTGCACTAAAATATATCAAATTGATCAACATGCTTCCAAAATCTTTAACCTGCAAACAAAAACAACTTACTATTTTATTACAAAACATATTCAAACACCAATCGAAATATCTCAAATACATCATTAACATGCTATTGGGCTAAAAACACAGAATCAAAACCAAGAATCATGCCTTTAATGCAAGCCTCTCTAACACATATTCAAACACCAATCAAAATATCTCAAATACATCATTAACATGCTATTGGGCTAAAAACACAGAATCAAAACCAAGAATCATGCCTTTAATGCAAGCCTCTCTAACACATTATTGACCAAAACTAAAACAAACTATCATAACAAAAGCTTGAGCAATCTAAAACATGCTTTTAACAAGAATAAAAACAAAACAAAGTCTATCAAAAAACATCAAATTATTCCAGCACCAAAATCAAACAAAAAAATACAAGATAAGCTTAAACAACATCAAAAGAGGTTTAAACATTAAGAAAACATGAATACACAGGCCATACAAACTCCACCATTGAACTTTTACATGGTTACACCTTCTCAAAGCTTGCCGGTTATGGACTGTTATTTTCTTTCTCTTATTTTTTCTTTCCTTCTTTTCCTTTCACTATCTTTTCATTTCAAAGCTTGTTAAACCCTTTATGTTAAGCTTTTGAACCTTCACACCATGATTTTTTCATAGTGTGTTTCTCCATATTTTTCCTCCTTTTTTTTCATTTTCCAGGGGTTATTTATCGGATTTTGCCTGGGTTCTTGATTGATTCAAACATAGATTGATCAAAGTTTAGCCTTTTGATCAAAATGAGAGAGTTTTGGACAAATATTAATAGCTGAAATTTTGTCCTTAAATGGTTTTGGGGGGGTGGTTTGGTAACAAATGTGCCTAGGTGGTTTTCTTTTGCTTGAAGACAAATGCATGCATCCCTCATGTTTTGATTTTGGATGAAAGATTTGTGACCCTTGATAAGAACCCTCCAGGAATTGTTAAGTGTGAACACATAAAAAAGTTGAATGGTTTTGCACAAATAGGTATCTCAATCAAGGTTGATTGAGTTGGCCAATTTTGAGGCTTTGCTGGAGCAACTTCGATGTAAACGTCATCAAAGACCACCTAAACTTGGTAGAGGAGAAGCAAACCTTTTGATTGGATCCATTATTGCTCAATTTAGAGTTTTGTAGCTCCACATTCATTCGTTTGAAGGTGCTAACTCGATTAGCTAATAATCTAAAATACAGTGATGGCTGAACAAAGACAAGATGTTGTTGAGTTCATATAAAAAATAGGATGTAAATCTTTGATGGGAGTAGCTGGATGGTGGTGGTTATACCATAGAGGTAGTTGAAGACACCACATTCACCTGAAGTTGCCTACTTGATCAGCCAAAACTGTTAAGAAGAAGCTAAATAGTGGCCGAACGACGCATCGTTTAGGTTAAACCCTCGAAATTAAGATTTTTAATTTGGAATTAACAAATTTCACTTTAGTCTCTGTTCTTCCAATTGCTTTTAATTGCACTCATAATTGCCCCTCAAGCTTTTAATTTCATGCAATTTCTCCTTTGCCAAACTCAATCATCAACCTCAAAGTTTAATGTCATTTTTATCTGAGTCCATGGTTTCTGATTTGTGCACTTGGACCCTTAATTCACCATCAAACTTTTTATTTTTTTTCAATTTGGCCCTTGATTTGGTCAATTCTAGCCCCTACAATTACATGTTTTTTACAATTTGATCCATGGTTTTGGATTTTTTCAATGAAGTCCATAATTGGCCATCATATATTCTTATAATTAAGCCCTTGATTTGTCTAATTAAACCTCCCAAAAAACCAATTAAGTCCCTAGAGTTTACTCTATTCCAATTATCACCTAAATTGACTCCAAAAATAGATTTTCCTTGCAATAAAGCCCTCAATAAGATTAATTAAACCTTCCAAAATTCTCATAATCCTTACCTATCCAAATTTATATTTTTTTACCCCAAATAAAATATTTTTACTAATAAGACCCTTCACCACCAACTTGGGCAATCTTCAATCAGAATTTGGTTGCCAATCTTGCTAATCTTATACATTTTGGTCTTTAAAATTTTCCATTTGTCATTTTGGTCCTTCACCACTATCTTAGGCAATCTTATAGGCTTTCTTCATAGATATCCTCTTGTATTTTGGATTGTTTTTTCTATTTTTCACTTTTTTTTTCTTGATTTTTTGTGAGGTCAAAAGTGGGTACTAACAAATGGCCAAGTTACAATGCTAGTGAGCTTGTTAAGAAAAAGTGTCTATCGGACTTACTGAGTGATCCACCCATCTTGGAATCCCAAAGACTTTGGTTTTTTTTTTTTTTTTTTAAAAAAGGTCTTATTATCATGGGTGATTTGTCCCTGTTAAAATTCAAAAATTGGTCTATTTTCATGGATGATCTACCTCTTTTCAAATTTCAAAAAGAATTTCAACAAGCCTTTATACTTTCCTGAAATTGGTCTATTTTCACGGGCGACTTGTCCATTTTGAAATTAAAAAATTAGTTTATTTGCATGGGTGACCTACCATTTTTCAAATTCCCAAAAGAATTTCAGCAAGACTCCATACTTCCCTGAAATTAGTCTATTTTCACAGGCAACTTGCCCATTTTAAAATTTTAAAATTGGTTTATTTTCATGGGTGACCTACTCTTTTTTAAATTCCAAAAATAATTTCAACAACCCTTCATGCTTCTTTGAAATTGGTCTATTTTCATAGGCGACCTACCCATTTTGAAATTAAAAAATTGGTCTATTTTCACGGGTGACCTACCCTTTTTTAAATTCCAAAGAGAATTTCAGCAAGTCTCCATACTTCCCTTAAATTGATATATTTTCACGGGCGACTTGCCTATTTTAAAATTCAAAAACAGATCTATTTTTACAGTGACTAATCCTTTTTTCAAATTCCAAAAAGAATTTCACTAAGCCTTTATGCTTCTTTGAAAGTGGTCTATTTTCACGGGCGACCTACCCATTTTAAAATTAAAAATTGGCCTACTTTCACGGGCAACCTACCTTTTAAATTCTATATACTAGGATCTATATTGGATCCTTCCAAAAATTCTCTAAAACAAAATTCAAAACAAAATACCATCCAAGGATAAACTCTTAAAATGAGTGCCTTGTCCACTACCAGAAAATTGAGAAATACAAACGAAAATACCAAGGGAATATTTTCATTGGTAAATTGCTGACGGATTTTACCGACGGAAATATTTTCTCGGTATTTACCGAGGGAATTACAGTGGGAAAAAAAAATTAAAACAAAGAAAAAAAAATGATGACATTCCATTTTTACCAACGAAATTACCGACAGAATAAATTCCATCGGTAATTCCGTCAGTAAAATCATTTGTAAACTGTCAACACTATTCATCATGTTAATTACAAAGGGAATCACTGATGGAACATTCCGTCGGTATTTTACAGAGAGCTCTAGAACTATTCGTTTTCCAATTGCACTGTTAATTACTGTTCTTTACAGACAAAATCACTAACGGATTGAAAAGTCACCGGTGTTATTTGGCGGTTTTCAAAAAAATTTAAATTAAATATTACAGACGGAATCACCTACGGATTGAAAAGTCGTCGGTAATATTTGGCGGTTTCTGAAATTTTTTGATTAAATTCAAAATTTAAATTAAATATTATAGACAGAATCATTGACGGAATGATTATAAATATTAATATTTAATTATCCGTTGGTAAAACCATCGGTAAAATGCCCCAATAAAAAGCCTATAATCCCTAATTTTACAACAGACCCGTCTCCTTTCTTCTTCTTCTTTTCTTCTCTCCTCAACTCCTTCTCTTCTTCTCCATGCTCAGGTATGTCTTCTTCTTCTTCTTCTTCTCTTCTCCTCCATGCTCAAGTTTGTCTTCTTCTCCTTTCTTATTTTTTCTTCTCAGTTTTTTTTAATTAGTATACTTTACAATTTTTTTTTTCTCTTCTTAGCTTCACTTGCAACTACATTAAGGTAAAAAAAAAAATTCTTCTTTTTTCGTGTTTTTTTCACTATATTTGTGTTTTATTTTGTTTTTAATTGTTTTTGTTCTTAATAATTATATAAATGTTGTTGTAGGATTTTTTTTTCATATGAGATCAATTTCTAGTTGATTTATTTATAGGATTTTTAAATTTCTTTCATATGAATTTTTTTAGTTGAATTTATTTTTTCATGTTATTTATTTGTTGCAAATTTTTATGAGTTGATTTTCTTCTTCTTTTTTCCAAGTATTTTTAGTATTATAGAGTGTTGATTAATATTAATTTAATTATTTTATAGTTTTGATATATATATATATATATATATATATATATATTTCTAAATAATTACCGACTGAATTACATACGGTTTGTTTCCGAGGGAATTACTGACGGAATGAAATTTTTTTTGCTCGCTTTTTCCGTCAATAAATACATCGGTAATAATATATTTTTATTACCAACAGACTTACCGACGGATAAAAAATTACCGAAGAAATAGTTACCGACGGAGACTTTCCGTCGGTGATTTTGTCGGTAATTTTTTTACCAACGAAATGGTAGTGCAAATACCGACGGAAAATTCCGTCGGTAAATCTAAAGATTGTGGTAATGGTCTTATGGTCTTACTTATTCACACCCTATAAATGAGATGTCTTTGCCATTTCTAGGTTTCTGTTCACCTATGCAGATTTCACCGTCTTTCTTCTTGGTTAGCGAATCCTACACCAATAATATTTCAAAGTTGAGGTTAAACCATATGCAATGCATGCCTTTTGAAATATAAGCTCCCCTTTCTTCATAATCTTTTTTATTTATTTATTGTTGAGGGTTGTAATTTATAAGGTGGTCTTTCTTGTCGGCTTACCCTCTTAGTTTACTCGAGTATATTTGTGCAAGTTACTTTCCAATCTTGAATGTCGAGCTGCCTTTGTAACCTTCTCCTTTACGAGTATTTAGGCCATGATGAATGGGAATGAATTAAAACTCTTTATCTTATGACAATGTTTTTTTTCAAATACTCATGACACGCGCTTTGATTTTTATTTTAGGGTGTTTTCCCTAACAAAACTTTCACAAGATTTACTTTGTCTTTTTGAAAATCTGAGATTTTTCAATGTCATGTCAAAAAACAATGTTCATGCAACTCTCGTGATATGTATTAGTCTTTGAAGAAAGATATTTCATCATGGTGATTTGGTTTAGGAGATGATCCATTTTGCATTGGATTAAAAAAAGATCAAATACTTGTTTGAAGTGTTGTGTTTGAATTTTCTCAACGTGAACAAAGACAAATAGTTATTCACTTCATCATGACTCTTATAAATGGTTTCTTATATTTTGAGAGCGTTATTTATCAGTTTTTCCTGCTCGCTTGATTAGAATAGACTTTTCAAGGCACGTAATGAAGGTTGAGTTTTATGGCTACCAAAGAAAAGGAGTTCACGGGCTCAAATGGTGTTTGAGGGTTTTTATGGGTCTAGGATCACTTTCACATCTTTATGCCATTTCATTCTCCTTTTCTATTCCTTCAACATATGTTATGCTATCAAAGACTTTCGCTTTTAAAAGTGAGACAATGGATTTTTTCTGGTTTTTCTTTTCACTCTAAACTTTTGATTGAACACGTAAACAACTTTTCTTTCCCAAAATCTCTTTATCTGCTCATATCAAGATACTAATGCCCTTTTCTATTCCATTTGCAAGTTCCTCATTGATTTTCCTTTTCTTTGTTTGTTGAAGCTACAGGAGAAACTTTTACTTGTTTTTTAGATACTCGTGTGTCTTTTCAAGATTTATCATTTAGCAAAGCCTTTTTTTTAGGGGGGGTGTTGAGCTTTCCTATTTTGTAGCCTCAATCAAGATCTCATGGATTCCGTTCACAAGTATTTTATCTTTTTTGGGTTTTCCAATCACTTTCTTATTGTCAGTAGACATTTTCTAATGTTTGCCCTTTGTGTAGGGTGGCTCTTAGCCACAATTATTTTATAAAGGAAAAAAGACCACTTTAGCTGATATTAAGACTACAAGAGACATATTTATCTCTAGGGGATATAAAAAATAGCCTTTTCTGATTTCAAGCAAGATTGGTCACAACTAATAAACTTTGACCTCATTACTGTAGTGATTTGTACAAAATTATTTTGCGAGTTCATAACTCATGAAAACTTCATTGTCTTTGTTTCATGTAGCTTTTGCACAACAAACTTTGATGATTGGGTCATCTCTTTGGGTTTCTGAGTATTTAGGCATCTCTTAGGGAGTTGCTAGGTGAATCGTTTCTCTTGAAAAATCATTGATTTTTCTTAAAATTGTTAGCCAAATTCGAATATTGAAAACCTTTGTTTAAGAGAGAATGATTTTGGAATTTTTTTTTCGTTGAGCCTTTTGAGATCATTTGCAAAATACACAAGATGTAACGAGAATGAATAACCAAACTTTATTAATTTAAAGAAGATGAGTACACTATGCATAATATTTCTTTACAGAGTTAGAGTTCACAGGCCTAGGCAAGTTGTCTCCATCCATTCTTGTCAATAACAGAGCTCCCCTAAGAATGCTTTCTTCACTACATATAGGCCTTCATAGTTGGGTGCCTACTAACTTTGATTTTCGCAGGGTAGAGGTAAGATATTTCTCGGCACTAGATATCCATACTAAAATACCCTAGGTTTGACTTTCTTACCATATTCTTTAGCCATTCTTTGTTGACACAACTGATGATGACAAATTGGAGCTAACTTTTTTTCATTGATCAGATTTAACTGCTCGTATCTCATCTTGACCCAATCAGCTTCCTCATATTCTGATTCCATTAGTACCCTTCAAAATAAGATTTCTAATTCTAGTGGCATTACTACTTCCATCCCATAAACAAAAAAATAAGGTGTAGCTCCCATAGACGTCCTTATTGTGGTACGATATGCTTACAAAGCAAAAGAGAGCATTTCATGCCAGTCCTTGTACATGACTACCATCTTCTGCATAATTTTCTTGATATTGTTATTGAAAGCTTCTACAACACTATTCATCTTTGGCCCGTATAGAGATGAATTTGAGTGCTTGATTTTCCATTTTGTGCAAAAGCTCTACTATCATTCTTCCATTGAAGTTCTGAGCATTATCAATGACTATTTTTTCAGGTGCCTAAGGGTAGTTTCGATTTTATCGGGAGCCTATTTCAGTGTCGCAAACTTTTTTTTTGTTTTCACACTAGAAGGTTCTTAATGCTATTTATATTATTATGAATTATGAAAGAGGATCCATATCGATAAATTAAATCTCATTCAATGAATCTCTTCACTATCTTCTAGGTTATATGAGCATATGATGAAGTACTCAATGGTCACTAGGATCAATTGATGTCCATTACTAGTTTTTGGATGGACTGACCCAATTACATCGATTCCCCAAATTGTAAATGGCCATGGAGATGTCAAATTGAATAGAGGAGCTGGAGGCACATTTATCTTATCACTATACACCTGATATTTTTGATATTTTCTGACATATTCTATGCAATCCTTTACCATGGTCATCTAAAAATACCCGACCTCTATATTTTTTTAGCTGTTATATATCCATTAGCATGAGTTGTACAAATCCCTCGTGAACTTCTTAAAGCATTTTTTTTTGCTTTTGTCCCTTCCAAACATCTCAACAATGTTCAATTGGACAACCTATTATATAACACTTCTGCATCGAGGTAATAAATCATAGCTAACCTTCGTAAGGTTTTCATATCTATAATGGATAACCATCCACTTCTCCTTCAATTGAGCAATAATAAGTTGAAGAATTTCTAACTTCAATACTTATAGGTTGCACTCTATTCCCATAATCAATTTTGGTCATGGAAGCTAAAATGGCCAAAACATCAGCAAATTGGTTTTTGTCTCTTCCCATATGAGTGAATTTTATCTTGTCAAATTCTTTTGCTAGTTTAGACAGATATTCTTGATATGGCCTCAACTTATCATCTTTTGTCTGCCATTCTCCTTTCACTTGGCAAATTGTTAGCACTGAGTCTCTATATACATCAAGTTTCTTTATTTTCAATTCTAATGCAGCTTCTAATCCAAGGATGCAAGCTTCATACTCAACCGTATTATTGGTGCACTTAGATTGCAACTTGATTAAAACAGGGTATTACTTTCTGTTATGAGAAATTATCATTGTTATATACATTTACTACTCTGTCAAAATACATTGTCCACCAGTCTAGTTCTTTTTTTTTTCTTGTACCAGCACATCTTCATCTGGGAAATCAAAATTTAAAGGCTTGTAATTTTTAATTGTATTGTCTGCCAAATGATCAACAATAACACTTCTTTTCACGACTTTTCTTGTCATGTACACTATGTCATACTCAGCCAACAACATATATCATCTTGCTATTCTACTTAATAAATAAAGCTTTTCAAAGATATATTTAAGAGGGTCCAGTTTTGAAATCAGCCATGTAATGCAATACAACATGTACTATCGAAGTCGTTTTGCAGCCCATACAAGTGCACAACAAAGCTTCTCCACCACTGTATATCTAAAATCATAATCTGTGAACTTCTTACACAGATAATAAATTGCTCTCTCTTTTATACAAACTCATCATGTTGCCCGAGTAAACATCCCATTTCCCTTTCGATTGTTTTCAGATATAGAAATAACAGTCT